>OBJT01000486.1_pt1 | contig 10283 bp, 7 predicted proteins | sample 1519861 | NCBI WGS metagenome assembly OBJT01 (sample SAMN02401118, study PRJEB22541) | soil metagenome, isolate JX
GGACAGGGAAAGTCCCGTCTGCACCGGTCCGTCAGGCGGACGAGTGAAGTGAAGGCACCGCGTCAGCGGCGCGAGGACAACCAGCACCTGAGCGGCACCAGACTGCGTTATCATCAGATGCTTAACTGACAAGCATTGCGACTATATTTTTTTGCAGGTCATTCAACATGACGACGCAATTTATTGCGAACCAGTCAGTGACACAGCCGTTTCAACTAAGCGTGATGCTACCAAAATGCATGATGAATCACGCAGCCAACCCTGTTAACGGAACATCACCTCGGCCCAACGCGCCAGACCGGCGGTAACTGAGCCGAAGTCATCACCACCTGCAATTGGGGTATCGGGCAGCGCCTGCTGCAACGCCGCGCGCAGCACAGGTGAGCGCGCACTACCACCGGTCAGGTAAATCACCTCAGGTTTGGTCTCGCACGTTGCAAGTGCCAGATGGACTTGTTCGAGAATACGTTCCAGCGGCTGGTTGATGGCTTCTTCCAACTGCGTGGCGCTGATGTCGGCTTGCAATGACTGGGCGATGAATGCCAGTGAAGCGTCGGTCTGCTTCAGCTCGGACAACGCGATTTTGCTCTCTTCCGCTGCGCGAACCAGACGGTAGCTGAGCTTCTGCTGCCACACTTTTAGCAAATGCGCGACTTTATCTCCTTCCTCGGCATCGCGAATCAGATCGCGCAGCAGTTTGCCGCTTGCCGCTGAGTAGAAGTCGCTTTGTGCTGGAACATCGTTAATGGCGACCGCATTCCACCATGGCAGTGCGGGCAGGGCGGTGCCTTTCTGCGTGTTGCCGCCAAGGCCGAGCAGTGGCATCAAGGTTTTGAATGCCAGAATAATATCCAGATCGTTGCCGCCCACGCGGCAGCCGCTGTGGCCCAGCAGGCTCTCACGACGATCGGTTTTGCTACGCCATTCCGGTCCCATCAGCAGCATCGAACAGTCGGTTGTACCACCGCCGATATCGACCACCAGCACGCGCGTCTCTTTATCCAGCGTGGCTTCGAAGTCCAGTCCTGCGGCTACGGGCTCGAACTGGAACTCAACGTCACGGAAACCCGCGCGCTTGGCTGCACGCAGCAGGATACCCTGCGCCTGCTGGTTAGCATCCTCACCACCCAGTCCCTGGAAGTTAATCGGGCGTCCAATCACCGCTTGCTCAATCGGGCGGTCAAGTTGAGTTTCGCCCTGCTGACGGATATGCAGCATCATGGCGCACACCAGATCTTCAAAGAAAGCAATTTGCTGTGGCTTCAGGCCGTTGGCGCCGAGAAAGGATTTCGGTGATTTCACGAACCACACGTCTTCCGGATCAACCATATATTGTTGCAGCGCGGTAAGACCGAATTGTACGCTGCCAGGCGTGACCTCAATGTCTTCTTCACGGTTATAGCGCAGAGCACGCTGCAGCAGTGCAGTGCCTTCGCTGTCCGGTGTTGGAACCTGATGATGACGATGCAGCCATTCGCTGATCGCTTCGCGCGTTGGCGCACAGATCATGGAGGGAAGCAGGCGCTGACCCTTCTCCAGTGTCAGCAGGCGCGGTGTGCCGTTCTCACTCACTGCGATGGAACAGTTGGCCGTGCCATAATCAAACCCGATAAACATAATGATCCCCCATGCCAGAAAAAAGGGGGCGACTTTAGCGCAGCCAGCGCGGGCTGGCAATAAGCAGTCGGTGATTACATTTGGACTTCTTGGTAAACGTGATATTGACCACGCCCCGCGTGTTTCGCGCTGTAGCAGGCAACATCTGCCTGAGACATCACGACGTTACTGATGCAGTTGTGCCGGTCAATTTGGGTGATACCGGCGCTGGCGCCAACGTGATAAGGCTGATCCTGCCAGACAAAGGTATAGTCATTGACCGCCGTCACAATGCGTTGCACCACGTCGCGCATTTGATCGACATGGCTATTCGGCAGCAAGACGCCAAATTCATCACCACCGAGGCGTGCCAGCATATCGTTGCTTCGCAGATGTTTTTGCATCAGATCCGCCAGCTCACGCAGTAACGCATCGCCTGCAGCGTGGCCTGCGGAGTCATTGACCGCCTTGAACTTGTCCAAATCGATAAACACCAACACGTGCTGGGTTTTATTGGCTGCGGCATCATTCACGAGCCGTTTTAGCTGCTGCTCAAAGCTGTGGCGATTGGGCAGACGCGTCAGCATATCGTGTGAGGCACTGTAGCTCAGACGCTTGATCATTTTGCGTGACTCGCTGACATCCTGAATGACCATCACTGCACCAATACTGGCCCCCATCAACGTTTTCAACGGCGTAATGCTGTAATGAATTTCAACTTGGGTGCCTTCCGGTGTGTGCAGTACCAGCTCGGCTTCCAGATCGGGAGAGGTTTTTTCATCAGGCAACGTACAGAGCAACAGATTCTCAACGCGCGGCCCGTTGGCACCACGGGTGATATTCAACAGCTCGGTGATTGGGACGCCTGCCGCTTTACTCTGCGTCCAACCGCTCAGCGTTTCAGCAACCGGGTTCATAAAGGTCACGCGCATTTCATCATCGGTACTGATTACCGCTTCCCCGATGGAATCGAGGGTGATCGCCATACGCTCTTTTTCCTGGAACAAGGCTTCGTTCAGGGCGCGTAACGGGGTAATGTCCTGACAAATCCCGAGCATGCGCTCGATCTGCCCATCCTGACTGAGAATGCGGTTGGCTTCCGTACGCACAAAGCGCGCACCCGTCGGCAGGTTAATACGGTACTCCAAATGGAAAGCGCTGCGACGTTCAATCGCTTGTTGGATGGTCAGTGCGGCAGGTTCACGTTCTGCGGGATCCAACAGATGCAGCCACACATCATAGGTGGGTTCCTGATGTGGGGCGAGGGCGAACAGCTCGTACATGCGTTTATCCCACAGCATCTCACCTGTCAGCAGGTTCCATTCCCACACGCCGATTCCACCCGCCTCGTTCGCCAACGTGATGCGCTCCATCAGACGTCGGTTAACTTGCTCGCTCTGCTTCAGTTCAGAAATATCGACAATCTGCGCAATAAAATAGAGCGGCTGGTGCTCAGCATCACGCACCATGGATGCTGTCAGACTCGCCCAGACGATTTCACCATCTTTGCGAAAATAGCGCTTCTCCATGGTGTAGCTCAAGATGTCACCCGCCACCAAACGCTCCAGCTGTTGCAGGTCGCTGTTGAGATCGTCGGGATGGGTAATCTGCTGGAAAGTGAGTTTTTTCAACTCGTCAGCCGGGAAACCGAGCGTGTGGCATAGCGACTGATTGACCTGCTGCCAGCCGCCATTGGGAGACACCAGCGCCATGCCAATCGCCGAATACTCCATCGCATGGCGGAAACGGGTCTCACTTTCGCTAATATGATGTTTTTCACGCTGGAAAGCATCCATCACCAGCGCCATCACATGGCTGGGAAGCAGCACTAACAGGAATGGCAACCAGGTGCTGACTTGGCCGAGCAACAAACCGGTTTGTGCCAGGTTAACAAAGTTAAAGGCCAGCAGAATGGAGATAAAACTCGCATTCAGAAAGAACAGTAAAAAGGCTTCGAACTTCGGTAACCGCACCGCGCACCAGAACAAAATCACCACAATAAAGGTGAACGGCCACGGCAGAAAACGCAGCGATAAGTAACTGGCGAGTAGAGTGACAATGAGTGTCAGCAAGGTTTCCAGTTGGTGGCCGGGGGCGATCAACTGACGCAGCGGCTTATTGGGCCACAGCAATAGCACGGGTCCAAACGCCAGCACGCCAATCACTTCGGAGATCACCCAAGTAGAAAAGAAAGGCAGCGACGCGCGATGGCCAACCTGTAGCATCCATACCGCCACCACACCGCCAATCAATGGTGCAATCAAACCGGCACATACGGCAAACCGCACCCAATCTAGTAGCGAATTAAGAGGATTTCTGCGATCCAGCAGGGCGCGCAGCATCAAACCGCCGAGAATGGCCTGCACCATATTCAGGATGGCAAATTTAAGGTTGCTCAGCGCCGGACCAATAACAATTAAATTGGCCAGCGAGGTACCAATCACGCAACTGAGCAGCAGCAGCGGGACATGTTTTGAGGGGGCGCGAAATACGACTACCGTCATCAGGGCGGTGGAGTACCAAAGCGGGGATATACGCCCACTGATGACAATCAGTTCGAGACAAAATAGCGTCAGCAAAAAGGCCAATGCACCCAGAAACAGTGCGTTGAACCATTTTCTTTGCGGTCTATCCTGTGAGGTCAATATTTCGAGGGTCATGCACGAATCCAGCAGCGCGCATTCGTTACAGGTCGAAAAATGCGCCAATCATTCTCTGTTTTGCATGCTAGCACATCTGCATCAGATGTCTGCGCAGAATCTAGTTTAGCCCTGATTCTATAAAAGTTTTGGTCCTTCCTGAAAAAAAGCTAGTCGCGAAACAGATCGGCGCGGGTAAAAGGTTTTTCTAATCCGGCGAGATTAGCGGAAAAACGCTCGAGAAATTGCTGGGTGGTGGCAACGCGGCCATGACTCATTAATACCAGCGGCACCAGCAGCGCGACGCACACTTGTGCCAGGCTAAAGCCTTTCAACGCGGTGCGGCGTTGCGTCACCAGGAAAGCACTGCTAAGGGTGAAGCCCAGCATCAGCCCCGCGATCACTTCGCTGACGGAGTGTGCGTGAATCACCAGACGTGACAGGCCGACCATCATCGGAATGAGATAGCCGATGCCAATGGTAAGGTTACGCCAGAAAGCGGGGAAGCGGCCTGACACCAGCCACATCATCACCGGCCAGAGGGTGGCCGACATCGCACTGTGGCCGCTGAAGCCGGTGAAGTTAAACCTGGCGCTGCCAATGCCAAAGCCGAGAAACAGAATTTTGGAGATGCTGACGAACAGGCCTGCCAGGCCAAAAGCCAGCAGCCAATACCAGACGGTGTGGCGATTGTCGCTTTTCCACGGCAATACCAACGCGATGATCACTGCGGTCGGGATCAGCAACATGCTGTCACCAAAATAGGTCAGGGTTATCCAACTCATATTTTTCCTTGGGTTTTATTGAGTCAGCCCGTGTTGCACACAACAAGGGCAGATCAACAGTGTATCGATTAAGCGTCTGGCTGCAAAAGGGGATAATCTGAAAAGCCGCTGGCCCATTTCACTGGAATCAAACCGGTGAAATACCTATAATTGCCGCCAACTAACCCTCTCAATCGGCCTATTGCAGTTTCCTGCTTCAATTGGCTCCAGTTATCAGGTCTTAAAAAAGTATGACTGACAAGTCTCATCAGTGCGTGATCGTTGGCATTGCAGGTGCATCCGCATCCGGAAAAAGTCTTATTGCCAGCACGCTCTATCGTGAAATCCGTGACCAGGTCGGTGACGAGCATATCGGTGTGATCCCCGAAGATGCCTACTATAAAGATCAGAGCCACCTCACCATGGAAGAGAGGGTGAAAACCAACTATGACCATCCCAGCGCGATGGACCACGATTTGCTGTTGCAGCATCTGCGTGCTCTGAAGGCGGGCCAGGATATCGAACTGCCTGTCTACAGTTATGTCGAGCACACCCGCACCACTGACTGCATTCATCTGAAGCCCAAAAAAGTTATTATTCTGGAAGGCATCCTGTTATTGACGGATGCGCGTCTTCGTCAGGAGATGAATTTCTCCATCTTCGTTGATACCCCGCTGGATATCTGTCTGATGCGACGCATGAAGCGTGATGTGAATGAGCGTGGCCGTTCAATGGATTCCGTGATGAGCCAGTATCAGAAAACGGTACGTCCGATGTTCCTGCAATTTATCGAGCCTTCGAAGCAGTACGCCGACATCATTGTGCCGCGCGGCGGAAAAAACCGTATTGCGATTGATATCCTCAAGGCCAAAATCAACCAATATCTTTGAACAGAACGCGTCCGGATGGACGTGACGCGCTGAGGTTGTCACAACAGTGATGACCTTTCGCTACACTTAAATCATGGAGTACCAGCGATGAGATTATGCGATCGCGATATTGAAGCTTGGCTCGACAACGGTAAGTTGGCGATTGAACCCCGTCCGCCGGTCGAACGTATCAATGGCGCCACCGTGGATGTGCGCTTGGGTAATCAGTTCCGTACCTTTAGCGGCCACACCGCACCTTTTATTGATTTAAGTGGTCCAAAACACGAAGTCAGTGCGGCATTGGATCGCGTAATGAGCGACGAAATTGTGCTGCCAGAGGGAGAAGCCTTCTTCCTCCACCCTGGTGAACTCGCACTGGCCGTGACGCTGGAGTCCGTTACCATTCCGGACGATTTAGTGGGCTGGTTAGATGGCCGCTCTTCGCTGGCGCGTCTCGGTTTGATGGTGCACGTGACCGCGCACCGTATCGATCCCGGCTGGCAAGGGCGCATTGTGTTGGAGTTCTACAATTCCGGTAAGCTGCCGTTAGCGTTACGTCCGGGCATGTTGATCGGTGCATTAAGCTTTGAGCCTCTGTCTGGCCCGGCTGCTCGGCCCTACAACCGCCGCGAGGATGCCAAATATCGTGGGCAGCAGGGCGCTGACGCGAGCCGCATCGACAAAGATTGATATTCGCTTTATTAATTCGAGATGCAGCAAGGCGGCATGAGAGTGAATCTCCAGTGCTTACACAAGTCAGTGACTGGGGTGAATGAGCGCAGCCAACGCCGCTGTAGCTTGAAGTAACAGGGTGATGAGGGATTATGAGAAGAGTGATAACAACGCTGGCCATTCTATTAGTGGTGGTCGTAGCGGGTATGACGGCACTGGTGTTGCTGGTCAATCCCAACGACTTTCGTACCTATATGGTACAGCAGGTAGAACAGCGCAGCGGTTATCAGCTTGAAGTGAGTGGCGACCTGCGCTGGCACGTCTGGCCGCAACTCAGCATCCTCGCCGGCCGTATGAGCCTGACGGCACCGGGTGCCAGTCAACCCATGGTCACCGCAGAGAATATGCGTCTTGATGTCAATCTGTGGCCACTGCTGTCACATCAGCTGAGTGTCAGTCAGGTGATGCTCAAAAACGCAGTGATCCGTGCCACGCCGGATAGCGCTGCACAAAAAATCAGTGGCTCACCGGTTGGACCCAGCGATGCCGAATCTGTCAGTAGTACAAGTAAAGGCTGGTCATTCGATATCGGCAAACTACGCCTCGCTGATAGCCTGCTGATTTGGCAGCAGTCAGGCGGTGAAGAGTACAATTTCCGTAATTTAAATCTCTCCCTCGACCAGGATGCCAGCAAAAACGCCAGCATTGAGCTCGCGACACGCCTTTCGCGCAATCAGCGCAATATTAGCGTCAATCTCAAGGGCCAGATGAATGTGGCGCAATACCCGCATCGGCTGGTGGGGCAAGTGGATGAAATGGATTACACGCTGGATGGTGCCAACCTGCCACCACAGGGTATCAAGGGCGCATTGAGCGGACAGGGAGAATGGAACGCTGATAAGCAGCAATTCTCTCTGCAAAAGGTGCAGTTGACGGCCAACGACAGCACGCTGGATGGCAGCGCGGAAGGGCGCTTGACGCTGCCACAGCAACTCAATCTGTCATTGCATGCCACCACGCTGAATCTCGATAATCTGATGGCCAGCGCGCCTGCCAGTGATAACAGCACCGCACAACATGCGAGCGTGACGCGCACGCCGGTTATCGCTGAGCCCCGGCCACGCGAGAATGCAGACTCTCCCCTTAATCTGATGGATCTGACGCTGAACCTGAACGCCGATAGCAGCGTATGGCGTGGCCTGACACTCAGTAATCTGCAAATTGATGCCAGCAATCAGGAAGGTCTGATGACGCTGAATAAATTGCAGGGCAGAATGGGCGATGGGCATTTCTCTATCCCTGGTTCGGTGGACATCCGCCAACCGGTTACGCATGTAGCACTCCAGCCGGAGGTTGAAAACATCGCCATCGCACCTCTGCTGAAAGCGCTCGAGCTCCCCGAGAGTCTGCAAGGCACGGTTTCATTAAAAGGCGAACTCAGCGGAGCGGGTTTAAGTGTGGCTGAGGCCAAGCAAAACTGGCAGGGCGAGGCGGAACTGGAAGCCACCAACCTGCAGTTGGCACAATTGAATCTGCAGCAGATGGTGCGACGTGCCGTGGCGCGCGTCAGTAACCGCGTGACCAATGATGAACCGGACGACCAAGGCATTCAGCAACTGAGCGGTCGTATCAGTCTTAACCAAGGTAAAATCAGCCTTCCCGATTTGCAGGGTGGCAGCAGTCGGTTGGCGGTGCAGACCAAGGGCAGTGTGGATATGGTCAATCAACGGCTCGACGTCACTATCAACATGATGCTGCGTGGTTGGCAAGGGGATGACAAACTGGCTGGCGTGCTCAACAACCAAACAATTCCGCTGCGGATGTATGGTGGCTGGAACAACCTGCAATATTCTCTGCCCGTTGACGACGTTGTCCGCCAGCAATTGCAGGGTGAGGCTAAATCACGGCTGAACGAGTGGCTTGATCGTCAGCAGCCAGCGAAAAAGCCATAAACAGCGCGCCGCTACCCGTATTGTAGCGGCGCAATTTATTGCGCGATGTCTGACGTGGGCACAATCTCTACTTTCTGCACGCGATGATGTTCAACTTGTAGCGTGCGCAATAAATAATCACCGACCTGCAGCTCTTCACCCACTTCCGGCACGTGTTGCAGGCTATCCATCAGCAGTCCTGCCAGCGTGTGATAATTGCGCTTCTCGTCTAGCGGCAGGCGCACATAGGCAGCTAAATCCTCCAGCGGGATGTGACCATTCGCCAACCAGCCTCCGTGCGGCAGTGGCTGAATGTCATAGCGTGCATCAATCTCTTCACCTTCATTCGGCAGATTCCCGGCAATGGTCTCCATGAGATCGCTCAGGGTCACCACGCCCTCTACCGATCCGAACTCATCCACCACAAAGGCGAAATGCGTGCGAGCGTGACGAAACTGCTCCAAGGCTTGTAGGAGCGTGAGTCGCTCTGGGAAAATCAGCGGCTGGCGAACCAGCGAACGTAAATCCAGTGAATGGCTGTGCAGCGACTGGTGCAGCAGATCGATCACATGCACCACGCCGAGCGGGTCCTGCCCATGTTCAGTCACCAAAATGCGCGTGTGTTGGTTGCTATCGAGTTTTGCCATGATGGTCGCGGGATCTTCGCTGAGATCGATATGCTCAATATCGTGGCGTGAGGTCATGATGCTGCTGATATGGCGCTGGCCTAATCCCAATACGCGCGCAATCATACGGCGCTCCTGACGATTAAACAGGGCACCTTCATCGTTATCACTGAGTAAAGAGGCGGTGTCGGCATCCAGTTCTGCGCGTTGAGCTTCACCGCGTAGAATGCGCAGCACGGCTTCGGAGGTACGCTGACGCAGCGGGCGCCCTGCAGAAAGAAAACGACGGCGGTTAAATAGCGCGAGTTGGTTAAACATCTCTATCAGGATAGAGAAGCCGATCGCCGCGTAGAGATAGCCTTTAGGGATGATAAAGCCTAACCCTTCCGCCACCAGGCTGAAACCAATCATCAGCAGGAAGCTCAGGCACAGAATCACAATAGTGGGGTGACTGTTCACAAATCGCGTCAAGGGTTTACTGGCGAGCAGCATCAGCAGTATCGCGACGGTGACCGCGGCCATCATCACTGGCAGTTCATTCACCATCCCTACCGCGGTAATCACAGCATCCAGCGAGAAGATGGCATCCAGCACCACGATTTGCGCCACCACTGGCCAGAATTTAGCACCGTTCTTATTTTGACCACTCTCTTCATCACCGCCTTCAAGCCGACTGTTCAGCTCGGTAGTGGCTTTATAGAGAAGAAACAGGCCACCGCAGAATAGCAGCAGGTCGCGCGCACTGAAGTTGTGTTGCCAGAGCGTAAACAGGGGTTGTGTGAGTGTTACCAGCCAAGAGAGTGAGGCCAATAACACCAGTCGCAGAACTAACGCTAGCAGTAACCCAATCACACGGGCACGGTCGCGCACCGTCGTGGGTAATTTTTCAACCAGAATGGCAATAAAAACCAGGTTATCAATACCCAACACCAGCTCGAGAACGATTAGCGTGACTAATCCTGCCCAGAGCGACGGATCAAGGATCCACTCCATCATGCTTTCATCACCTGAATGTCTGAAAATGCGTTTTGTCTGATGATAGTTAATCGGCACTCAAGGTACAAATAGGCGTCAGCCCCCATCCTGCCACAGGATTTCAGGCTTTAGGCTTATTCTGAGTGGTTAGCTTTCGTCTAGAGGAAGAATGTATGGATAAACTTCCCAGTAATAGGATTATCACTATTTA
>OBJT01000487.1_pt1 | contig 10281 bp, 7 predicted proteins | sample 1519861 | NCBI WGS metagenome assembly OBJT01 (sample SAMN02401118, study PRJEB22541) | soil metagenome, isolate JX
AAAAGTTTGTCACGACGATGCCGGAAACCGGCAACCAGAATCCACACCACACGCTCTTCGCCGGTAGCCTGTTTTCCCTGGCGACACTGACCGGTTGGGGGCTGATTTGGCTACTGCTCCGCGAGCGTCACCTCGGCGGTACCATTATTCTGGCGGATGCGCATATTCGCTACAGCAAGCCCATCAGCGGACGCCCTGGCGCCATTGCCGATCTCGGTTCATTGAGTGGTGATCTCGATCGCCTGGCGCGGGGTCGTAAGGCGCGTGTACAGATGGAAGTGGAGTTATTTGGCAACGATGAACTGGGTGCCGTATTTGAGGGCGTATATATCGTATTGCCCGCCGATGCAGACGGAGCGCTCGAAGAGGGGGGTTCCGGCGCGCATATCAATTAACTCACTCTGCACATTTCGTCGTGGCGCAATTTATTGCGCCTCTGCAAGCGGCTCTTTCGCTTCAGAGGCACGTGATGAATTGCGCCACGCTTGTTTCCAGCAAAATTATTGAACCTGCCCTGCATGCATCGTTTGCTGCACCGATTGTGTATCGGTCGTCACTGACAGGTTCCCATCAACACTGGGACGCAACGGGGCATTCGCGTTGAGCGACCCTTTCAGCTGCAACAGCAGATTGCTATTGCCACTCAATGGTAATGCAGGCCATCCCCAGTTTTGCAACGCATTGGCAGGCACGGCCTGACCTTTAAGATTAAGCGTCAATGGACGCTGCGCATCCTGCCCAATGCTCGCAGTGCCTTCCAGCAGACCACTGCCATTAAAGGCGCTCATTTCGGTGATTTGAATCTGCTGATCATTGGCTGTCAGGGCAATCGACGGATGACGTAAATCGGTGCGGTTAAACGTCGCTTCTGCCGCGTTAAAACTCGCCTTGCCTCCCCAGATACCCCATTGATGCTGGCGCGCCAGCAGCACGTTGTCTGCGCTGCCATCCAGCGCGGTCATCTGGAACGGGAAGTCTGGATTAATATCGATGACCAGATTGCGATTCGCGGTCGCGTGCTTCACTAGCACACTGTCTAGCCAGGAAGGTAAAGTCTGTTGCCAACGATCGCGCCAGTTCAGGGGTAAGGTATATTCCAGCCCGGCAATCGCTAAGTCATCAAGCGTGAGACGTTTATCATTGCGCGTCCAGGTACCACTGGTACGGATCACGCCATTGACCCAACGTGAACTAAATTGTGCTAACTCAATTCCTTGTGCTGAGAAATTGGCATTAAGAATCGGATCGTTAAGCTCGAAGCTGCCGTTGATAAAATTACCGGCGTTCATCGACAGTGATCCGCCATCGCTCTGCCAGTCATCGCCCCGCAGCGTAATGTTCTTTAAGGTCAGATCGAGGTCAGTGACCGCCCAATCAGGGCCTTGCAGACGGGCATCAGTCATATCCAGCCGATTAATGCTGACCGAAGGCACATCGCGCAGCGGGTTCAGGAAATCGCTCAGACTTTGATGGGTTTGCAGGCGGATGTCATTGAGGCGCAGCTGATCAATCTGCCAGTTACCTTGCGCGTCGCGCTCAGCATTGCCGGTCATCGAACCACGCGCAATATCGGCCCCCATATTGGTCAGTACTAAACGTCGCTGTTTCACACTGCCTTGCAGCAGCACATTATTGCCCGTTACGCCGTTGAGCGTCATGATTCCCGCGCTCATCTGGAACTGGGCATCGCTGCCCAACATATCCGTCGGCGTGGGTTTCCAGGGGAGAATCCCACCATTCACCCGTAGGGCCGTCATCGGTAGCGTGCTATGCGGGCTGTCGATACGTACATTGTTTAGCTGCAGGCGGTTGGCCTGAATCGGCAGTGTGGTATCGGGGGTTTGATTGGCAAGATTGATCTCGCCATCACGGACTTCAATACTGTCAAAATGCAGCCAATCGCTAAATTGCACCAGTGTCAGACCCAGATCGACACGCTTGGCGACCAATACCGCTGGCTGGCCATCATGACCAAAGCTGAAATCATCCAGAATGATGTGCGAGGGCGACGAGAAGTTGTGCTCAATCTTGCTGAGAGAGAGATGCCAGGCGGTTTTATCACTTACCCAACGGCTAAACCAGCCAGCGCCCCACTGAGTCTGCAGCATGACATACAGCACGACCAGCGCCAGCAGAATCAGCAGCAGTAAGGTAAGGAAAAACTTGCCTAAAAATTTCATCGCATCCATCCATCCCGATATTTATCCGGTAAGAGGTTGTTATGCCTGAATTACCGTTGCAGCTCAACAGCCTGGATGTAAAAGCGGATAAATAACAGGCAGGCCGAAGCCTGCCTTACAGGTTACTTTTCCTGTGGAAAGACGAGGTTAAGGACGATTGCGGTGATACCACCGGCGGCAATGCCTGATGACAACAGGGTTTTCAGCCAGTCTGGTGCAAATTGCAGGATCAACGGCTGCTGTGAAACACCTAAGCCAACGGCCAGAGACAGTGCGATGATCATAATGGCGCGACGGTTCAGGGGTTCACGTGAAACGATACGCACACCGGAAGCGGCAATCGTACCAAACATGACGATAGTCGCACCGCCCAGTACCGGTTCAGGGATATGCTGCACAAAACCGCTTACCGCCGGGAACAGGCCAAGCACGATCAGCATTAGTGCCACGACAAATCCCACATAACGGCTGGCGACGCCAGTCAGCTGAATCACGCCGTTGTTCTGACCAAAGCAGGAGTTCGGAAACGTATTGAACAATGCGGATACAAAAGAGTTAAGGCCGTTGGCCAGTACGCCGCCTTTCAGACGCTTCATATACACGGGACCGGTAACCGGTTGTTCAGAAACATCAGAGGTGGCGGTGATATCGCCGATGGTTTCCAGTGAGGTCACCATAAACACCAACATCAAAGGAACCAGCAGATTCCAGTCAAAACCCAGACCGTAATAGAGCGGAGTGGGCACCGCGACCAGTGGCTGATTTGCCGGAGCGCTGGTGGTAGGCAGCATATCCAGTGCCCATGCCAGCGCATAACCCACGGCCATAGCGATCACCAAAGAGGCGACGCGCAGATAGGGGTTACGTTGACGGTTTAGCAGGATAATCACCACCAATACCGCGCCCGCGAGCAGCAAGTTTTTCGGTGCACCAAAGCTATGATCGCTCATCGCAGCAAACCCGCCGCCAATCGAGGTCAGGCCTACTTGAATCAGCGACAGGCCAATAATCATCACTACGATGCCGGAAACCAGCGGGGTAATGATGCGGCGTGCCAGGTGCAGTACCCGTGACAGCACCATTTCGGTACAGGATGCCACCATCAGGGTGCCAAACAGTGCCGCCATCATGGTTGGGACATCCGCACCGCCATTTTTCAGCGCCATGCCGCCCATAATCAGGGGGGTCACAAAGTTAAAGCTGGTGCCCTGAATCGAGAGCAGGCCAGAACCCACCGGTCCCCAGGTTTTGATTTGCAGAATGGACGCCACACCTGACGCAAACAGCGACATGCTGATGATGTGCTGTGTATCTTGGGCGGGTAGACCTAACGCCTGACAGATCAACAGCGCAGGTGTAATCACTGCAACGAACATCGCCAGCAGGTGCTGACAAGCAGCAAACAAGGTTTGCGGCAGCGGTGGGCGGTCTTCAAGGCGATAAATCAGTTCGCTTTTTGCGGTAGCTGGCTGGTGAGCTTCAGCGGTATTGACGGACATGGTGGGCGGTCTCAATAACAACAAAGGGGGGATTTTAAACGGTTGCGTTGTGAAAGCAATCGTTTGCAATGCCCCTTTGTCATTGCATTGATTTAAAGCGTAAACACGGTACGGCTACGGCTATCATCTTCCTGCCAGGCCTGCGCAACCTCGCTTAACGGACGCATCTGGAAGGCGATGGAAAAATCACTTTCCGCAGCGGCATTGAGCATCTCGCTAATGCAAGCGACCAGTTCAGCATCGGATACGCTGCCCAAGCCGCTTCCCATCAATGTGAGTCCAGATGAACGTAACAACTTGCTGTGCAGTGATATTTCCTGTCCGCTCAGCGAACCAATTTGGACAAACCGCACCACCTTCTCACCGCCTGCTACTGTGGCTTGCATAATATCAAGCGCGCTCTGGCCCCATAGATAATCCAACACCACATCGATGCCTTCTCTCATCAGTGCCGGGAGGGCGCCTGGCAACTCGTCCAGTGTCAGGGTGATATCCACGCCCTGTGCACGCAGTTGATCGAGCACGTCCCGATTGCGTCCAGTGGCGATAATCTTTCCGGCACCAAGATGTTTGGCAATGCGCACTGCCAGCCCACCAGAGGTTCCTGTTGCGCCATTAATCAGCACCGTCTCCCCTTGCTGTAACTGGGCACGACGCGTCAAGGCTGCCCATGATGACATACCGGGATTGGCGATCGCCGCCGCCAGCACCGGGTCTAACGAGGCAGGCAGCGGGACGATAGCGCCTGATGGCACCTGTGTTCTTTCGGCCATACTGCCCCACGGGGCATTGAAAGCGAGAAAATAGACCGGATCGCCATTCTCTAGCGTACCTGTCCCATCAATACCCGTGATAAATGGATAGTGCGAGCCTGCGCTGTAGTGCTTACCTGCGGCGCGCGCTTTTGCCAACTGGCTGATGGCCGCGGCTTTAACGGAAACCACAACCTGCTCTTCCTCGGCCTGAGGTTCCGGGAAGTCACCATAAACGGGTCGTTCACCTGCTGCAGATACGATAGCTGCTTTCATACTTTCACCTTTGGGGAATCGGATAATATGTGTAATATGCACACATTAATTCTGCCTCGGGATAACGTCAATGAAAAGTGTGCAAAATACACATAATAGTGCAGAGTTTGATGATCTGCATAATGCGCTGCTGATGATCGTGGGGACGTTCAATCGCCCCCAACGTGATGAGCTACTGATTAAAGAGTCCAATATTCAACTCGATCGGGCGCTGTTTCCGCTGCTGATCCAGATTGGCCGCTTCGGTCCGATTGGGGTGGTGGAATTGGCTGAGCGTGCTGGGCGTGATTACACCACGGTAAGCCGTCAGGTGGCGAAGTTAGAGGAGCTAGGGCTGGCGCAACGGCAGAAAAATGCCAAAGACAAACGCATCAATGAAGCGGTCATTACCGCAGCGGGTAAGGCTATGACCGATAAAATCGATGCAGCACGCGCGCATATTTATCAGCATCTGTTTGAGAACTGGCAGGATAGCGAACGCACCGAACTGGCGCGCCTGTTGCAGAAATTTGTCGGGGATTTTATGGCGATTGACCGCAACCTGTAGGGCTGAGCATTTAATCGTGCGGATTATTCAACACGTAGCAAATGCTCATTGTTAAGCGTTGCTGTAGCGCTCTGTTTCCGGCAGCCATCGCTCAATCAGCGCCTGTGCCTGTTCGGGATAATGCTGGTGGATATGGCGCGCGACACGCTGCACTTCCGGGATCATGCTTTGATCGCGCAGTAAGTCAGCCACTTTGAACTCGGCGTTACCCGTTTGGCGCGTACCAAGCAATTCACCAGGCCCGCGAATCTCCAGGTCGTGCTGAGCAATAACAAAGCCGTCGTTGCTGTCGCGTAAAACCTGCAAACGCTTCTGCGCGGTCTTGCTGAGCGGCGCTTTGTACAGCAGCACGCAGTGAGAGGCGACTGCGCCGCGTCCTACGCGGCCACGCAGCTGGTGGAGCTGCGCTAGACCCAACCGTTCCGGGTTTTCGATGATCATCAGGCTGGCGTTAGGCACATCGACGCCGACTTCAATCACCGTGGTGGCGACCAGTAGCTGGATTTCATTGGCTTTAAAGGCCGCCATGACCGCCTGTTTTTCTGCTGGTTTCATGCGGCCGTGTACCAGCCCAACCTGCAAGCCTGGCAGCGCGAGTTTTAACTCTTCCCAAGTGGCTTCCGCCGCCTGCGCTTCCAATACGTCTGACTCTTCGATCAGCGTACAGACCCAGTAAGCCTGACGACCTTCATGGCAGGCATTTTTCACCCGCTCGATAATATCACCTCGGCGGCTGTCAGGAATCGCCACCGTCGTCACTGGCGTTCGGCCGGGCGGTAATTCGTCGATGGTGGAGGTATCAAGATCGGCGTAAGCGGTCATCGCCAGCGTGCGAGGAATTGGCGTGGCGGTCATAATCAGCTGATGCGGGTGGAAACCCTGCTCTTCGCCCTTTTCCCACAGCGCCAGACGTTGATGCACGCCAAAACGATGTTGCTCATCAATGATCACCAGCGCCATGCCGTTGAATTTTACCTGTTCCTGGAACAGCGCATGGGTGCCGACCACCATGGCGACCTGACCGCTAGCAATTGCTTCCTGCTGCGCTTCACGCGCTTTGCCTTTCTGCTTACCGGCTAACCAACCCACTTCAATGCCCAGTGGTGCAAACCACTGACGGAAGTTATTGGCATGTTGCTCGGCCAGCAGCTCTGTCGGCGCCATTAGCGCGACCTGTTTGCCGTGAGCGATAACGTCCAGTGCGGCCAACGCAGCGACCAGTGTTTTACCGGAGCCGACATCCCCTTGTACCAGGCGCATCATCGGGAAGTCGTTGGCTAAATCGCGCTCAATCTCCTCAACCACGCGCTTCTGAGCACCCGTTGGGGAAAAGGGGAGCGCGGCCAGCAATTGTTTCGCCAGATTGTGCTTGGCGGGCATCGGCAAGGCATGGTGGCGCTGCGCACCGGCGCGTACCGCCAGCATGCTCAGGTTATGCGCCAGCAGCTCTTCGAGAATTAAACGTTTTTGCGCCGGATGGCGGCCGGTTTCGAGCTCGCTGAGACGTAAGTCGGGCGGTGGACGATGCAGAGTACGCAGTGCATCCGGCAAACTCATCAGGCCGCCACTCAGCTCTGACGGCAGCAGTTCGGCAATGGGGCAGCTCTCCAGTAACGTGAGCGCCTGATCGGTAAGATTGCGCAACGTCGCCTGGCGAATACCTTCGGTGGTGGGATAAACCGGCGTAAGTGTTTCCTGTAACTCTACGCCGCCTTGTTCACCCTGTACGCGGTACTCAGGATGGATAATCTCAGCACCGCGCTGGCCACGTTTAATTTCGCCATACGCGGTGACGCGGCGGCCCGGCGACAGGCTGTTTTTCATGCCGGCATTGAAATTGAAGAAGCGCATGGTCAGTACGCCGCTGCCATCACTTATCTGGCACACCAGCATGCGGCGGCGGCCAAACGTGATCTCACTGTGCAGTACTTCACCTTCCACCGTGGACCAAACGCCCGGCAGCAGATCATTAATTTTGTAGAGTTGGGTACGGTCTTCGTAGCGCAGGGGCAGATGCAGCAGTAAATCTTGGATGGTAAACAGGCCTAGCTTGGCCAGTTTGCCCGCCTGACTGGCGCCGACGCCGGTCAGGGTACTGAGCGGGATGGCATCCAGCAGACGGCCTTTCATTTTTTAGCCGTCGCTTGCATGGTCGCCCACCAATTGGCGTCAGCTTCCACTTCGCCCTGGGCATTGATAAACGGATACGGCAGACCTTTCTGCTTAGCGACACGCGCCAACACCGGATAGCCGCCTTCAAACAGCAAACGTTGCTGCTCGTCTTCATCCAGCAAGCTGTGTTTGCGTTGATACATGCCGGCGTTCTGACGTTGGCGCTGTGCTTCATACAGAATCAGCGCGGAGGCAACAGAAACGTTGAGCGATTGCACCATGCCTACCATCGGGACAATGATGTCCTGATCGGCAAGCGCCAGCGCTTCGGCGGAAATACCGGTCTTTTCCTGTCCCATCAGAATGCAGGTGGGCTTGGTGTAGTCGATGGCGCGGAAATCAACCGCATTGGCAGACAGATTGGTGGCGAGCACCTGCATCCCCTGATCTTTCAGATGACGCACGGCTTCTGCAATATGGGGATGTGTTTGGACTTTCACCCAACTATTACTGCCCGCAGAGGCAGACACCATGGTGCGCATACGCACGCTAGGCCAGACGGCATGGACCTCATGAATGCCCACCGCATCGGCAGTACGAATCACCGCCGAGACATTATGCGGCTTATGGACCTGCTCCATGCAGACGGTGAGGTCGTGCTGGCGCATGGCCAGCATTTCCTGGATACGAGCAAAACGTTGAGCGTTCATGCACTAATTACGATTACGGTGAACTTTAATCACATCCGGCATTACGCGGATTTTACGCATAATGTTGGCCAGATGGACGCGGTCGTTCGCGGTGAGGCGGATAAAGGCGCTATATACGCGGCCATCACGCTCTTCCGTGTTCAGACTTTGAATGTTGGAACCGGCGGTATTGATTGCCGCAGTCAGGTTAGCCAGCGCGCCTTGGTGGTTGAACATATCCACCTTAATTTCCGCGACAAACTCCTGATCGATAACCTTGTCCCACTCAACCGGCATGAACTTCTCAGGCTCTTTTTGGTAGCCACGGATGTTACGGCAGGATTCGTGATGCACCACCAAGCCCTTACCCGGGCTGACGTGCGCGACAATCGGATCGCCAGGAATCGGTCGGCAGCACTTGGCAAAAGTAATCAGTACGCCATCTGCACCTTTGATCGGCAGCTTCTTGCGTTTGCTGTTGCCCTGCGGCTCTTCACTGCCGGATTGCAGCAGGTTCTTCGCCACCACCACGCTCATGGCATTGCCCAGCCCGATTTCTGCCAGCAGATCTTCAATGCTGGCGAGCTTCATGCGCTCCAGTTCATGCTGAATATTTTCCGCCGGAATCTCTGCCAGCTTCTTGCTGCCGCCGAGCGCGTGGCTCAACAGACGGCGACCCAGGTTGACGGAGTCTTCACGTTTCAGGTTTTTCAGCAGCTGACGAATTTTTGCACGCGCTTTCGAGCTGACGACAAAGTTAAGCCATGCAGCGTTTGGACGGGCGCCCGGTGCGGTGATGATTTCAATCGTTTGGCCGCTGGTCAGGGATTGTGACAGCGGATAGGGCTGACGATCGACGCGAGCCCCCACGCAGGCATGACCGATATCGGTATGTACCGCGTAGGCAAAGTCCACTGGAGTGGCGCCAGCAGGCAGCTCAACGATGCGCCCTTCCGGCGTGAACACGTAGATCTCATCCGGGAAGAGATCGGATTTCACGCTTTCGATAAATTCAAACGAACTACCGGCGCTTTGCTGCAGCTCCAGCAGGCTTTGCAGCCAGCGCTGGGCGCGAATCTGCGCGGTCGTGCCGCTTTCACCGGCTTCTTTATAAGCCCAGTGTGCAGCGACCCCCATTTCAGCCATCTGATCCATATCTTCGGTACGGATCTGCACTTCGACCGGCACGCCGTGCGGGCCAATCATCGAGGTGTGCAGTGATTGATAGCCGTTGGCCTTAGGAATCGCAATGTAATCTTTGACACGTCCAGGACGCGGCTTATACAGACTGTGCATCTGTCCGAGCACGCGATAACAGGTATCCAAGTCTTTCACGATAACGCGGAAAGCATAGATATCCATGATCGAGTGGAATCGCTGCTCTTTCAGGTGCATTTTGCGGTAAATGGAGTAGAGATGTTTCTCTCGACCGCTGACACGGCAGGGAATGCCTGCTTCCTGTAAGCGTCCGTCGATTTCAGAAAGGATTTTCTGAATCATCTCTTTACGGTTACCGCGCGCCGCTTTCACCACCTCTTTAATCACCCGGAAACGGTTCGGGTAGAGGGCTTCAAAGCCGAGCTCTTCCAGTTCTGTTTTCAGGTGATGGATACCGAGGCGGTGCGCCAGAGGACTGTAAATCTCCAGCGTTTCCAGTGCGATACGACGTTTCTTATCCGGTCGTAATGCACCGAGCGTGCGCATGTTGTGCGTGCGGTCAGCCAGTTTGATCAGAATGACGCGGATATCTTGCACCATCGCCATGATCATTTTGCGGAAGTTTTCAGCCTGCGCTTCTTTCTTATCGCGGAACTTCAGCTTATCGAGTTTCGAAACGCCTTCCACCAGTTCGGCCACGCTTTTGCCAAACAGCTGTTCCATGTCCTGGTAGGTGGCAGGTGTGTCTTCAATTACGTCATGCAGCAGCGCAGCCATCAGCGTTTCGTGGTCGAGTTTCATCTCGGCCAGAATGCATGCTACAGCCACAGGATGGGTAATGTAAGGTTCACCGCTGGAGCGTGTCTGACCCTCGTGGGCATCACGCGCGACAAGATAGGCTTGCTTGAGGCGCTTAATCTGCTCCTCAGGCAAGTATTTTTCAATCAGCTGATTGAGGCTTTCAAACAGATACAAGGTTGACCTGCAGAGTGCTGTTAACGACGACCTTCAGCGATAGCGGTAACGGCTTGTAACTCAGCGGCTTCCTGCTCTTGCTGCTCCTGGCGC
>OBJT01000488.1_pt1 | contig 10263 bp, 11 predicted proteins | sample 1519861 | NCBI WGS metagenome assembly OBJT01 (sample SAMN02401118, study PRJEB22541) | soil metagenome, isolate JX
GCATCCATGCTGGCTCTCCTGGCTTCCTCATTCCGTTCAGCGCTGCGAAATGCCAGCCCCTGAGCGGCACCAGCCTGCTTGTTGACATCTGTTTACGCTGTTGGAAAGGGCACAGTGTCTGAGGCCATAACACCTCTGCTGCTGCAACGGGCTATTCGCAGCGCTGAGGCGGAGACGTTGTGCCAGGAGCCAGGCGCAGGGATGCGACAGGCAGTTCGGGTAGGCCTGGATGGCCGTACCCGAACGGTCCGGCCGGCACGACGTTGCAGCTGAAGGCACCGCGAAGCGGCGCGAGGACGGCCCGTCAGCAACAGAGGTGCTGTGGCCCGCACTCTTTTTTTTTTGCTACGACCAAAAAGAAACCGGGAATGCTGACAGCATTCCCGGTTTGATAAAACTCATGCTGAAAGTCAGCGTTTACAAGTAGCGGCACAGATAAGACGTTGGCTCAGCAACCTGCAAGTGGAATTCGCTGCTGCCGGGCACGTTAAACACGGAACCCGCTTCGTACCATTTCCACTCGGTTTCACCTGGCAGCAGCACTTTCAGTGCGCCGCTCACGACCGTCATCTCTTCCGGCTGTCCTGTACCGAAGGTGTATTCACCTTCCGCCATCACGCCAACGCTGGCACGGCCAATGGTTACGCTGTCGAAACCAATGGATTTCACTTTTCCGTCGAAATACTCACTTACGTTGAGCATGTTACTTCCTCACAGCACATTATGGTGTCTGGCAGATTACAAGGGAACTCGCTGATCTGTCACGCGAAAAAGCAGCTTAGAACACGAGTTGTGATCGGCCTCAGTCAGAGGATCAATTCTGCTGCTAACTTCGCCACCAGCACATTGGATAGCAGCACCGGAATACCCAGCATTTTTTGCAGGAAATCCCGGTGCTTCTGATGGTAGCCAATACAGTCGAGCACCACCACATCCGCGCCCTGCTCTTGCAGCGACAGGCCCGCCTCGATCAAATCATTTTGCTGCGCCAGATAAGGACTGGCGACGGCAAAGCAAGGCGCGCTGTTCAGATTGCGCCACTTACTGGCCTGCTCAGCGATTTGCTCTTCTACCGGCACCACAATGCCCACTTTATGCTGCTGCACGATGGCCTTTACCAGCGGTGGGATAATGCGGTCCGGCTCCAGCAGCAGCGCCTTTTCGGTTTTCAGTGTGCCAAACTCACCGGTGCACAGCAGCAAAATCGTATCGTATCCCTGCTGTTCCAGCGCCGTGATCTTGCGCTGCAGTCCCTGCTCAACTTTTGGCCCCGACAGGCGCACCTGTTCGCCGGTGGTCATACGCGAAACCAGCACTTTCTCACCCGCTTCAGGCGAGAAGAATTGCTCCACCTCAGCGAGTGTCAGGCCGTCGAGTAATCCGGCGTGAGCGACTTGCTCTTCCGGTAAGTGATCCTGCAGCAACGGCAAAATGTCGCTACGCGGGGATTGACCAATCGTTAAGGTAACCAGGGACTGTTTCATCATTAGGCTTTCCGGGTACGCAGGTGGCTGAGACTACCATACAAAGATAGCAGCAACGCATACTCTTGCTGGTCATAGAACTGACAGGTTTCACGGCCAAACTCTTTCGCCACTTCCACCGCAAACTTCACGGTAGCCGCGATATCGACTTCATGGCTGGCTCCGGTGCCACAACCAGGCACCACCGACTCCGCGCAGATTGCCACACCCACCACAGGGACATCGGTGGCGGTTGACGGCTGCAGGATACTGTTAAGGTGATAAACACCGTTGCCGTAAGGTGTGATGTCCTGAGTGGTGATCGGGAAGGTCACCGCAGGCTTACCGCTGGTCATCTCCATGATGCGCAAAAGATCTTCTGAAACGCGCAGGATGTAACCCTCTTTCACGGTCGGCGACAGTGCGTAGCCTTTGTGGTTGAGAATACGGTTACCCTTTGTGGTATCAATGGAGAGAATAGCGTCCACGCCATCGATCACTTCGTTGTCATTCATGGTGATGTCATCGCAAGGCGAATCCATGAAATCTACAGGCTCATGCGGACGGGTTGGTGCATCCGGGCAGATGTGGGTGGTGATAATCACGTCACCGGCCAGCACATCGCCTTTGGTCTGCATCTGTGCCAGCTTCAGTGCACTGCTCACCGCCGCCACTGCGCCATCTGCATCCGACACCATACCGATACGCGTTGGACGCGCACCGATGCCGCCCAAACGGCCCACAATACCCAACGTCGGCGCAGTACCGCCTTTGCTCTTGCCCTGCGCACCAGGAATATCAATGCGCACGAAATCGGTACGCCCTTTAGGACCGGTCACACGTTTGAAGCTGGCGGTCACGCCTGGGTAGTCGGCGAAAAGATCCACCACCTGCTGCCCATCGACATAGGCACTGTCGAGTAACTCAAAAACCTGCAGTGTCTGCTGTAAACTCATATTAAATTCCCTGGGTTATTTCTTGGTGCTACTGGCAAAAAGCGAATGGAAGAAGCTGTACAGCGCGTCGCCCGCAATAAACCCTGCGGCCATCACCTCCATCGGTGAACGTCCACGCTCGCCCCACACACGAATAATCAGGATACGCAGCGCGATCCCCACCATCACCGCCCAACCTGCTGCGGCGTTGTTGATTAACAAACCGGTCGCCAGCAATACGCCTAACTGACGCTTAGGCCCGCCGATAAACTGAATAATCGCGCCCGGAATCGCCCACATCAGCAGGTTGCCCGCAATGCCAGGCTCAGCACCGGCCTGAATGGTTTTGGCGTAAACGCGTGCCACTGGCGGCAGCAGATTCTCTGCGAAGAACAGGTTGTGCGCGTACCACACCACAGGAATACAAATCACAAAGGCAATCATCGCAGCGATAAGCTGAATGCGGCGGCCCCACAGCTCTTTCTGTAAATCGGCACCGTTACCACGCAGAATAAAGCCCGCTTTCAGGTCGTAGCCCATATCGGCAAAGGCCGGTCCCGTTGCGGCGGTAAAGCCACACAGCAGGCAGAGCGCCAGCGGCGGGAAGCCGAGCAGAATACCGAGGATCAAAGTAATAAGCGCCACGGCAAAGGCTGGGAACCAGCCTGAGTGCATCGCGGCGATGCCGACAATCAATTCATGCACGAAGGCAGCAAACGCGGCATAGACGATAAACAGCACCAGCATCGGCAAGCCCATCTGGCTCCACAAACCGCCCGCCAGTGCCAGCAGCGTGGAAATAATGATGTAACCCAGGGTGCCGAAGCCCAGCGAACGCTTCACTTCGCTGTCACTGCGGCTCACATTGAGCTGATCGTTGCGACGGCTGACAATCACCTGTACCACCTGAATCAGCGCGACTAATCCTGCGCCGACCATCATGCCGTGTGGAATATAGAGTGCATTGATATCAATACCAGCAACCGGTTGCGCATAGGCACGCAGCAGGAAGCCAATGCCGAGCATACTCAGCGCCCAGATATTGCCAATAAAGGCCGTACCGAAGGCAGACATTGGAATCTTGAGCATTGAGCCAGCGATACCGCCGACAATACCGACCACCAGCAGCCATGCCTGACGACCGCCCTTATCACCGGCTTTGATCGCTTCTGCCGCCGCCACGCCCGGTGGCCAAGCATTGCTGGCGGGGAACACGCGGGTATCGAACAGGCGGTACAACAGATAGGCATCAAGTAGCATGGCAGCACTGACGCCGACAAACAGCGGCAGCACCAATTGAGGTTCACCCAACGCCCACGGCACAGCAATAGGCATTAACAAACTGTTAGCCGCACCGAAGGTGGCAGAAGAGATCGCCGTTTGTGCGAGGTTCTGTACTTCAATCGAGCGATAGCGACGGAACCATTGCAGAGGAATGCGCGCCAGTAGCATGGCAAACAGCGCGCCGATAATAGAGGTATTGGGTGTCACCCCAATGGTGGTAATAAGTTGAACTCCAATAATGGCACCCGCTACGGATAGCAGAACCAGCATTAAGCCCACGCCGAAACTTTTTATTGGATTATGTTGACGCATATTATCCCCGTATTTTCACCCTGTAGAAAACGCGTAATACGTTTTATGCCCGACACGCGGGACATCAACGCTTTTAATAAATCGTTCCCTGATTTTTGAAATAGGCAGGTCCGAAGACCTGCTATTTCCCTGGTGTGGCGCGAATAAACGCCTTTAAATCGAAAATAAGGTTATGCGCCGTATTTCTCGGCCATTAATTCAGCCGTTGCGCGCAGTTCGCTGAGCAGCGCTTCCGGATAACCCGGGGCCGCTTCTTGCGAAAGAAACGAGAGACACAGTGCGGCACTTTCGCCGCGATGTTTATTGGTCACCGCCACAGCCAGTGAACTGATACCCGGCAGCGTCTCATTGCGCGCCAGTGCCCAGCCTTGCTGGCGGATCACCGCTAATTCTTCACAGAGTGCATCAAGGTTGAGCGGTGAGTTTGCTGATGCCGCCTGCCAGTTATGGGCAAAACGCGCACGGACCTCTTCATCGCTCAACTGTGCCAGCAGTACACGTCCGGTCGAGGTGCCGGAAAGAGAGACGCGCGTACCTGGCGGTGTCACTAATTGGGTGAAAAAACGACCATGATACATACGCATCACCAGCACATCGGCGTTATCCAGCACCGAGATATATCCCATGCATCCGCTACTGGCGGCGAGGTGCGCCATCGGCGCGGAAGCGCTATCCACCAACGGCGTCGACAGATAATGCCCTGCAACAGAGAGCAGCACTCGACCCACCTGGAAGCAGCGACTCTCGGGATCACGCTCAAGTAAACCTTCACTTTCCATGGTCGCCAGTAGGCGAGAAACGGTACTTTTCGGCAAACCCAGCGCTTCAACCACCTCGGTAAATGTCAGACCGGGATGGCCCTGTGTGACGCTAAAGCGCTGGAATAGCTTGAGCACAGCGGCAGCATTTTCGAGTGTGGTCATGATGGTAGTTTCATTATGTGGAACCAAGTTCCTATATCAATACCCCGAAAGTAAATCGCGACGTTTATGGGGTCAAGCGCAAATTTCAATCGGAACAAAAAAGCGACGATTTCAGGCAGCATAAAATAAGGTGCAAACAGAAAACGTAGTGACGTTATCAGGCAGGATACAAATGTTTCAGCGCGGGATATAACTTTATAGCCGCTTGTTAGCTTTTTCGCGGGAGTGGAAAATTTCTGCTTACTTACGGAAAGTCATTAAATACTGGCGTCCCTGCCAGCCGTAGTTACTCTTTATCGGCATCTTCGTAACGTTCTTTTGCATCCTGTGCTTCAGCTTGGGTTTTATGTTCGCTGATTAAGGAATCTGGTTTTGGATGGTCAGCACGCAATTCATACCATGTCACGGTATTTCCCGCCGGGCCTTTTTCGACGGCAACAATGCGCGCTTCGCGCGGATAAGGTGGTCTGGTTGGCATAGATTTCCCTCTTATGTCAGGTTTCCACACAGACAGCGGCGATCCCCTGTCTCTACTTCAGTATAGACAATGCGGGATCGCGAGAAAAAAAAGGGATAAATCTGAGGGGATTAGCTGGCGCGGGCAAGCGAGAGCGATTGCAGAATTTGATCAACAACCTGTTCAGGTGTTTGCATGGCGTTCACTTCATGATGGGCGGACTGGCGATAGAGGTGCGCGCGCTCACGCAGGATATCCCCCATCTCTTCAGCAATTGGCCGGCCTGTTAGTGTCGGACGCTGTGCCGCTTCAGGTTGGCGTTCCAGACGATCGGCCAGCACCACCGAGGGTGCGTTCAACCAGATCACCTGACCGTGATCGCGCATAAAATGACGATTGGCTTCGGCCAGCACCATACCACCGCCGGTCGCAATCACCGTTGCAGGCGCGGTGACCTTGTGCAGAGAATCTGATTCTCGCGCGCGGAAGCTATCCCATCCTTCAGAGGCGACAATTTCCGCCACTGAACGTTGAGTCGAGAGTTGCAGGTAGTGATCAGTATCGCTGAAGGCATAGCCAAGCGCTTGCGACAACGCCTGGCCGATAGTGGTTTTACCGCAACCGCGTGCGCCGATCAGATAGATGGGTAATGACATCCGGGCTCATCCTCCGCCGTATTTATGCCGCACGGGCAACATCATCAGGTCAATATTGCGTCGCATGATACCTGGATTTTATTTTATCAGCCACCCGCGAAGCACGATTTACGCGTGATTCATGTCAAAGTTTTGTTATCTAAATGATTTTAAATGAAAAAATGATGCATGATCTGTGCATCAATCCATTTGTAAGCGCAGGCAACATTTCCTTACCAGGACATTGATTTACTTTATGTCACGTTGCCCACATATAAGGGGGTACGAATCACTGGAGGTTCACACCATGCAGAATGAAGAGCAACAACTCATAGACAACCTGTTTAGCCGACTGAAACAGGCCGAAACCCAAAGCGGAGCGCGTGATGCAGGCGCAGAGCAGTTAATCAAACAGCATTTACAAAACCAGCCGGGCGCACCTTATTACATGTCGCAGGCTATCCTGATTCAGGAAGCCGCGCTGAAAAAGCTGAATGCACAGGTTGCCGATCTGGAAAATCGCCTGACTCAGGCACAACAGCAGCAAGCTCCGCAGCAGAGCAGCGGCGGTTTCCTGTCAAGCTTGTTTGGCGGCGGGTCACGCCCTGCGGCCCCTCAGCAGCCACAGCAACCGGCATGGAATAGCGCACCGCAGCAACCTCAACAGCAGTATGCACCACCACAGCAGCAGTATGCAGCCCCGCCTGCACGCGGAACGGGCTTCCTTGGCGGCGCATTGCAGACAGCCGTGGGTGTAGCTGGCGGTGTGGTGATGGCGGATATGCTTACCAGTATGTTCCATCATTCACAGCCGGAAGAGATTGTTAATATCATCAATGAACCGGCACTGCCGCAGGTGGATAACAATCTCGATACCTTCAACGGTAACGACAACAACCTCGATACCTTTAACGGCAATGACAGCAACAACGCCTTCCTGAACGATAACGCCAGCTGGGACAACAACAGCTTTGCGGATAACAATGACTTCAGCGATTTTGGTGGTGGTGACTACGATGACGATGACAGCTTTGTCTGATCAGCGTTGACGTAACCACTTATCCAGTTCGTTAGCAAATAGCTGGCGGTCACGTTGGTTTAGCGCCGATGGGCCGCCGCTCTGCACCCCACTCGCTCGCATCGTTTCCATAAAGTCACGCATGGTCAGACGCTGACGAATGGTATCCGGTGAATAGCGCTCCCCCCGCGGATTCAACGCCGCAGCGCCCTTCTCAAGTACTTCTGCCGCTAAAGGAATATCACCGGTGATCACCAGCTCGCCCGGCTGCACGCGTTTAACAATTTCATTGTCAGCCACATCAAAACCTGCCGCGACCTGCAGCGTTTTCAGCCACGGCGATGGCGGGACGCGCAACGGCTGATTCGCCACAAAGGTCACGGTGATTTTGGCGCGCTCGGCTGCACGGTACAGCACTTCTTTGATGACATTGGGGCAGGCATCAGCATCAACCCAAATCGACATGTGTTTTCCTTTTTTGAACAGAATTGCAGGCGATCTTGCCCGCTTGCGTCAGAATGGCAAATATTTTTACGCGGCTTGTTATTCAGCACAGCTGTCGTAAGCTAACTCGCACAAGAAAATGAACACTTAAAGGATAGAACGATGCTGGAGAAGAAAATCGGGTTCATCGGCTGCGGCAATATGGCGAAAGCGATTATCAGCGGACTGGTTAACAGCGGGCTGATTGCCCCGGCCAATATCTGGGTCTGCGACCGCAAACCGGCCACCAATCAGGCGATGGCAGAGCAATATGGCGTGACAGCGGCAGAGAGCCCAGAGAGTCTGGCACGTGAAGTCGATATCCTGTTTGGTTCTGTGAAACCGAATGTGATTCTCAAAGTGCTGAAAGATCTCGCGGGCCAATTGAAGAAAGATTCATTAGTGGTGTCGATTGCCGCCGGCGTCACCCTCGATTCGCTGGCCGCAGTGCTGGGGCACGATCGCAAAATCATCCGTGTGATGCCGAATACGCCGTCGCTGGTGAATGAAGGCATGACTTCGATCACGCCTAACGTACTAGTGGAGCAGCATGAAGTTGACGAAGTGGTCGGCATCTTCGAGAGCTTCGGCAAAGCGGCGGTCGTGAATGAATATCTGATCCATGCCGTGGTCGGCGTCAGTGGTTCAGCACCGGCCTATGTGTTTATGTTTATCGAAGCCATGGCCGATGCCGCGGTACTGGGCGGGATGCCACGCGCGCAGGCTTATCAGTTTGCGGCTCAGGCAGTAAAAGGCTCAGCACAGATGGTGTTGGAGACCGGTAAGCATCCAGGCGAGTTGAAAGATATGGTTTGCTCACCTGGCGGCACCACCATCGAAGCAGTGAAAGTGCTGGAAGAGCAAGGCTTCCGCGCGGCAGTCATCAACGCTATGCAACAATGCATGGCGAAGTCAGAGGCGTTGAGCAAGCAGTAATCGCCTGCAATGTTAATAAGGTGCGATCGAATGTGCACCTTATTAAACCCTACGCGGCCATTGTCGGATTAACCCTCGGCCAGCAGACCAACATGAAGCCTAAATGGCGAGTTTGTTGAGCGCTTATCCTTGATACGCCTCGAACAATGCCATCCCCTGCTCTAGGGTCATCGGTTGCTGCATCGCTTCCACCAGCGCCGCCGTCAGCGTGTACATGCCTGCGGAACACACTGCTGCGATCATTCCCTGGCGACAGTAAAACGCGATAAAGCGTTTATCCTGCAGCGATCCGAGCAGATGATAATCATCCCACTCTTCCGCATGGCCCAAATACTCGTAGCGCGTACCGTAATGTGCCGTCCAGAAGAATGGCACGCGGTCATACATAACGCCTTTTCCAAGCATATTCAGGGCTGCAATCCGCCCTTGCTGATGTGCCACTCGATAGTGCTCAATACGTTGCGGCCCGCGTGGCGTAAGATAGGTCGCGATATCACCCGCCACCCAGATATTGTCTGCAACACGCAATTGCCCATCGACTAACAGACTGCCATCATCCTGCAGTGTTAAATCATGAATGAAATCAGTAGCGGGCACGACGCCAGTACCAAATAACACCAAGCTGGTCGCGATTTTTTCTCCGCTTTTCAACCTTACTGCACTGACGCGGTTCTCCCCTTCCAGTGCTTCAGGCTCCCCTTCAACAAACTTAACGCCATTACTGCGGTGCAGTTCGTAAAAGTAGCGCCCAATCTCTTCACCAAACTGCTTCACAAAAGGCAGCGTCTGGCGAGCGATGACAGTGACGTTCACATCCCGATTACGCAATGCACCAGCCATTTCCATACCAATAAAACTATTGCCGATAATCACAATCTGCTGGGTGTCATCCACTTGTTTTAACAGTGCATCCGCTTGATTAAGCGAACGCAACAAATGCACACCTTGCAAATCTTTACCGGCAATATCGAGTGGCTGGGGCACGCTGCCGCTGGCAATCAGCAGTTGATCAAATTCAATTTGCTGACCGCCTTGTAAAACCAGTGTCTTCTCGCGCGCTTTAAGCTGCGCCACCTCACCCTGAATGCGTTCTACTGCACCTAACACATCTGATTTCAACAGTTTCGGCACATCCTCAATCGCCATCTTTCCTGAAGGTACAAATTTACTCAGCGCTGTGCGGTCATAAGGTGCGGCGGCCTCCCGTTCCACCATCACTATCCGCCCGCTAAAACCTTCATCGCGCAGTGTCCAAATTGCCGCGCTACCTGCTGCGCCAGAACCGAGGATGACGCATACCGGTGAGTCGCCTTGTGCGACTGAGGCGCTGGCGGGCGACATCGCCTGCGGATTGACCCACACCTCCCCCTCTTCAATACGTACCGGATAACGCTTCAGATTGGCGAGGGCCAGTGGCTCACACATCTTGCCATCGCGCAGTTGAAATACCGCTTTGTGCCAAGGACAGACGATTTTATCGCCGCAGATGGCTCCCTGCTCCAGCGGCGCTCCTGCATGAGGGCATTTCGCCTGTAACGCTTGCACCCTTTCGCCATCGCGCACCAACACCATATCGATATCACCTACGGTGAATTTGGTGGGTTTACGCTGCGCCAGTGACTTGAGTTGCACGACAGATTGATAGCTCACGGTTAGCCTCCTGCGTTGTTATTGGATTAATGACTCTAAATCCCTACAAACAGTAAGTGTGGCAAAACATGAGGATTTCGCTGAGAAAACAAAGCGTAACGGTAGTTGAATCTGGATTTATCAGTTTGATAACGCGAAAGTTGATGGCGCTTTTTATTTGATAAAAA
>OBJT01000489.1_pt1 | contig 10233 bp, 9 predicted proteins | sample 1519861 | NCBI WGS metagenome assembly OBJT01 (sample SAMN02401118, study PRJEB22541) | soil metagenome, isolate JX
TGATCGCCGGGCTTCTGGTACTGACCGGCCTGGCTGTGCTGGCGATCGGCGTACTCACCGCCCACGGCATCGCCCGCCGCTTCGGCGCGCCCATCGATATGCTGGTGCGCGCCGCTGACCAGATCGGCCAGGGCAAATACGATGTGGTACTGCCGGTCTCGCCCGTGGTGGAGTTGGCAGTGCTGAGTCGCCGCTTCGGCCTGATGACCGAGGCGCTGCGCGAATACCATTCGAGCAACCTCAACCAGTTGCTCAGCAGCGAAGGCCGCCTGAAAGCCGTGCTCGACAGCATCGACGATGGCCTGGTCATCCTCGACGAGCAGGGCCGCATCGAGCACGCCAACCCCGTAGCGCTACGCCAGCTGTCCTGGCACGCCGATATCCTCGGTCAACCGATCGGACCGCTGCTGCCGGATCACGCCGTCGACGAGGCACTGCGCCAGGTACTCGCAGGCGAGCTGCTGTACGAACCGCCCGCCGACCTGCAGATCGAGCGCGACGGTGAAACCCGTCTGCTGGCCTGGGCGCTGACGCCGGTCCAAGTGAGCGAAGGTGGCAGCGTAGGGGCCGTGATGGTGCTGCGTGACGTCACCAAGCAACGCGCCTTCGAGCGTGTGCGCAGCGAATTCATCCTGCGCGCCTCGCACGAGCTGCGCACGCCGATCACCGGCATGCACATGGCCTTCAGCTTGCTACGTGAGCGCCTCTCGCTGCCGCCGAGTGGCCGTGAGCAGGAGCTGATGCGCACCGTCGATGAGGAAATGCATCGCCTGGTGCAGTTGATCGACGATCTGCTGAATTTCTCGCGCTACCAGAACGGCATGCAGACCCTGCAGCGCCGTCCCTGCGACCTGGCCGAGATGATCCGGCAGGCGCCGCAGCGCTTTGTCGAGAAGACCGCCGAGCGTGAAGTGACACTGGTCTGCGAGGTTCACGAACCGCTGCCGCGCCTGAGCCTCGATGCTGCACAACTGGAGCGACTGATCGACAACCTGATCGACAATGCCCTGCGCTACAGCAACCCGGGTGATGAGGTGCGGCTACAGGTACGCCGCCACGGCGAGCAGGTGATCGTCAGCGTGCAGGATGACGGCGAGGGCATCCCCTTCGAGCAGCAGGCTCGTATCTTCGAGCCCTTCGTTCAGGTTGGCAGACGCAAGGGTGGCGTCGGTCTGGGTCTGGCGCTGGCGCGGGAGATCGTGCAGTTGCACGGCGGCCAGCTCAGCGTTCACTCCCGCCCGGGCGAAGGCTCCACCTTCTACTTCAGTCTGCCGGTCTGAGGTCTGACCTGGACTGATGACTCGGGCAATAAAAAACGCCGCGATCTTCGCGGCGTTTTTTATTGCTTCGGTGCCGCATCACGCTCAGCGCAGGACCGGATCGAACTTGATGCGGCGCCCAGCCATCAGCGCCACCAGGAAACCCAGGCCGAAAACGACGCTGGCGCCCTTGAGCAGCAGGGCGGCACCCTCTTCCAGGCCCGGGCTTAGCCACAATGCGGCCAGGCTCAACAAGGTCATGATCATCAACAGGATGGCACTTCTGGACATGGCAGGACTCCTTGTCGGTCAGAACACCCAGCGCTGGGTGCTGTTGGCAGGGCGCGGCTCACGGTTGGCGGTATCGGTGTCGCCATCGTCGGAAATACGCAGCCACTGGGCGTCGTCACCAATGGCACCGACCGCGCGGGTAGGCTGGCTACGCAGTTCGGCGGAGCCGTCCTGCCGGGCACCGACACGGGACTCCCAGACGGGCGAGTTGGAAATGGTGAACTCAGCCGTCTTGGCGGTGGCGCCAGCCGAACCGGTGAAATCTTTGGCGTAAGCCCCGTTGACCAGCAATGCAGCGACGCAAAACAGGCTCAGTCGGACGATGTTCATGACGCTTCTCCATCAGCAGGTCAGTCGGGGGCTTACACGACTGATTTTGCAGCGCTCATGCCAACATCAAATCACCAATAATATCTTTATAAATCAACAACTTATAAATTTATAAAATTGCCTACCCCATGCACTTTGCAAGATGCATGAATTGCGACACGTGCAATTTGCACGATCAGCTACGACGCGGCAGTACGACACTGAAGCAGGAGCCCTCTCCAAGGCGGCTGCTGAGCTCGATACGGCCACCGTGGGCCTGGACGATCTGCTCGCTGATGAACAGGCCAAGTCCAAGCCCTTGGGCGACGCTGGTACCGGATACCCGCTCGAACTGCTCGAATACGCGCCCCTGATCCTCTTCCGAGATACCCAGGCCCTGATCGCGTACTTCGGCACGAACCTGCTCACCCTCTGCCGCGACCCGTACCGATACCGGGTTGCCGCCACCGTAGCGCAAGGCGTTGGTCAGCAGGTTGGCGAGAACCTGCTCGATGCGGAACTCGTCCATCATCACCGGGGCCGGCCCCTCCACGTGCAGGTCGATTGGCGTGCCGGTATTGGTGAACTGCGCAGCCAGGCTCTCTACCACGTTGCCGGCCAACACACCGAGGTCACCCGGTTCCGGGCGCACGGAAAGCTTGCCGGTACGGATGCGCGAAACATCCAGCATGTCGTCGATCAGGCGGCTCAGGCTGCGGATCTGCCGCTCATCGCGCGTGATCATCTCCTGCAGCTTGTCGGGCGTGAAGGCATCCATGCGCCCCTGCTCCAGGCGCAGCCGGCGCAGTTGCACATCGAGGATCAGGCCGTTGAGCGGCGTGCGCAGCTCGTGCGAGGCGATGGACATGAACACGTCGCGCATCTCCACCGCCTTCTGCAGCTCCGCCTGCGTTTCGCGCAGTTCCTCGAGTAGCGCCTCCTGTTCACGGCGCGCCGCCTCGACCACCTCCAGCTGCATGCTCAGGGCTTTGCGGTGGCGGTACAGCTCGACGAACATGGACACCTTGCTGCGCACCTCGAACGGCGACAACGGCTTGTGCAGGAAATCCACCGCACCGCTCTCGTAACCACGGAAGGCGTAGTCCATGTCGCGCCCGACCGCGCTGACGAAGATGATCGGAATGTGCTTGGTCTTCTCCGTGCCACGCATCAGCTCGGCCAACTCGAAGCCGTTCATGCCCGGCATCTTCACGTCGAGAATGGCCAGGGCGAATTCGTTTTCGAGCAGTAGCGACAACGCCTCATCGGCACTGCTGGCCTGGAACACGGTGCGATCCTCGCTCTGGATCAGCGAACGCAGGGCCAGGAGGTTTTCCGGCAGGTCGTCGACGATCAGCACCTTGGCTTCAATCTTCCTCAGCATGGCAGGGTATCCAGTTCGGCCAGCAGCAGGCGCATGGCATTGATAGGCAGGAGAAAATCCGGTTTGAGCAGCGCCAGCGCGGCATTCGGCATGGTGGGCACCAGCGCGTCGGCCGGGTCCTGTACCAGTGTCAGCCCACCGGCCTGCTGAACAGCCAGCAGGCCGACAGCGCCATCCTCGTTGGCGCCAGTCAGCAGCGCAGCAGCCAGGTGCTCGCCGTAGGCATCGGCAGCAGACTCGAAGAGGATGTCGATCGAGGGCCGGGAGAAATGCCGCGGCTCCTCACGACTGAGGGAAAAGCTGCGCTCGGTTTCGATGGACAGGTGGTAACCCGCGGGCGCCACGTAAACCATGCCGCTGCGCAGGTATTCCTTGTCCTCGGCTTCCTTGGTCGGCAGCTTCAGACGCCGCGCGAGCAGATCGGCAAGCAGGCTGTCGTTGCGATCCGGCTGATGCAGCAGACACACCACCGGTAGCCGGTAGTCCGGCGGCAGGTCTTCGAGCAGGCTGAGCAAGGCTTCCACGCCGCCCGCAGAAGCACCGATCAGCAGCGCCTGCAGCGGCGCACGAACCTGGCCGCGGAGGCTGATCCGCTGGCTGCTCATCGCTTGCGAAAAATCCGCTCGGGCCGCGACACGGCTTCGAACTGTCGGGCGTAGGCGGAGAAATCCAGGCTTTCCTTGCTGCCCAGGCCGAGAAAGCCGCGATGACAGAGGGACTCGTGGAACAGACCGAGGGCACGGTCCTGCAGGTCGCGGTTGAAATAGATCAGCACATTGCGGCACGACACCAGATGGGTTTCGGCGAACACGCTGTCGGTGGCCAGGCTGTGGTCGGCGAAGGTCACGTTGGCGCGCAACGACTTGTCGAACAGCACGCGGTCATAGGCCGCCGAGTAATAGTCGGAAAACGCCCGCTTGCCGCCGGATAGCTGATAGTTCTGGGTATAGGTGCGCAGGTTGTCGAGGGCGAAGATGCCCTGCTCGGCCTTTTCCAGCGAGTGCGGGTTGATGTCGGTGGCATAGATCATGGTGCGCTCCAACAAGCCTTCCTCGTGCAGCAGGATGGCCAGGGAGTACACCTCCTCCCCCGTACTGCAGCCAGCCACCCAGACCTTCAACGACGGATAGGTGTGCAGCAGCGGCACCACCTGCTCGCGCAGGGCGAGAAAGTAGTCGGGGTCGCGGAACATCTCGCTGACCGGGATGGTGAGGTACTGCAACAGCTGCATGAACGCCTGCGGCTCGTGCAGGATGCGCTCCTGCAGCGCCGAAATGGTCGGGCAATCGAGCTGCGCCTGCGCCTGACGCACACGGCGCTTGAGCGAGGCTTTCGAATAATCGCGAAAGTCGTAGCTGTAACGCAGATAGATCGCCTCGATCAGCAGGCGCAGCTCGATTTCGTCAGGCATCACAGACGCTCCAGCTTGGGCATCCACACGCGGATCAGGGAGAACAGGCGATCCAGGTCGATGGGTTTGGCCAGGTAATCGTTGGCACCGACCTGACGGCAGCGCTCCTGGTCATCCTTCATCGCCTTGGCCGTCACCGCAATGATCGGCAGGTTTTTCCAGCGTTCTTCCAGGCGAATCTGCCGGGTGGCCTCGTAGCCATCCATCTCCGGCATCATCACGTCCATCAGTACAAGGTCGATGTCGTCGTGTTCGCGCAGTTTGGCCAATGCCTCATGGCCGTTGCGCGCCACCTCCACCGAGGCGCCCTTCTGCTCCAGCGCGCTGGACAGGGCGAAGATGTTACGCACGTCGTCATCGACCAGCAGCAGGCGGCGGCCCTCGAACAGTTTGTCACGGCTGCGCGCGGTCTTGAGCATCTTCTGGTGCTCGCTGGACAGCTCGGCCTCGACCTTGTGCAGGAACAGGGTGACCTCGTCCAGCAGCCGCTCCGGCGAGCGTGCGCCCTTGATGATGATCGAGCGCGAATACTTGAGCAGCTCGGCTTCCTCGTCGCGGGTCAGGTTGCGCCCGGTGTAGACGATCACCGGCGGGAAGGAGCAGATATCCTCCTCGGCCATGCGTCGCAGCAGCTCGTTGCCAAGCATGTCAGGCAACTTGAGGTCGATGATCATGCAGTCGAAGACGGTCGTGCGCAGTTTCTCCAGCGCTTCGCCGGCCAGGGCCACGGCAGTGATCTCGATGTCTTCGTCGCCGATCAGGCGGGCCACGCTGTCGCGCTGCAACGGGTCGTCCTCGACCAGCAGGACGCGTTTCACCTGCTGGTTGAGCTTGGCCTCCAACTTGCCGAAGACTTCCTTGAGCTGGTCGCGGCTGGTGGGCTTGAGTGCATAACCGACTGCGCCGAGGTGCAGTGCGGCTTCGCTCTGGTCTTCCACCGAAACCACATGCACCGGAATATGGCGAGTCTGCGCATCGTCCTTGAGGCGCTGCAGCACGCTGAGGCCGGAACCATCGGGCAGACGCATGTCGAGCAGGATGGCGTCGGGGCGGTACTGCCGCGCCAGCTCCAGGCCTTCGTCGGCGCAGGTGGCGACCAGGCAGGCGTAGCCCAGCTCATGCGCCAGATCGAAGAGGATACGGGCGAAGCGCACTTCATCCTCCACCACCAGCACACGACGGCCGCCGCGCTCGTCGAGCTGCTCGCGATCATCGGCGAAAGGCGCCGGAGTCCGCGGCATTGGCGCAGCAGCAGCGGGACTAGCTGCCGTCGCCGGCACCGGCAGCGGTGCCGAGACCTGCGGCATTGGCTTGCTCTGAACGGCGTCTTCGACCATCCGTTCGGGCAGCAGCAGGGTGAAGGTACTGCCCTCGCCCGGCACGCTGCTGACGGTGATCGAGCCACCGAGCAGCCCCGCCAGATCACGCGAGATGGAAAGCCCCAGACCGGTGCCGCTATAGCGGCGGTTGGTGGTGCCATCGGCCTGGCGGAAGGCCTCGAAGATCGCTTCTTGTTGATCCGCCGCGATGCCGATGCCGGTGTCGCGTACGGCGAAGGCCAGGTAATGATCATCCTGACGCGACACGCTGAGGGTCACGCCGCCGCGATCGGTGAACTTGAAGGCATTGGACAGCAGGTTGCGCAGGATCTGCTCGGCGCGTTGGCGGTCGGTGAACAGCACCTGTGGCAACTCGCGCTGCTCCTCGATCTGGAAGCTCAGGCCGCGCTCGCCAGCCAGGGGCACGAACACATCGCGCAGGCTCTCCAGCATGCTGGCCAATGGCGTGCGTTCAGGGCGCACCTCGAGCTTGCCGGCCTCGACCTTGGCGATGTCGAGGATGTCATTGATCAGGTTGAGCAGGTCATTGCCGGCCGAGTAGATCGATTCGGCGAACTTGACCTGTTCGTCGTCGAGATTGCCTTTGCCGTTCTCCGCCAGCAGCTTGGCCAGGATCAGCGAACTGTTGAGCGGCGTGCGCAGCTCATGGCTCATGTTGGCGAGGAATTCGGACTTGTAGCGGCTGGCACGTTGCAGCTCTTCGGCACGCTCTTCGAGCTGCGCCTGGATGCGGCCGAGCGTGGTATTGCGCTGGTCCAGCTCGTCGCGCTGGTCAGCCAGCGTCTGCGCCTGCTCGGAGAGTTTCTCATTGGTCTGCTCCAGCTCGGCCTGCTGGGTTTCCAAGTGCGCCTGGGATTCCTTGAGCACCCGCGCCTGCTGCTCCAACTCCTCGTTGGCGGCACGCAGTTCTTCCTGCTGGGTCTGCAACTCCTCGTTGAGCTGCTGGGTCTGGCCGAGCACCTCTTGCAGGCGCTGACGATAACGCGCGGCCTCCAGGGCCATACCGACGCTGCCGGCGATGGCTTCGAGGAACTCGCGCTCACGCGGATCGAGCTTGCGCATGAACGCCAGCTCGATCACGCCGTTGACACTGTCTTCGGACTGCAGCGGTACCAGGGCAACGCTGACAGGCTGCCCCTCGCCGAGACTCGAAGCCACCTTGATGTAATCCGCCGGCAAGTCATCCAGGCACACCAGACGACGGCCTCGGGCAGCCTGGCCAACCAGCCCCTCACCTTTGTAGAACTGCTCCTTGAGGCTGGCGTCCTTGCTGAAGCCATAGCCGGCAACCCGTCGCAGATCACCCGTGTGGGCATCACGCAGGTACAGGGCGGCGACCACGCAGTTGAGATACTCGGCGAGAAACTCGAGGGAGCGGTCAGCCAGTTCCTGCACCTGAGGCTGACCGAGCAGGCGCTCCGACAGCAGGGTCTGGCCGCCACCCAGCCAGGCGCGACGTCGTTGCTCCTCGCCGTACTCGGCTTGTCTGGCCATGGCCTGGGAGTAAGTCTGCGAGAGACTCATCAGCTCACGACGACCAAACAGCGCCAACAAGGCGCTGAACAGGATGCTCACCACCAGGTAGATGCCGGCGCCCCAGAGCGTGGTGCTGCTGACATCGGCATTGCGTTGCTGACGCAGCTCTCGCTCGCTGTTGATGAAGGTGTCGAGCTCGCGGCGCATGCCATCGGTGAGGTTCTTGCCGCGCCCTCGTCCCACCTCGGCCATGAAATTGCCGCCATCGCGACGACTGCCGATGACTTCCTGAGCGAACAGGTCCCACTGCTCCTGCAATGCCAGCAGGCGCTCCAGCCGCTGCATCTGTGTCGGGTTGTCACCGACCATGTCGATGAGCTGCTCGGTCAGCGGACGAAATTTGCCGCGCGCCTGTTCATAGGGGGCGAGGTAGTCCTCGTCGCCACTGAGCAGGAACCCGCGCATGCCGGTTTCCAGATCCAGGGTCAGCTTGTACACCTCGCTGGCCCGGTTCAGCACCTGGTCGGTGTGCTCGACCCAGCGAATCACATTGAGCAGGTAACCGATCAACAGCGCAAAGAACAGGGCGCCGACCAGACCCAGGCCGAGCGGTAGCCCGACGTTACGATTGAGAATTCGGCGAAAACCTTTTTCGTCCATTGCGGACTCATTCGACATTGGGACGTCCATTCGATGATTGTCTCGCTTCTTCTTATCTATCGGGGGAAGGCGTGTGGCACACTGACCGCGTGCAGACTCCGAAGTTTGCCAAACATTTGCGTATTCTGCGCGCTGAAACAGAGAGCCTCATGACCGAAACCGATTGCGCCAGTGCCAAGACCATCCTGCTGGTCGAAGACGACGATGTCGTGCGCGAGCTCACCGCGGAGGTGCTCGGCGAGTTCGGTTATCGCGTGCACGCCCTGCGTGATGGCCCCAGCGCGCTCGATCTGTTGCGCAGCGGGCAGCGGGTCGATCTGTTGATGAGCGATATCGGCTTGCCCGGCATGGACGGGCGCGAACTGGTGGAAACCGCACGCCAGCTGCAACCGACCCTGCCGGTGCTGTTCGCCAGCGGCTACGACGAACGCGAACTGCTCGAGGCCGTGCGAGCTCGCGACAGCGCAGCCGCCACCGACAGCATCGTCAAACCCTACGATTTCAGGTTGCTGGCACAACGACTGGGCGAACTGGCGGGCTGACGGAGCGGCATCTAGTCTGATTTTCAGACCACTGGACAGGAGAGTCCGCCGATGCGTTACGCCACCCCGCTTCGCCTGGGCCTTCTCGCTGGCTTGCTGCTCTCCGGCTGCGCCAGTCAGACCACCCAACCCACGCAGTTCTCCGGCTACCTCGCCGATTACTCCCAGCTCCAGCCTGCCACCTCGGCCACTGGAGCACCGGTGCTACGCTGGATTTCGCCGCAGTTTCGCAGCGAGCGCTACACCTCGGTCTACGTCGAGCAGCCGAGCTTCTACCCCGAACCCATGCCCAGCGATCAAGTCAGCGCCCAGACGCTGGAACAGGCGCGTGACTACCTGCACCAGGCACTGCTGCGCGAGCTCAAGGACGGGCGCCTGAAGCTGGTCGACACGCCAAGCATGGATAGCCTGGTGCTGCGCAGCGCGATCACCGGGGTCAACGTCTCGACCGAGGGGATCAAGGCCTACGAGGTGATCCCCGTGGCCCTGGTGATCGCCGCAGCGAGCACGGCTGCCGGCACCCGTGACCGCGACACCGAGATTTTTATCGAACTGGAAGCACTCGATGCCCGCACCAGTGAACCGGTGCTGCGGGTGGTGCGCAAAGGTCATGGCCTGACGCTGGCCAACAGCAGCACCCAGTTGACCCTGGACGACCTCAAGCCGGTACTGGATGTCTGGGCACGCGACGCGCGGGACTTCCAACCCGGCCTGCGCTGATCAGCCGGCCGCCTGCAGATTGAGCACCAGCAAGCGCGCTGCGGTTTCCGCGTCCGGCTGACCGTCGTAGTTGGCCGGACGATACTTCATCTGGAAGGCCGCAATGACATTGCGCGTCGCCTCGTCCAGCTCGCCATGCTGCGGCACCGTATAACCCTGCTGCGCCAGCTGCGCCTGGAACCACTGCACGCTGGGCAGGCTGGTGCTGAACAGCGCCTGCTGGCGCGCCACCGCGCCTTCGTTCGGCCAGGGCACCAGCCCCTCGTCGGCCAGTCGCTTCCAGGGGAACAGCGGGCCCGGATCGACCTTGCGCTGCGGCGCCACGTCGCTGTGCGCAATGATCGAGCCCAGCGGTAGTTGATGACGCTTGACGATGTCCTTGAGCAATACGATCAAGGTGTCGATCTGCTGCGGCGCAAAGGGCTGCCAATAGCGCCCGGCAGGCGTCTGGTAATAGCCCTGGTTGACCAACTCGATGCCGATGGTGGTGCTGTTGAGCCAGGTGCGCCCTTTCCACTCGCTGACCCCGACGTGCCAGGCACGGCGGTTCTCGTCCACCAGGCGGTAGACGGTCGGTGGCGCATCACCAATCAGGTAGTGACTGCTGACCTCGGTCTGCGTCAGCAGCTCGAGCGAACGCTGCAGATCAGCGGAGGTGTAGTGCAGTACGACGTACTGCACGCGGCTGTTCTGGCCAGTCGCGGTATGGCTGTCGTCAATTCGCAGGCCACCGGCACAACCAGCGAGCAGAACAAGAACGAGGGCAAGGCAAAGAGACTTCATGCGTGACCGAATACGCTTTGCAGGTTGTCCAGCAGCATGTCGACGCTGAGCATGATCA
>OBJT01000490.1_pt1 | contig 10226 bp, 7 predicted proteins | sample 1519861 | NCBI WGS metagenome assembly OBJT01 (sample SAMN02401118, study PRJEB22541) | soil metagenome, isolate JX
TGGCCTTGGCGTTCGGCAGGTCGGTGATGGAGCCTTCGAACACTTCGGCAGCCAGACCCACGGACTCGTGCAGAGTCGGGTGAGCGTGGATGGTCAGCGCGATGTCTTCGGCGTCGGCACCCATCTCGATGGCCAGACCGATTTCACCCAGCAGTTCACCGCCGTTGGTACCCACGATGGCACCACCGATGACGCGGCCGCTCTCCTTGTCGAAGATCAGCTTGGTCATGCCGTCGGAGCAGTCGGACGCGATGGCGCGACCGGAAGCAGCCCACGGGAAGGTGGCGACTTCGAAGTTCAGACCCTGTTGCTTGGCTTCCTTCTCGGTCAGACCCACCCAGGCCATCTCAGGCTCGGTATAGGCGATGGACGGAATCACTTTCGGGTCGAAGTAGTGCTTCTTGCCGGCGATGACTTCGGCCGCCACGTGGCCTTCGTGTACACCCTTGTGGGCCAGCATGGGCTGACCGACGATGTCGCCGATGGCGTGGATGTGGGCCACGTTGGTACGCAGCTGCTTGTCCACCTCGATGAAACCGCGCTCGTTGACGGCAACACCGGCCTTCTCGGCATCCAGCATCTTGCCGTTCGGCACACGGCCTACGGCAACCAGCACGTTGTCGTAGCGAACCGGCTCGGCCGGGGCGTGCTTGCCTTCGTAGGAGACGTACAGGCCGTCTTCACGGGCTTCAACTGCGGTGACCTTGGTCTCCAGCATGATGTTGAATTTCTTGGCAACGCGCTTGGTGTAGATCTTGACGATGTCTTTGTCGGCAGCCGGTACCAGCTGGTCGGCAAATTCCACCACGTCGATCTCGGAACCCAGGGAGGAGTACACGGTACCCATCTCCAGACCGATGATGCCGCCACCGATGACCAGCAGCTTGCCAGGAACGGTCGTCAGTTCCAGCGCATCGGTAGAGTCCCATACGCGGGGGTCGTCATGGGGGATGAACGGCAGCTTCACCGGACGGGAACCGGCGGCGATGATGGCGTTGTCGAAGGTGACGGTGGTCTTGCCGTCGGCACCTTCCACTTCCAGGGTGTTCGGGCCGGTGAACTTGCCGAAGCCGTTCACGACCTGGACTTTACGCATCTTGGCCATGCCAGCCAGACCGCCGGTCAGCTGGTTGATGACCTTCTCTTTCCACAGACGCACCTTGTCGATGTCGGTCTGCGGGGCACCGAAGACGATGCCGTGCTCGGCCAGCGCCTTGGCTTCTTCAATGACTTTGGCGACGTGCAGCAGTGCCTTGGACGGGATGCAACCCACGTTCAGGCAGACGCCACCCAGGGTGGAGTAACGCTCGACGATAATGGTATCCAGACCCAAGTCAGCCGCACGGAAGGCAGCGGAATAACCGGCAGGGCCAGCACCCAGTACTACGACCTGGGTTTTGATTTCTTTACTCATCATGACCTCTTTGTCGTTCTTATATCCCCGGACAGCGCAGTCTTAAACCAGAACGAGGCGGCTGCAGCCGTGAAAAAAACGGGGCAAGTTTACAATCCTGTTAACGAAATGAGAAGCAAAAAGGGCGGGCTCTGGGCCCGCCCTCTCACTTACAGGACCAGTCGACGAATGTCGGACAACACACCACTCAGGGTGGTGATGAAGCGGGCACCGTCGGCGCCATCGATGACGCGGTGGTCGTAGCTCAGAGCCAGCGGCAGCATCAGGCGCGGCACGAACTCTTTACCGTTCCACTTCGGCTTCATCTCGGACTTGGAGACGCCCAGGATGGCCACTTCCGGCGCGTTGACGATCGGGGTAAAGCTGGTACCGCCGATGCCACCCAGGCTGGAGATGGTGAAGCAACCGCCCTGCATGTCGGCAGCGGTCAGCTTGCCGGCACGGGCCTTCTTGGAGATCTCGGCCAGATCGCGGGACAGCTCGTGGATGCCCTTCTTGTTGACGTCGCGAACCACCGGAACCACCAGACCGTTGGGGGTATCCACCGCCACACCGATGTGGATGTACTTCTTCATGATCAGCTTGCTGCCGTCTTCGGACAGGGCGCTGCAGAAGCGCGGATGGGCTTCCAGGGCCTTGGCGGCCGCCTTCAGGATGAACACCAGCGGGGTGATCTTCACGTCCAGCTTCTGCTTCTCGGCCAGGATGTTCTGCTCTTTGCGGAACGCTTCCAGATCCGTGGTATCGGCTTCGTCGAACTGGGTGACGTGGGGGATCATGGCCCAGTTGCGGTGCAGGGCAGGACCGGAGATCTTCTGGATACGGGTCAGTTCCAGCTCTTCGACAGGGCCGAACTTGCTGAAATCAACCTTCGGCCAGGCCACGACGCTCATGCCGTTGCCAGTGCCGGTGCCGGCAGCCGGAGCGGACTCGGCGCGCTTGACCGCATCCTTCACGTAAGCCTGCACGTCTTCTTTGACGATGCGACCCTTGCGACCGGAGGCTTTCACCTTGGCCAGGTTGACACCGAACTCGCGCGCCAGACGGCGTACAGCCGGGGAGGCGTGGACATAGGCGTCGTTGGCGACGAAATCGGAAGCGGCAGCAGCCTGGGCAACCGGTGCAGGAGCGGCGGCAGCCGGCGCGGCAGCAACGGGCGCTGCGGCAGGAGCCGGAGCAGCCACGGCAGCCGGAGCGGCACCCGCCACTTCGAATACCATGATCAGGGAACCGGTGGAGACCTTGTCACCCGCCTTCACCTTGATCTCCTTGACCACACCGGCGAACGGCGCAGGCACTTCCATGGAGGCCTTGTCGCCTTCCACGGTGATCAGGGACTGGTCGGCTTCAACCTTGTCACCCACGGCGACCATGATTTCGGTCACTTCCACTTCGTCACCGCCGATGTCCGGCACGTTGACGTCTTTGGCACCGGCGGCAACCGGAGCAGCGGCAGCCACGGGGGCAGCAGCAGGAGCCGGCGCGGCAACAGCGGCCGGGGCAGCGCCCGCCACTTCGAAGACCATCACCAGGGAGCCGGTAGAAACCTTGGCGCCGGCGGCAACCTTGATCTCGACCACGCGACCGGCGAACGGTGCCGGCACTTCCATGGAGGCCTTGTCACCTTCCACGGCGATGATGGACTGGTCGGCTTCAACCATGTCGCCCACGGCAACCATGATCTCAGTCACTTCGACTTCGTCACCACCGATGTCCGGCACGTTGACGTCCTGGCGAGCGGCAGCAGCAGGAGCGGCGGCCGGCGCGGCAGCAACCGGGGCAGCAGCCTGGACCGGAGCCGGTGCGGCAGCACCCTCGGCTTCGAAGACCATGATCTGGGAACCGGTGGCAACCTTGTCGCCCACCTTGATCAGGATCTCTTTGACGATACCGGCGGCGGGGGCCGGGACTTCCATGGAGGCCTTGTCACCTTCCACGGCGATCAGGGACTGGTCCAGCTCGACCTTGTCACCCACGGCCACCATGATCTCGGTGACTTCAACTTCATCGGCACCGATATCCGGCACCATAATCTGTTTGGACATTGCGCTTTATCCTCTTGCGTGCATCCGCGTGGCTGCCTGAGCATCACCACGCGCATCCCGCGTTATCCGTTTAAACCCAGGCAAGGTCGCGCCGGATACCCGGCGCGACACTCAATCCTCTTACGCGTACAGCGGGTTGACCTTGTCGGCATCGATGCCGTACTTGGCGATGGCTTCGGCCACAACCTGCTTGTCTACCTCGCCGCGCTTGGCCAGTTCGGTCAGGGCAGCAACCACTACGTAGAACTCGTTCACTTCGAAGTGACGACGCAGGTTGGCACGGCTGTCGGAGCGGCCGTAACCGTCGGTACCCAGTACACGGTAGTTCTCGGTCGGAACGAAGGCACGCACCTGATCGGCGAAGGACTTCATGTAGTCGGTCGCGGCGATGGTGGCTTCGGAACCCAGTACCTGAGCGATGTAGGGCACACGCGCTTCGGCGGTCGGGTGCAGCATGTTCCAGCGATCCGCGTCCTGACCGTCACGAGCCAGCTCGTTGAAGGAGGTGACGCTGAACACGTCGGAGCCCACGCCATATTCGCTTGCCAGGATCTGGGCGGCAGTGCGCACGTGACCCAGGATGGAACCACAACCCAGCAGCTGTACCTTGGCCTTGGTGCCGGCCACGGTTTCCAGCTTGTAGATACCCTTGCGGATGCCTTCCTCGGCGCCTTCCGGCATGGCCGGCATGGCATAGTTCTCGTTCAGGGTAGTGATGTAGTAGAACACGTTCTCCGGGTTCTCACCGTACATGCGGCGCAGGCCGTCCTGTACGATCACCGCCACTTCATAGGCGTAGGACGGGTCGTAGGAGATGCAGTTCGGGATGGTGTTGGCCAGGATGTGGCTGTGACCATCTTCGTGCTGCAGACCTTCGCCGTTCAGGGTAGTACGACCGGAGGTCGCGCCCAGCAGGAAGCCACGGGCTTGCTGGTCACCGGCTGCCCACGCCATGTCGCCGATCCGCTGGAAGCCGAACATGGAGTAGTAGATGTAGAACGGGATCATCGGGCAGTCGTTGGTGCTGTAAGAGGTGGCAGCAGCCAGCCAGGAGGACATGGCGCCCAGCTCGTTGATACCGTCTTGCAGAACCTGACCCTGCTTGTCTTCCTTGTAGTAGGAGACGATGTCGCGGTCTTGCGGGGTGTACTGCTGACCGTGCGGGCTGTAGATACCGATCTGGCGGAACAGGCCTTCCATACCGAAGGTACGGGCTTCGTCAGCCAGGATCGGGACGATGCGCTTGCCGATGGACTTGTCTTTCAGCATCACGTTCAGGGAACGCACGAACGCCATGGTGGTGGAGATTTCGCGCGCCTGTTCACCCAGCAGCGGACCGAAGGCATCCAGCGCCGGGATTTCCAGCTTGGTGGTGCTCTCGCGCAGACGGGTCGGTACATAGCCCTTCAGTGCGGCACGGCGGGCGTGCAGGTACTTGTGCTCTTCGGTACCCTCTTCGATCTTCAGGTACGGCAGGTTTTCCAGCTGCTCGTCGGTGACCGGCAGGTTGAAACGATCGCGCAGGTGACGCACGGAGCCCAGATCCATCTTCTTGACCTGGTGAGCGATGTTCTTGCCTTCGGCCGCTTCGCCCATGCCATAGCCCTTGATGGTCTTGGCCAGGATCACGGTCGGCTTGCCCTTGGTCTGTGCAGCCTTGGAGAAGGCGGCGAACAGTTTGCGGGGGTCGTGACCACCGCGGTTCAGGGCGAAGATCTCCTCGTCGGTCATGTCTTTGACCAGCGCGGCGGTTTCCGGGTAACGGTTGAAGAAGTGCTCGCGCACGTAGGCACCGTCGCGGGACTTCATGGTCTGGTAGTCACCATCCACGGTCTCGTTCATCAGCTGGATCAGCTTGCCGGAAGTGTCTTTCTTCAGCAGCTCATCCCACTTGCGACCCCAGATGACCTTGGTCACGTCCCAGCCAGCGCCGGCGAACAGACCTTCCAGCTCGTTGATGACCTTGCCGTTGCCGACAACCGGACCATCCAGACGCTGCAGGTTGCAGTTGACCACGAACACCAGGTTGTCGAGCTTTTCACGCACGGCAACGGTCAGGGCACCCTTGGCTTCCGGCTCGTCCATCTCGCCGTCACCCAGGAAGGCGTAAACGGTCTGCTCGGAGCAATCCTTGATGCCACGGTCGGTCAGGTACTTCAGGAAACGCGCCTGATAGATGGCGGCGATGGGGCCCAGACCCATGGAAACGGTCGGGAACTGCCAGAATTCCGGCATCAGTTTCGGGTGCGGGTAGGAAGGGATACCCTTGCCATCCACTTCCTGACGGAAGTTGTCCAGCTGCTCTTCGGTCAGGCGACCTTCGGCGAATGCACGGGCGTAGATGCCCGGGGAGATGTGACCCTGGAAGTAGACCAGATCGCCACCGTCCTTCTCGTTGCGGGCACGGAAGAAGTGGTTGTAGCAGACTTCGTAGATGGTCGCGGAAGAAGCGAAGGAAGACATGTGACCACCCAGGTCCAGGTCTTTCTTGGAGGCGCGCAGCACGATCATCATGGCGTTCCAGCGGATGATGGCGCGAATGCGGCGTTCCATTTCCAGGTCGCCCGGGTAAGCCGGCTCGTCGCTGGACGGGATGGTGTTGATGTAGTCGCGGTTTGCCTTGGCAGCCACGTCCACACCGCTTGCGCGGGCTTTCTCGGCCAACTGTTCAAGGATGAACTGAGCGCGTTGCGGACCCTCTTCACGCAGCAGGGATTCCAGAGAGGCAAGCCACTCCAGCGTTTCTATCGGGTCCACATCGTTCTTCAGGATATCAGACATGGCTGGTTCCTATGTTGTTGTGATTGCACGGCATTGCACGGCGAAGGGCGCAAGCATTCGACAATTAAGAAAGCCTTGTGGGATTAGTTTTCCTGCTGACGGATCCGACGCATGGATCGCTGGATCCGGCTGTCTTCCCTCTGCATATCCAACAAGGTGTCCTCGATAAAGGCCAGGTGCTCATGACAAGCAGCCCTGGCCCGCTCCGGAGCCCCCGACAGGATAGCCTCGATCAGGCTCGCACGATGGCGACGGATCTTGGCGACCACTCCCGGACGGCGATTCAAAATTTCGTTATTGCGTAAAATGTTCTGCTCGAGCATGGGGCCCATGGCCCGCAACAGGTGCAGCAGCACCACGTTGTGGGAGGCCTCGGCCACGGCCAGATAGAACTGGGTCACGGCGGCCGATTCGACCACCAGCGACCCTTGCTGACCGGCTTCTTCGATGGCGGCTTGCGCCAGGCGAATCCGTTCGAAATCAGCCTCGGTGCCCCGCAGCGCCGCATAGTAGGCACAGATGCCTTCCAGCGCGTGACGAAACTCCAGCAGGTCGTACTGGGCTTCCGGGTGAGTGCTGAGCAGTTCGAACAGGGGGTCGGCGATCCCCTTGCTCAGGGCATTTTGTACGTAAGTGCCACCGCCCTGACGACGATACAAGAGTCCTCTCGCTTCCAGGCGCTGGATGGCTTCGCGCAAGGAAGGGCGCGACACCTGAAACTGGATGGCGAGTTCCCGCTCGGGCGGCAACTTCTGGCCCGGCTGCAGGCTGCCTTCCAGAATCATGCTTTCCAGCTCGGCGACAATGGCGTCGGCCAGCTTGGGCTGAGTTATCTTGATATAGGGCATGAGGCTACTTTGTTAAATTGGTATTACCAATTTTATGGTTGGGGCGAAAATTAGCAGAGGGCTTGAAAAAAGTCCACCCAAAAGATGATCTGAATCAAGAAGCTCGGTTGCCACTTTGGGGGTAAAAACGCGGAATCATGATATAGCTCATAGAAAATGGTCTGACCAATATTTGTGAGCTTGCTCACCGATAACATTTGTTCAACAGCATGAAAAATGGCTTGCCAGACAAGGCAAGCCATTGATTCTAAAAACACAAAATAATTTTTAGATTTTTCACTCAAAGTGAAGCTTTTCCCGATAGCGAGGCCATTCGAAACTGTCACCCGGATCCGTCTTGCGGCCCGGCGCGATGTCGCAGTGGCCGACAATACGGTCCGCCGTGATGGCGGGATAACGGTGAACAATCGCCCGGCTGAGGTCCGACAGCACCTCGTATTGCTTGTCGCTGTAGGGAAGCTCGTCGGTCCCTTCCAGTTCGATCCCGATGGAAAAATCGTTGCACGCCTCCCTCCCCTCCCAGCTCGAGACTCCCGCATGCCATGCCCTGGCGCCAAAAGGCACGTACTGTACCAGTTCCCCATCGCGGCGGATCAGGCAGTGGGCCGAGACCCTCAGTTGATGAATACCGGCGAAATAGGGGTGAGCACCGGGATCGAGGCGCCCCAGAAACAGATCGTCGATAAAGGGGCCACCAAACTGCCCGGGGGGCAGGCTGATGCCGTGTATCACCAGCAAGGAGACATCCTCCGGGCTGAGCCTCTCATTGTGATGGGGGGAAGGCACCTTGCGGGCCTGCTCGCACCATCCTTCTCGATCGATGGAAAACAGGGTTGTGGGTTGTGTCATCGTCTGCTCGACTCACAAATGGAAGCGATGTGCCTCTGGCGGGATGGGAAAACTGGGAACAAGTCTCTGAATTCATGGATAACGCTATGTTAGGCTGAGCCATTCACTCGCGCGATATGGGACACACTATGCACCCGATGGCACGCCGTCTCTGGCTGCTCGCCTGGCTCTCGCTGCTGGGTCTGCTGACCCTCTACTTTCATGGTCGTGAACAACCGTCGGTGACCGCCAGCGGCGATCTGCTGCTCAGGGCCGATGCCAGCGGCCATTATCGTCTGGAGGGTGCCATCAACGACCAGCCGGTGCAACTGCTGCTGGACACAGGAGCAACCCGGGTGACCATACCGAGCCAGGTGGCCGCCCGGCTCGGCCTCGTCGCCACGGGCCGCAGCCGTGTCAACACGGCAGCCGGAGAGATCCAGGTCGAAACCGGCCGGATCGAAAGTCTGGCGATGGGTCCGCTGACCCTGTACGATTTGTCCGTCTTTATCAATCCGGCTGCCGACGGGGAGGAGATCCTGGTGGGCATGAATGCCCTGGGCAGGCTGGAATTGCGCCAGAAAGACAGGCAATTGCTTCTCAGACCCTTGCAGGAATAAGGCATGTTACAACAGGACATCCGCCGCGCCGTGCGCGCCGCACTTCTCGAAGACTTGGGCGATGCCCTCACCGCGCTGGATCAACCGGATGCCAGCGCCGACATCACGGCCCAGCTGATCCCGGCCGATCGCATCTCGACCGCGCGAGTCATCACCCGCGAGGCGGGCGTCTTCTGCGGCCAGCCCTGGGTCGACGAGGTGTTTGCCCAGCTCGGTGGCGAAGTGAAGGTCGAGTGGAAAGTGCAAGATGGTGAACGCCTTGCCCCCAATCAGGAGCTGTTCCGCCTCCATGGCCCCGCCCGCGTGCTGCTGACCGGCGAGCGCAATGCGCTGAACTTCGTGCAGACCCTTTCCGGGGTCGCCACCCTGACCGCCCGTTATGTGGCCGAGCTGGAAGGCACTGACTGCCGCCTGCTCGATACCCGCAAGACCCTGCCCGGCCTGCGCAGCGCCCAGAAGTATGCGGTCACCTGCGGCGGCGGCAAAAACCACCGCATCGGTCTGTTTGATGCCTACCTCATCAAGGAGAACCACATTCTCGCCTGCGGCGGCATCGCTGAAGCAATCAGCGAAGCGCGCCGTCTCAATCCGGACAAACCGGTGGAAGTCGAGGTCGAATCCCTGGCCGAGCTGGAGCAGGCCCTGGCCGCACGGGCCGACATCGTGATGCTGGACAACTTCGACATCCCCATGATGCAGGAAGCCGTTCGCCTCAATCAGGGCAGAGCCAAGCTGGAAGTCTCCGGCAACGTCACCCTCGATACCCTTGCCGGATACGCCGCGACCGGGATCGACTTCATCTCGGTGGGAGCGCTGACCAAGCATGTGCGGGCACTGGATCTCTCCATGCGCTTTGTCGAGGCTTGAGCAAGCCCCATCCGTTGCTCGTGCCCAAAAATATTACAGGGCTCGAAACTTGCAAAAGGCGCCATCGGCGCCTTTTCTTTATGCAGGATCCCACGACATAAGGAGTGTGAAGATGGGCCCTCCCGCCTCATGACAAGTGCCAATGGAAGCCATTTAATCTTTGATTTTTCTACACATTTCACTAAATGACATAAAAGTGGCTAACAAGGTCCCCGCCTCTGTTGCCAACCCGAAGCGCTCGGATAAGATACCAGCGTGGATAGCATTCCACCGGTGCTTATCAGGAAACATGGAAAAAAGGATATTTCACATGAAAAGACAGTCAGGGTTTACGCTAATCGAATTGATGATCGTCGTTGCGATCGTCGCCATCCTCGCCGCCATCGCCTTGCCGGCGTATCAGAGCTATACCAAACGCGCCAAATTCTCCGAGGTGATTGCCGCTGTAGGTCCGGCCAAAACCGCCGTAGAAGTCTGCGTTCAAGGGTGGGCTGGCACATCTGCAGCCCTTGGTAACAGTTGTGCAACTGCAGGTCAGAATGCCCTCTCGGGCGCTAGTGCTGTCACACAGAATTTTGCCAGCGCTGCAGTTACTAATGCTGCCGGAGTTATCACTGTTACAGGTACTGCCGCCGCAGCCTTGGATGGCTCGACTTATTCACTCGTCACTTCTGGAGCAGTCCAAGCCGGACGGCAAGTTTTGTGGAAAATTTCTGGCTCTTGCGTCACCGACGGCAAATGCTAACGCATGACCTCTAGCCTCAATAGCGGCCTGGCCACCAGCTTGGCCGCTTCTTCCCTCCTCAGTGAGCCGGACTCACAG
>OBJT01000492.1_pt1 | contig 10224 bp, 9 predicted proteins | sample 1519861 | NCBI WGS metagenome assembly OBJT01 (sample SAMN02401118, study PRJEB22541) | soil metagenome, isolate JX
GTCGTTGTTCGGTACGAGGGAGCTGCTGGCTACAACCTGATGTCCCTTGCTATGAAAAAAGTCGAGAAACGCTTGACGGATCTCAGCAGTGCTCTTGCTCATATAATTCCTGGAATCACGCTAACGAACGTTCCCTTTCGCTGACAAACCGCTTCCGCTGGTCCACCGCTGATTGAGGAACAAAAAGTGGGAATAAGATAAATTTTCTTCAGTGGGAAGTAAAATCCCATTGCCTTTCAGCTGTCAAAATTTCTGAAAACGGCCTGAATATCTTCCATCATAAAGCCTTTCGACATCAAAAATCGCTGCACTTTGCTTTTCTCTGCCCAGGTTTGTGGCAATGGATCACCAAACTTGCGCTTTGCGAGGTCGGCGGCGCATTGGCTCCAGTCAACTTCGGTATCCTGTAGCGCCTGATTAATTTCCTCGCGGCTGATGCCTTTTTGTTGCAACTCCATGCGGACACGCTGCGTCCCATACCCCTTACGCGCTCTGCTTTGAATAAAGCGTTCGGTAAAACGCTGGTCGTTTAGCCAGCCACTTTCCTGGCACCAGTCGAGCACTTTTTCCAGTAACTCATCCGGGATTGGCACGCTTTCTTGTTGCTGCAGATAGGCAGCACGCTGAGACGAAAGCTGTAACTTGCGTTTCAATTCGTCACGGCTGTGATCGCGTTGCGACAAGATGCGCATGGCACGGTCAAGCAAACGAGAAAATGTCGGCACAGATGCCGCTGAGGGTGTTGATGACATAGGTTTACCTTGTTCTGACTATTGCGCAGGGTAAAGCAAGAAGGCGATGAGGAAAAGCATGAACGGGGAAAAGCAAACGGGAGCATCGCTGCTCCCGTGGGTATTTTAGAAATCTTCGTTGGTTTCGCTGGCTTCTTCGTAGTCACCAGCAGGAATGTCTGCTGCACCGGCACCGGCTGTCGCCCCCGTCAGCAGCAAATCACGCAACTTTTTATCGATTTCGTTGGCGATGGCCGGGTTCTCTTTCAGGAAGTTAGTCGAGTTAGCTTTACCTTGACCAATCTTCTCACCGTTGTAGCTGTACCACGCACCGGCTTTCTCAACCAGTTTGTGTTTCACGCCGAGATCCACCAGCTCACCAAAGGTGTTGATGCCTTCACCGTACATGATCTGGAATTCAGCCTGCTTAAACGGTGCCGCAATTTTGTTCTTCACCACTTTCACGCGGGTTTCGCTACCCACCACTTCATCACCCTCTTTGATCGCACCGATACGGCGGATATCAAGACGGACAGAAGCGTAGAATTTCAGCGCGTTACCACCGGTAGTGGTTTCTGGGTTGCCAAACATCACACCAATTTTCATACGAATCTGGTTGATGAAGATCAGCAGCGTGTTGGACTGCTTCAGGTTACCCGCCAGCTTACGCATCGCCTGGCTCATCATACGAGCGGCCAGACCCATGTGCGAATCACCGATTTCACCTTCGATTTCTGCTTTAGGCGTCAGCGCTGCCACGGAGTCAACGATGATGACATCAACCGCACCGGAGCGCGCCAGCGCATCACAGATTTCCAGCGCCTGCTCACCGGTATCCGGCTGTGAGCACAGCAGGTTATCGATATCTACGCCCAATTTTTTGGCGTATACCGGATCAAGTGCGTGCTCGGCATCAATAAAGGCACAGGTTTTGCCTTTACGTTGCGCAGCAGCAATAACCTGCAGCGTCAGTGTTGTTTTACCAGAAGACTCTGGTCCGTAGATTTCAACGATACGGCCCATTGGCAGACCGCCAGCACCCAACGCGATATCCAGCGACAGTGAACCGGTTGAAATGGTTTCAACATCCATTGAGCGGTCTTCACCCAAGCGCATGATCGAGCCTTTACCAAATTGTTTCTCAATCTGGCCCAGCGCGGCAGCTAAAGCTTTCTGTTTGTTCTCGTCAATCGCCATTTCCACTCCTAAATCATGCTGGGTAAGCCGACATCGTTGTATGCCTGCTCGTTCTGTTGCCGCTAATTATACTGTATGACCATACAGTATCAAGTTTAATTTGTCAGAAATTCATCAAGCAGCGTTTGCAGTGCCCAACAAACCGACTGACGGCGCACCGCTTCACGGTCTCCGGTAAAAATTTGCTGCTGCGCGATGATACGCCCATTCGGTCCTGCAATAGCAAACCAAACGGTACCAACCGGTTTCTCCGCTGAACCGCCATCTGGCCCGGCGATCCCGCTCACCGCAATGCCAAAATCAGCGGCAGCGGCATTGCAGGCACCCCGCGCCATCTCACGTACGGTTTGCTCGCTTACTGCGCCATGTTTGGCCAGAGTCGCAGCCTGCACACCCACCATCTGCTGTTTAGCTTCATTGCTGTAAGTCACGAAGCCACGCTCAAACCAAGCTGAGCTACCACTCACATCAGTGAAGACCTTAGCAATCCAGCCTCCGGTACAAGATTCGGCAGCGGTTACGGTCGCCTGGCGTGCTTTTAACTGCCCACCAATGCAAAAACTCAACTGTTGCAATTGTTGGTCGTTCATCGCCTTCTCCTGTTATGGCGCTTCACGTTAGCAATAAATGGTGTGGCGGGAAGCCCTTTTCAACCACCACCACACTATTTTGCGAGCCTGCTCCCGATGAGATCAGCGAGTTCTCACTGCCACCAAAAAGAGTCGTGGGAAGGCCAGCAAAACCTGACCGTTGTGACGAGAGGGATAGGCCGGGAGCAATGCCTGATGATAGTCATGGAGGAACTCAGCCTGCTGCGTCTCATCCAGCGTGGCGAGGAAAGGACGCAAACCGGTGGCGCGCAGCCAGGTAATAATGCCCTGCGCATCCGCCATTGGGTGATAGTAGGTCGTGCGCCAGATATCAACCTGGCAACCTGCATCGCTCAGCAAATCAAAATAGTTTTCGGTGGTCAGTAGTCGTTTGCGGTCTGCTGCCTGCGCCGAAATATGCGACTGCCATCGCTCACTGGCCGCCACTTCACGCATCAGACGATGTGAAGGCTCTTCGAGGTTATCTGGCATTTGCACCGCCAGCACGCCGCCGATATCCAGTTGATTGACCAGATGCGGCAGTAGCGTTTGATGGTCAGTCAGCCACTGTAAAGACGCATTGGCATAAATAACCTGCTGCGGCTGAGATGGCTGCCAGTGACGAATATCCGCCCGCTGGAAAGCGCAAGACGGCAGTCGCTCCTGAGCCTGTTCCAGCATCGCTGCTGAACTATCAATACCGGTGATCTGCGCATCTGGCCACTTATGCGCCAGTAGTTCGGTACTGTTGCCAGGCCCACAACCAAGGTCAGTGGCAAAATGCACGTGGATAGGGGGAATACGATCTAAGAGTTCACGCGCAGGTCGCGTACGTTCCGATTCGAACTGACGATAAAGTTGAGGATTCCAGTCTTGCATGTCACCACTCCTGTCTGTCTGAAGAGCATCACACTAACTGCTTTTCGTCTTCTGAGGCGAAGAGAAAAGTGCGATGCCTCACTTTTTAAGGCTGACTTACTGGCACAAATCGAGCTGGGTGATTAAGTTAAAACAATGTTTCATTTTTTAATCAAGGAGCGAGTGATGGCTGTACAACCTTTATTAACGGGCATCTGGTGCCCATCGGTTACCCCCTTTGATCAAAACAACAAGCTGGATATTGATGCACTCGGTCGCCATTTTTCGCGCCTGAGCACATCGGGCATCGATACCATATTGTTGATGGGCAGCATTGGCGAATTTGCTTCACTGACTCAGCAAGAAAGGCTGCAACTGATTCGCGAAGCACGTCAACTTTCTCCGCTCACCATGGTGGCAAATGTTTCAAGCACTTGCATTCCGGATATGGTGCAACTCGCCGCAGCCGCTTGGGAAAATGGTTATGATGCGGTAATGGTTTTACCGCCCTACTACTATGGCCAGACGCAAAAGCAGTTGCTGAGCTACTTTAAAGCGCTGGATAAACAATTAGGTGGGAAATGGTTTGCCTATAATTTCCCGGCGCGCACTGGCTGCGATTTAACGCCGGCGCTGGTCGCTGAGCTGGCAGCAGAACTGCCGCAGTTTATTGGCATTAAAGACACCATGGATTGCCTGTCTCACAATCGGGCTTTGATTGAAGAAACGAAAAAGGTACGTAACGATTTCAGTGTACTTTCTGGTTATGACGAGTATCTGCTGCCGAACTTACTGGCTGGCGGGGCGGGGGTCATTTCTGGGCTGAACAATATTGTGCCAGAACTCTTTGCCGAGGCGCTGCAAGCATGGCGTGCCGGAGAGTTAGAAAAACTCACTCGGATTCAGCAACGTATTGGTCAACTGATGGCGATTTACACCATCGGTGATGATTTTGTTACCACTATCAAAACTGCCGTCGCACGTAGGTTTAATTCGATGGGCAGCCATTCACGCAATTTTGGCGGTGAACTTAGCATGGAACAGTGCGAGGCCGTAGATCGCTTACTGGGGTAAAGGGTGCACAGGACGGCAAAGCGCGCCGTCCTGCCATTAGTTCTTTTTCACAAATTCAGATTTAAGCTTCATCGGGCCAAAACCATCAATCTTACAATCGATATTATGGTCACCTTCGACCAAGCGAATGCTTTTCACTTTGGTGCCGATTTTCAGTGTTGAAGAACTGCCTTTGACTTTGAGATCTTTAACCACCGTCACGCTGTCACCATCAGCCAGCAGATTGCCATTAGCATCACGTACCACCAGCCCTTCCGCTGTGGTATCTGCTGTTGTTGACCAAATATGGCCACAAGATGGGCAGTTCAGGTTGTCACCGTCTTGCCAAGTATAATCAGCCTGGCATACAGGACAGGCAGGTAAAGTCGTCATAAGCGTTCCTCAGAAGTCAGCATAGGGTGAAGATGGCACCGCAAAAGGGGCGCCATCTTATACCCTCACACTTTATAAGGACAGCATTAAAGCATATTGCCCTGCCGCGCTTTCGCAACGGCTTCACCCAGTTGCCACACGGCCATCGCATAGTGAGTACTGTGGTTATAACGCGTGATGACGTAGAAGTTTGGCAAGCCAAACCAATATTGATAACTGGTGCCCAGATCGAGGCGCAGCAGGCTAGCCTGATTGTTGCCGCCCAGGGAACCTTGCGGCGTTAAACCGCTAGCCATTAGCGTATTAACCGGGTAAAGCGTTTTGAAGCCATCATCCAGCCCTGGGGCTTGGCCGCTCGCAGGCACCGCAACATTCTCACCCGCACGCCAGCCGTGTTCTTTGAAGTAGTTTGCAACGCTACCGATGGCATCCACCGGATCCCACAGGTTAATGTGACCATCGCCGTTAAAATCGACCGCATACTGTTTATAGGAAGACGGCATAAACTGGCCGTAACCCATCGCGCCTGCAAAGGAACCGCGGAGATCCAACGGATCATCCTGTTCTGTACGCGCCATCAGCAAGAAGGTTTCCAGCTCACTGCTGAAATAAGCGGCACGGCGAGGATAGCTAAAGGATAAGGTTGCCAGCGCATCCAGCAGACGCGTTTTACCCATCACCCGGCCCCAGCGCGTTTCGACACCGATAATACCGACAATGATTTCAGGCGGAACACCATAAACCTGTTGGGCACGCTGCAATGCATCCTGATATTGGTTCCAGAACGCCACACCATTCTGCACATTATCTGGCGTGATAAATTTGTTGCGATAGCGAATCCACGCGCCATTGGGTCCGGCTGGCGGCGTATAACTTGGCGCCTGCTGATCCATTAATCGCAGCACGTAGTCCAGGCGCTTTGCTTGGCCAATGACGGCATGCAACTGGTCGCGGTTGAACCCGTGTTTTGCCACCATTTGATCAATGAACTGCTCAGCCGCCGGATTACCGGCGAAATCGCCAAACATCGGCTGAACGGCGTGTGAAGGTTCCAGTAAAAAACCACCTTTAGGTGCAGGCACAACGGCGGATTGCTGCTGGGGTGCAGGCTTACTGCTGCAGGCAGCAAGCAGGGCAATAAGCGGAAGAAAAGCAACCTTGAAACGCATTAGATATCCATAAGCCAGATGAAACCGGAAGCCCACATGGTAATCGTTCATCCAGGTGGGATACAGAGTAATATCTTAAAATTTCGCTGCTTTTCGCCGATTTCAGTGGGTTGCAGCACAAATTTGCGAGACAGCTCTGCACTTAAGCTTTATCGCGAAATTTTGCTTTTTACCCCTTATCGCAATTTGTTAAGGTCGGCAGCCAGAAATCATGTCTGGCGGATGAAGGTCACCGGGCAAAAATGTTAACATCGGCGCTTTGGTTGTCCGCCTGCAGGATAACGCAACAAGCTGGCTGGCAAGATCCGGCTGATAATAATCAAAAGAGTCAATTTTGAGTGAATACGAGATGAAAGGAGCAGCGCAAATGGACTTTACAGGCCATACGCCCATGATGCAGCAATACCTGCGCCTGAAGGCCGACCATCCCGACATCCTGCTGTTTTATCGCATGGGCGATTTTTACGAGCTGTTCTATGACGACGCCAGACGTGCTTCGCAGCTACTTGAGATCTCACTCACCAAACGCGGCGCATCAGCCGGCGAACCCATTCCCATGGCAGGTGTACCTTACCACGCGGTTGAAGGCTATCTGGCGAAACTGGTACAGCTCGGTGAATCCGTGGCGATTTGCGAGCAGATTGGCGATCCGGCACTGAGCAAAGGCCCGGTAGAGCGTAAAGTCGTTCGCATTGTGACGCCCGGCACCATCAGTGATGAGGCGCTGTTGCAAGAGCGTCAGGATAACCTGCTGGCGGCCATCTTCCAGAGCCAGCGCGGTTTTGGCTATGCCACATTGGATATCAGCTCCGGGCGTTTTCGCCTGAGCGAACCTGTTGACCAGGAGACCATGGCAGCAGAACTGCAGCGCACCAATCCGGCTGAGTTGCTCTACCCTGAAGATCTCCAGGCTATGGCGTTGATTGACCAGCGTCGTGGCCTGCGCCGTCGCCCGCTGTGGGAATATGAAATTGACACCGCTCGCCAGCAATTAAATCTGCAATTTGGTACGCGTGACCTCAGTGGTTTTGGTGTTGAGCAGGCACATCTGGCACTGCGCGCAGCGGGCTGTTTGCTGCAGTATGTCAAAGACACTCAGCGCACCTCCTTGCCACATATCCGTTCGCTGAGCATGGAGCGTCAGCAGGACAGCGTGATCATGGATGCGGCTACCCGCCGTAATCTGGAGATTACCCAAAACCTCGCGGGTGGAACTGAAAATACGCTAGCGGCGGTGCTGGATAAAACCGTTACGCCAATGGGTAGCCGTATGCTGAAACGCTGGCTGCATATGCCACTGCGTGATGTCACCACCATCGACCGTCGACAGGAATCGATTGCTGAACTGCAATCACTTAGCCAAGAGTTGCAGCCAGTGCTGCGTCAGGTCGGTGACCTTGAGCGTATTCTGGCGCGTCTGGCGCTGCGCACCGCCCGTCCGCGTGATTTGGCGCGTATGCGTCATGCGTTTCAGCAGTTGCCTGACCTTAATCAGCAGCTTGAAGGTGTGGAAGCCACTCAGCTGGTGAATCTTCGCGCACAAATGGGAGATTTCACTGAATTACGCGAGCTGCTTGAGCAAGCGGTAATTGAGTCGCCGCCGGTGCTGGTTCGTGACGGCGGCGTGATTGCACCAGGCTACAATGCCGAACTGGATGAGTGGCGCGCGCTCGCTGATGGTGCCACTGATTATCTCGATCGTCTGGAAATTCGTGAGCGGGAAAAACTGGGTCTCGATACCCTAAAAGTCGGTTTTAACGCCATTCATGGCTACTACATTCAGGTCAGCCGTGGCCAAAGCCACCAAGTGCCGATCCATTATGTGCGCCGTCAGACGCTGAAAAATGCCGAACGCTACATCATTCCAGAGCTAAAAGAGTATGAAGATAAAGTTCTGACCTCAAAAGGCAAAGCACTGGCGCTGGAAAAAGGGCTTTATGAGGAGTTGCTGGATCGTTTAATGCCACACCTTGAAGCGCTGCAACTCAGTGCTGCTGCGCTAGCAGAATTGGATGTGCTGGCAAACCTCGCGGAGAGGGCTTGGACATTAAATTATTGCCGTCCTGTATTGCAGGAAAAAGCAGGAATCCGCATTACGGCTGGACGCCATCCGGTGGTAGAGCAGGTGTTAAAAGAACCGTTCATTGCCAACCCATTGTCGCTTTCGCACCAGCGTCGCATGCTGATCATTACTGGTCCTAACATGGGCGGTAAAAGTACCTATATGCGCCAAACTGCGCTCATCGCGCTTATGGCATGGATTGGCAGTTATGTGCCAGCAGAAGAGACGGTGATTGGCCCAATTGACCGTATTTTCACGCGCGTGGGCGCGGCTGATGACCTGGCTTCTGGACGTTCAACCTTTATGGTTGAGATGACGGAAACGGCCAATATTCTGCATAACGCCACTGAAAATAGTCTGGTGTTGATGGATGAGATTGGACGCGGTACGTCAACCTATGACGGCCTCTCGCTGGCATGGGCCTGTGCGGAAAGCTTGGCCAATCGCATCAAAGCCATGACGCTGTTTGCTACCCATTACTTCGAGCTCACTACCCTGCCAGAGAAAATGGAAGGCGTGGTGAATGTTCATCTGGATGCCGTCGAACATGGCGATACCATTGCCTTTATGCACAGCGTACAAGATGGTGCAGCCAGCAAGAGTTACGGCCTGGCTGTCGCTGCACTGGCGGGGGTGCCGAAGGATGTCATCAAGCGTGCGCGTAATAAGCTGAAGGAACTGGAGGCATTGTCTGGCAGCTCTGCCGCTTCCACCGTGGAAGGCTCGCAAATGCAGCTGCTGGTTGCAGAGACCTCACCCGCGGTTGATGCGCTGGAAGCGCTTGACCCAGATAGCCTGACGCCAAAACAAGCCCTGGAATGGATTTACCGCCTTAAAACATTGGTCTAGTTCAATACTGATGAGCGGCGGGCTACGATGCCGCTCATTAGCGTAACGGCCAGATAATGCACAAAAAAAACGGTGACCCAAGGGCCACCGTTTTTTTATTGCCGGTTAAGGCTTATTCACGAAACAGTGCTTCAATATTGAGGCCCTGAGTCTGCAAAATTTCACGCAGACGACGCAGACCTTCAACCTGAATCTGACGGACACGTTCACGGGTCAACCCGATTTCACGGCCTACATCTTCCAGCGTTGCCGCTTCATAACCTAACAGGCCGAAACGACGCGCCAGCACTTCACGCTGCTTGGCATTTAATTCAAACAACCACTTAACGATGCTTTGTTTCATATCATCGTCCTGCGTGGTGTCTTCCGGACCGTTGTCTTTCTCATCGGCCAGGATATCCAGCAGCGCTTTTTCGGAATCTCCACCCAGCGGTGTATCAACCGAGGTAATACGCTCGTTGAGACGCAGCATACGGCTTACGTCATCAACCGGCTTATCTAACTGCTCAGCGATCTCTTCCGCACTAGGCTCATGGTCAAGCTTGTGTGAAAGCTCACGCGCGGTACGCAGGTAAACATTCAACTCTTTAACGATGTGGATAGGCAGACGGATGGTTCGGGTTTGATTCATGATCGCCCGTTCAATCGTTTGACGAATCCACCAGGTAGCATAAGTCGAGAAACGGAACCCACGTTCTGGGTCAAACTTCTCCACGGCACGAATCAGGCCGAGATTACCCTCTTCAATCAGATCCAGCAGTGCCAGACCACGATTGCTGTAGCGACGGGCAATCTTTACTACCAAGCGTAAATTACTTTCAATCATGCGGCGGCGAGAAGGAATGTCACCACGTAGTGCACGACGAGCGAAGAACACTTCTTCTTCCGCCGTCAGTAGTGGAGAGTAACCGATCTCACCAAGGTAAAGCTGCGTCGCATCCAAAACGCGTTGCGTCGCACCCTGTGACAACAGCTCTTCTTCAGCTACTTCGCTATCACTAGGTTCGTTCTCAACGAGAGCCTTCTCATCAAAAACCTCAGCTCCGTTCTCCTCGAATTCCGCATCTTCATGTAACTCGTTAACTTTCAGCGTATTCTGGTTCATAAGCGGCTCCTACCCGTGATCCAAGGGCAGAACACCAAGGTTCTGCCGGATTATCGCTGCGGTAAATAACGCAACGGGTTTACGGATTTCCCCTTGTAACGAATTTCAAAATGTAATCTTACCGAACTGGTTCCGGTACTACCCATGGTAGCGATTTTTTGCCCCGCCTTAACTTCCTGTTGTTCCCGGACCAGCATGGAATCGTTATGGGCGTAAG
>OBJT01000493.1_pt1 | contig 10223 bp, 12 predicted proteins | sample 1519861 | NCBI WGS metagenome assembly OBJT01 (sample SAMN02401118, study PRJEB22541) | soil metagenome, isolate JX
ACAGGTGTATTTTTTACCTGCAATATGGCCTGGATTAGAGGGGTCGTCATCGCTTTCCTTTATTTTTAATATCAAACCATGGTAGATAATTACCACATATAAAATCTTACAATCGCATGCGACTTCTTTCTTTACGTGTCACCGTAGGGGTGTATAGATCCAAAAGCAACCCCTCTAATGCTGCGGCCCACTTTGTTTCCTCTATAGGCTTCTCTTCAAACATTTTACCAATAGAAGTTACTACACCTTGAGAAAAATCTGAAGGACCACTAATCAACAAAGCCTTCAATACATCAATATATTGGGGATAATCCTTTACTTTTTCATCATCTGTTAATCCTGACGATCCAACATTCCTGATTGCCTCAATCAAACCATCAATGAAATCAGATGTTGTGCGCCAGGGAGCAGATTCAGCTTCAGGAGAAACATGCTCGCTAAGCTGGGGGAAACGCTCAAACAAGAATGGAATACACTTAACAGCTGAGCTGCTAATACACTCTCTTAATAGCGTAAAACTAATAGGATAATCAGCATCGCTGACTGGCTGATCGTCTTCCTCTCTATTCAAAAACTCCAAGACCACAGGATTATCTTGCTGGATGGCTGACTTGCACACCAGAACCTTATCCCTTTGATTTTTTGAAGAAAAACTAGTCTTAGCCAGACGTAGCTTCATTTTTTCGACAATATCCTCAACTGTGGGCTGTTCCTCTTTTGGAACCCAGGCCCCAAGTGTGGTTATCCACAGAGTAGCTAAATATTGATCATTTACTGAGCCAGGTGGAATACTATCCAAGATGGTTTCTACAACATCAATTTTTTGATGTTTCAAAGCTGCAGCTAAAGCAGTTGATTTTTCCGAAACATTGGCCCACTGCAAAAGGTTATGAACATAAGCCTGTTGGAGACGGGGAGCATTCAAACTAAAAATAGCCTCATCCAGGCCCAGCAATTCATCACGATAACTATTCATCGTCTTGCTTGATGACTTTACACGAGAATAAACCTGGTCACCCTTTTCAATGATGGATATTACCGACTTCTTCAGTTCTTTTTCCGGAAGAAATTCCAGCGCTTCAAATGCCGCCGCTGCTGCCCCCTGGAAAGGCGGATGTTCTTTGGAAAAGGTTCGAGTATCAAACTTGATTGTATTAAGAGAGATCCGCTTTAATTTTGTAGGAAGAGCAACTATTTTTTGTTTTTTACTCATGATTGCTTACCTGGATAAATGCCGTGTTTCTTTTTTGGCAACACTTGCCTCTAGGGCAACCTTGCCAAAGCTTTTTAGAACACGTTGGTCAGAGTAACTATCTTCATAGTAAACAATGCCACCGGTCCCCTCTTCCCATGACACGCCATTCAAACTCTTCTCCAACTGCTTATACAAATAATGGTTAGCAGCATGCTCAAAACTATGATTGCTTCCACCAATGGATATCACGAATGCTGATTTTTCATTATCAAATGACACATGGCCATCGGTACCAAAGGCAAGAGAGGACCTATCTGTGGCGGGAGCTAGAACGGGGCTTTTAATTTTAAGACGCTCTTCTTGGCCATTGGCCAACAACATATCCACCACGAACAATACATCGTCTCCCCGATACTCTTTTCCAAAATGAGCTAATACTGCATCAGAGACAAACATGGACAGTCTGTAATTACGCGTTGAACCCGAGGAGTCCCCCAGTTCATCCAACATTTTCTTTACCATCTCAGGCTCTCTCAGCTGTGCATAGATAACACGCGCATCCTCATACAGCTTCGCCTGCCTTTCATCAAAGGCCTTTAAAAGTTTTTCTTTGATACTCGAATATTGCTGTTCAGGAACAACAATTGTTCCCCAGGCCTGCTGAAAATTTGACATGAGAGATGCTCTATTTTGGTCTTTTTATTTTAACAGAAATAATGCATCACTCTAGTATTCATCTCAGACCGGCTGCCACCATTGCTCAAATCGAGCAGCGACCCGCTCCAGCTTCGGCATCACGATGGAACGACAAAAACTTTCTGCTGGGTTCTTTTCGAAGTAATCCACATCAAAATTGGCGGCGGCCTGCCAACCAGGTAACCAGGATATAACCTGCGTATAGACAGGTATCTCAGGAGAACTGTTCTTTTTCCTTTCTATCGCCGCATTGGCTCCCCTTATATCCTCGCCAATGGAAACAAAAATAGCTGAACGAGCCCCGGACATTTCTGATAATGTCTCCCAGCTCGATAGTGAAGGCGAAGTTATACTCAATAAAACTTCAGTGAGAATTTCCAGAGAGATGACGTTAGAATCCCACTGGACCCACACCCCCTCCATTTTCTCCACCTTATGACGCGCCAAACTCTCCTCTGGCGGCAGACCCGCTTTCATCCATACATATCCAGATTCAACGCTCTTAACCCCCTTCAGACGCCTAAACACAGCCTCCAGGGTCCAGAAACATCCTCCTGTAAAGACAGCCTGCTTCAATGCTCCTGTAATCATAACCATTTCCCATGACGATAGGGCACTGTAAAAGCTAACATCATTCTGTCAAAAAAACGCATAAAAAAGCCGCCCTACAAGGACGGCTTTTCACGGACTTGATTGGCCTTACACAAATACCCGGATCAACACCTCTACAACTCGAATGAAAATACGGGTAAGCGGAATAAGAAGGGGGATAGCAACAACACCGCCAGCCACCCAAACCCACCAGGGCCAATGCTTCTTGAGGGGAGCTACTACATCTTCCCGATCCTCTGCCAAAACCTTATCCACCGCTTCGGCAATTTCTTCAAGATTGGGTTCTTTTCCCTCTAAACGGTAGGTTTCAGCAACCCCCTCAATCATGGCAGCCCGGATATTTTCCTGACTGCCACCCTTACCCTCTTCATCCAGTCGAAGCATCACGCGCTGGGTTTGAGCGAATAAGCTACTTTGGGATGAAGTCCTCATGATTATCGGCTCGGCGATTGCTGAGAAGAAGGAACCTGCATCAGCGGCGTAGCACCACCAATTACCGTTGGACGCCAGTTCTGTGCCTTAAGCGCCTCAGCTTCTGCAGCCTTCAAGCGAGCCTCAGCATCACGCAAGCGCACCGTCAGTTCAGTGGCGTTCTCATTCTGTTTACGAATGGCATACGCCTCAGCGTCAGCAGTTGCACGAATAGCCTTTGCGTTAGCCTCAGCGTCGACCACGCGCTGCTGGGCCTTAACTTCCTGACGGTTCAAAATCTGACGCTCAGTCAAAACAGCCTGCTCGGAAACCACCTTGTCTTCAATGGCCTTGGTGAAGGATTCACTAAAGGTGAAGGCAGTGATATCAACCTTAACCAGAATCAGACCACCATTGCGCTTCAAGTGAGCAGACAGTTCCTTCTGCAGATCAGAAGATACCTTTTCACGACTGGAAATCAATTCTTCAGCCGTAAACTTGGCCGTCACAGTCTTCAGCACCGCTTCCACACCCGGCACCACGACCGCACGATCCAAGGCCTCACGGTCAGAACGGTAGTTCTTGTATGTTTCCTTTACGATAGCTGCAGGAATCTGATACTGGACGTTCAACTTGGTGGTCACGTCCTGAATATCCTTGGAGACCGCAACAGTTGTTACGCCCACCGTCTGAAGCGCTGAAGGGATTTCAGTGACGCTATCCACGAAGGGCAGCTTCATATGCAGACCAGGCTCAGTTACATCCTGAATCTGACCAAATCGCTGGACCACACCAAAGCGACCTTGGTCTACCACGTAGGTAGATCCGAACAGGGCACATAGAACCAACAAGCCCAGCAAACCAAAACCAACGATCTTGCCGACCGGAAGACCGTTAAAATTCTGAGAGTAGGAACCACGAGATGACATGCATTATTCTCCGTTTCATGACAGTTAGCTAACATATTTGTCAGCAGCAGGAGACCATTGTTGCATACATTCGTTTTGGAAATCAATAGTTTTCAAAATAAAACCTGAAAAAATGTAATCCCCGATTACAAAGATACTCAAAATCATCGATTACAATTGTAATCAACTACCCTCTTCATAAGACGAAACGCCAAACTGATACCCTTCATTGCTTACAGCTCCCTCACTCATCCTGAACTTGAGACTCAAACCCTCACGGCTATCGGCTGCTGACAATGCATCTTCCAAAGTGATCTGGCCGTTTTTATATAGCCGGAATAAACACTGATCAAAGCTTTCCATCCCCTCTTCCATGGTTTCTTCCATGGCCTTTTTCAACTCATCAATAGCATTCCGACGAATAATATCTTGAATATAGGGAGTGGATAACAACACTTCAACCGCAGGAATACGTGAACCACTCACAGCAGGAACCAATCGTTGTGAAATGATAGCCCTCATATTCAAAGACAGGTTCATCAATACATTCTTATGACTGCCATCAGGGAAAAAGTTAAGAATACGCTCAATAGCCTGGTCAGCATTATTAGCATGAAGCGTAGCAAGACACAGATGACCGGTCTCAGAAAATGAAATTGCGGACTCCATTGTTTCAGCATCACGTATCTCGCCAATCAAAATAACATCAGGCGCCTCGCGCATGGCATTTTTTAGTGCCCGCGAAAAATGTTTGGTATCAGAACCAATCTCCCTTTGGTTCACAATAGACTTTTTATGCTCATACATGAACTCAATAGGATCTTCGATTGTTAAAATATGGCCCGGCATCAACGCATTTCGATAATCAATCATTGAAGCCAGGGATGTAGACTTACCCGAGCCCGTTGATCCCACCATCAATATCAAACCGCGAGGAGACATTATCACCTTCTTTAATACTTCTGGTAATTTCAACTCCTCTATCGTGGGAATGATTGTTTTAATAGCACGTATGACCATGGCCGTCTCACCGCGTTGACGAAAAACATTCACACGGAAACGGCCAACCCCCTCCAGGACAAACGCAAAATTCAGCTCAAACTCTTCTTCAAACTCCTGTTTCTGAGCAGGGGTGGCTATTGCTTCAAACATGGACAGAACCGATCCTGCTGGTAGGGCCGCATCACTTGCCTCCACCAAGACACCTTCTATTTTCATGTGAACCTTAGCCCCTACCGTAAAGAAAAGGTCAGAAGCATGCCTTTCAACCATTTCCCTTAGAAACACCTGAATATCCATTAGACCACCACCAATAGAAGATGAATTACTGTAGCAGTATCATCAAAAGATCCAAGCACCCACAAAAAGTTCTTGAAATCAGCTTTAATTCATACTTTTCTCAAAAGATGAGGTATACTTATCTCCTTCCCGATAAAAGAGAACATCATGTCCCAGGTCAATGAAAAGCCGATTGAAACTGAATTTGATCGCGTCCTGGAAAAGGATGGCCCGGCTCTCGACCAGGCTGCCAAGGAGGCAATTGAAGAGGTCCAGGAAGGGTTGGGGGATCCCAACCGTGATGACACCTGGTAAACCCATTTTTTACAAGTGATGGTATACTTACAATAGATACCATCACTTTTTCTTTTTTTGTATGCGCTCTCTTGTAACCTCTGATTTCCGAAAACTGCTTGAAAGTCTTCCTGTACAAGTTCAAGAGGAAGCTCGAAATAACTTCCAAAAATGGAAGACCAACCCTCAGTCAGTGGGTTGGAAAAAACTAAGCGGCATGAAGGCCGAGGTTTATTCAGTTCAAATTGGCATGCGTTATCGTGCTGTGGGAGTTGTTTCCAAGGAACACGATGCTGTAGCCTGGATGTTTATCGGTTCTCACGAGACCTACAACAACTGGATTGAAATCCATCGCAAAACGACACAAAACCACTGGTTTAACAGATCACTGAGAGAGCGCCTTGAGATCCGTAGAGCTGGCGAAGAAGCGGCCACGCCAAACAACAAAAATAAAAATAAACCAGGTTAAAGGGTCTGTCTCTTATGAGTAAAACATTTCAATCGCTAGAAGCATTCTTCAAAGGCTGTAATGGTCACATTATGGATGAAGAAATAGGGCGCAATGTTGAAATCTTCATTGATGATGAAAGGAAAAACCCCACCTCAGTAAATATCGAAATGTATGGTGTTTCATCTACATGGGGCACAAATATAAATGCCCTTATTGTAAGCTTGAAAAAAGCAGGCCTAGATCCCAATATTTCTTCTGACGACCTGCTGTCTCTCTGGGAAGACAAAAATGGTAATGCTCCCCAAGATCATTACCACTTTGTAATAGGATCTCTGGAACCCGGTGATGAATGGGCCCTGGCGTGCGATGTGCATGTTACCGATTACAACAATGTGAATGAGGGACAAACCCTTTATGCGGTTCTATTGGGAGACGCCCAGGATATCCGTGAAACCATTGAGACAATGCGCAAAAAAGAATTACAGCGCATTGTAAAAACTATCAGCAGCCGAATGGAGCGCACTGTAGGTGAAGACCCGGAAATGGCCGTTGCTTTATTGGAACTATTTTCTAACCATCATGAAACAAAATTCATCACGGATGTATGGAAATCTTCCATTCTCCAGACATCCCTTGAAGACACGACTTCAGTAGCCCCTAAGAAAAACAAGAACCCTGTTCGACTGTAAAAACATTCAAATTTCACTAGATATCTTGCTGAAACCAGTCTGAATGTAGTCGCTGGAATGTGGTGAAAACTCATAAAAAGCTTGATTTTACAGCCCAAAACAAGGTAAAATCACTCCATACCAAGACCTTCTGGAGATGCCATGTTCAAGCTTTTTTCCACTGTTGGGATCCTGCTTTTCCTGGCCCTGGCATCTCATGTCCAGGCCAAGGAAATCAATGCCAGCACCCTGCCCTACGAGCACCTGTTTGATGAGGTGAGCAAGGAGGGTGAGACCCTGGATGCCTTTGCTCAGCGTATTGCGCCTCGCCTGTATGCCTACAGCAAGGAGACCGGGTATGAGGCGTGCGGTGTTCTGGCTTTCCAGGGGGATCGCTTCAGTGTGGTTGTCGGCACCAGCCTCTCGCATGTGGCCTGTGTCAACTATGCAAGCAAGGTTCAGGCAGGTTTTACTCCGAGCGTAAAGACCATCCACAGCCATGGTGGCAAGAAGACCTTCGAGGCCAGCGCTACTGACTTGATCCTGCTGGGTAAGGATGCCTTCGGCTCACGTTCCCGTTCCACCCAGCGTGTAACGGGGCAGAATGTCCATGACTTCAGTGGTACCGACTTTGAGGGGGGTCCGGGCTATCTGGCTACTCCTGATGGCGTGATTTTCCAGGAGGGTCGCGGCAAGGTTCGTCAGGTCAACTGATCCCTGTTTTACTTTAACCAAACAAAAGCCGCCTTCGGGCGGCTTTGTCATCTACAGCAAGAATAAGAAAGCTTAGACTTTAACGATGATACGCATACCTTTCTCCTGCTGGATTAATCTCTTCGCAATTATGTCTTCCTGCCTGGCGCATGTCAAGGCGCGCTGACTTTCTTTTACTAGTCAAATCTTAACCCAAAAAAAAGGGCCACATCATGTGACCCCTGGGATAACGACGCTTCATTATTCACGCCTCTACCCCTCGTTGGCACCCGCTGGTGCGTCTCTTGATAAGAGTTTAATTAATCTCCATGGATTTGTAAACAAAAATCTTATCTCTAAAAAGCAAAAAGCTCCGAAGAGCTTTCTGCTTAATTTACATTGAAACAGCGCATCAATTACCGCCAAAACCACCCTTATCAATACCCGACACTCGGAATTGACCATTGATAGTTTGGGTGAACTGCTGACCCGTGGATCTATTTGTTACGGTTACAGTAGCAGAAGAATCGAAGGGGCTATTAACGCTAACAGAGCGTGAAGGCGCTGAACAAGAAACACCACTACCCGAACAGGCGCCCGACCATGAGATGGAATACTGACCCTGATCAATTGAGGTTGTCAAATAGAAATAAGGGGTAATAGGCCTGCTGGATGTCATATAGAAGGCTCCTGACTGTAAACAGCCTCCATTCCATGATGTGCCCGCTTCTGTATATTGTCCGCCATTGAAGGCACAACTTGCCGTCAACTGCAGAGCAGCCACACAGGTATTGGAAACCGTTGTCCAATTACCTACCGCTTGCGGAGCACCCCAGCCTGTTGCTTGAGGGGCACCCCAAGCAGAGGTGTTACCTTGAGCAGCACCAATAGGAGCAGGGCAACTGTAAGTTGTTGTCCGATACTGGATACTACCACTGTAAATCACACTGGAGCTTACCTGGGTAATAGAACCTGTTTGACCCGCTGGACAGCCCAGGGTGCGTGAAACATCTGCACCCGGAGCGCTTAATGTGGGACCAGCCTGGCTTTCATTTAATGGGGCACCGGCAACACACACATTGGCACAGGAATAGGTTTCATTCCAAGGTGAATAGGTAGCAGGGTTGGTTGATGAAGCATTCCAACGCACGGCACCAAACGGATCAGGACATGAAGCGGTCTCATTCCTGGTGACGGTTTGCGTGCGTGTTCTTGGAGCAGAACTGGCATACAGATAAGCACCGGGTGTGCTGATCAATTGACCGGCTGGGCACGAGAACGTCCCACTATCTGCAGTATCTACCTTACCTGGGGTTCCATCAACACAAGAGCCAGTAGCGCACAACTTGGTAGACGGTGTAGGCACGACGCAAGCCGGTGTACTAGTTGGAGGGCTTACCGGTGGCGTTACAACCGGAGGCGGGGTTGAAGGTGGTGGAGCGCCAGGACTTGTAGGAGCCGTGGGAACGCACAGTGCCAAAGGAGCCCAGCAAGCAGGAGCTGCTACAGAGTTCCATATAAAGGAACACGTTTGACCTGCAGGTGTTGTTCCTGTGGCTGGAGTTGTGGGAGCCGCTCCGCAACCAGGTGTAGCAGGTGGAGTTACAACGACTGGTGGTGGCGCAGGGGGAGGAGAAGCCGGTGGTGGCACCGATGTAGGTGGGGGCGATGGCAGATTTACAGGATCCAGCACATTGCCCGCAAGGCCTGTGGCGCCAGAATAATAGGTAAACTCAACGTTAGCACCATCTTTACACCGGGAAATCATGCTTCCGGTATCCAATTTGCCATCAGATAACACAGAAACATTCCCCACTCTTACATCTACCATGCCCTCACTTGCCGATTTCACAAATTGTGCACAGGCTCTGGCCGGAACGGCTTGATAGGTAATTTTTAAACCTGCATTGGTTCGACCGTTTACAGCGGCTGGCTCTAATACAATAGGTTGGGACCAGCGGCTAACCAGACCTCCTGAGCTTACCATGGCGGTAGGTGGAATATGCTTGGTAATAGCTTCAGTGGTTGTTAAGCCCTGATAGTTACCCACTGCGCCATAAACGCGATCCGCATTTTGGGAGATGGCCTGAACATTTGACTGCTCTTGAGTAACATTTCTCGTGTTGCTTACTGTCTGGTAAAAATAAAAACCACCACTGGCCAACAACGTGCTTCCAGCAATAACCAGAAGCATTTCAATCAATGTAAAACCCTGGCCATCTGAAGGCCTACCCAGACCTTTATTGATAGCGCCAGCTAATGGTTTTGTTGTCGGAGTGTGAGAACGCTTATGCATCGCCATGTTCCAAAGAGAATACCTTACTAGTACAAAACCTCGTTTCTGGTCAACTGTCAAATATGAATTGATAAATACATCAAAAATGATACTTTAAAGCCATTAATTTTCACCTTTATACATTCAAATTGTCAAAACAAGACACTCCTTCATAATGAGTATTCTGATAAAGGATAACGCATGGGAACTGAAATTGAACGCAAGTGGTTGGTGTCAGATGAGAGTTGGAAGCAACGCCCCCACCTGCCAACCACCCATATTCAACAAGGATATCTCAGCTTTGGCGCTGACCAAGCTCAAGAAGTCAGGCTGAGACTGGAAACCTGTTCACCCGAAGACACCAGAGCATTTCTGACCACCAAATCCAAGGGCGGTCTTATTAGAACAGAAAATGAAATTTCCATTGACCCAGATATAGCAAGAAAAATGTTTTCTCTTTGCCAAGGTCATGTCATTAAAAAAAATCGAACAAGAATCCAGGATGAAAGCGGACTTCTTATTGAAATTGATGAATATCAAGGAGAGCTTCAAGGTTTGGTTGTGGCAGAAGTGGAATTCACAAAGGCAGAGGAACAATTTTCCGCGCCCTCGTTTTTAGGAAAAGAGGTCACAGAAGATCAATCCTATAAAAATGCCAGCCTGGCTCAGTATGGATTACCAGAAACATTCCAACAGAAGAAAAACAATAAAAAACCGGGCCCCTGAAGCCCGGTTTTTTTAC
>OBJT01000494.1_pt1 | contig 10221 bp, 5 predicted proteins | sample 1519861 | NCBI WGS metagenome assembly OBJT01 (sample SAMN02401118, study PRJEB22541) | soil metagenome, isolate JX
CAATTTTTTTTTATATTTAAAGTGATTTCTAGTATCCTTATCAGTTAATTTTGCCTAAGCAATTTTAACTCGCTTCACCAGAACCTATTTGTCATAAGGTTTTGAAAAATAGGAAATATTCATGAGTACTCAGTTTTCTGCACTTGTTTCTAAACTCAAAGAAATTTTTCAGATCAATCGACCAGATTTGGATTTTGGAGTTTATCGTATTCTAAACGCACGCAGTACTGAAATTGCTGAATTTTTGGATAAGCGTTTAAAAACTAAAGTAGAGCAATATCTTGGTGAAGCAAAATCGAGTCTGGATGAAAATGTTTTAAAAGAACTAGAAGCTGAGCTGAAAGCAGAATTTGGTAAACGTGCGTTTAATGAGCAAGGTGAGCTTATTGATCAGGAAGCAATTGAAAGTGCATTAGGTCAAAAATATATTGCTTTAACACAAGCTGATGCACATGAAATGACAGATCAGTCACAAGTGTATAGTCATTTGCTCACGTTCTTTAGTCGTTATTACGATGATGGTGACTTTATTAGCCAACGTCGTTATAAGGGTGATACCTACGCTATTCCTTACTCTGGTGAGGAAGTGATGTTGCACTGGGCAAACAAAGACCAGTACTACACCAAGTCTGGGGAGATGTTTAGCAACTATCGTTTTAAGTTGAACGATGAGCGTTCAGTTTTATTCCGTTTGGTGAGTGCAGATACAGCGCGTGAAAACCGTAAAGATAATGATAAAGACCGTCGCTTTATTATTGTGACAGAACCAAAGACCTTTACTCGTATAGATGAAGACGGTGAAGAGTTTGAAGAAACGATTGTTCCATTCTCCATTCAAAATAATGAACTGACCATTCTTTTTGAATATGCAACTTTGCCTAAAGGCTCAAAGCAAGAAACATTAAATATTGAATCGTATAACAAAATTGTGAGTGCAGAAGTTTTAACTACTGACTGGCTAAATGATTTAGCTCAACCTGCACCGACTGAAAAAGAACCAAAGCGTACAGTGTTGCACAAGCACTTGAGTACCTATACGCAAAAAAATACAGCAGATTATTTTATTCATAAAGACTTAGGAAAATTCCTACGTCATGAACTTGATTTCTATATTAAAAATGAAGTGATGCATTTAGATGATGTAGTGAGTACCGATCAATTTATTCAAATTGAACGTCAGCTTAGTATTATCAAGTGTTTACGTCAGATTGGTTTAGAAATTATCAGTTTCTTGGCTTCGCTTGAAGACTTTCAGAAAAAGTTGTGGTTAAAGAAAAAGTTTGTCGTAAGTGCTGAGTACTGCATTACTTTAGACCGAGTGGACGAGTCTTTATATGTTGATATTGCAGGCAATACAGCACAGTGGCAACAATGGGAGGATTTAGGCTTTAAAGGTACAGATGCAGGTTGGGGAACCATTGATTACTTAAAAAACAATCAAGCCTTGATGGTGGATACGTCATTATTTAGTTTAGAGTTTAAAGCAGAACTTTTAAAACGAATTGATGATTTAGATGCTCAGACAGATGGTCTAATTATCAATAGTGATAATTTTCAAGCTCTAAATTTATTGCGAAAGAAATATAAAAATAGTGTGATGGGCGTTCATATAGACCCTCCATACAATACTGATACTAGTGGTTTTTTATATAAAAATAGCTATAGACATTCATCATGGATGTCTATGATGTTTCAGACATTTGAAACAACTAAACATTTAATAAATAATAAAAGCGCATTTCAATGTCATATTGATGAAAATGAATATGAGAATTTATTTTTATTGTCTTCTGAGCTTGGTTTGGAGTCAGCAGGAACGATCATATGGGATAAAAAAAATCCAATGCTAGGTCGGAAAGGAGTTGCAACTCAACATGAATATATACTTTGTCGTTCAAATTCTGAAAAATCTATTATGATCCGAAATCCAAATGTTAAAGTGATTTTAGATTATGCAAAATGGTTAATTGAGAAAAATAATAGTAAAATTGATGATAAATTAAGAAAAGCTTTTGCTACTTGGGTTTCTAAACAATCTGCTTTCAGTGGTGGGGATAAAGCCTATAAGTTGTTAGAAGATGATGGGCGAGTCTTTCGTGGGGTGGCTATGGGAGCACCTGAAATGAGAGAGGATCTGAAATACCATATTCCATTAGTTCATCCTATAACAGGAAAAAATTGTCCTGTGCCTCCTAATGGTTGGTCTCGAAGTCCCGATACTCTTGCCGACTTACACCTAAAGAATCAAATACTATGGGGTGTTGATGAAACAACACAGCCACAGAAAAAGGTATATTTAACTTATGAAACAAAAAAACAGCTTTCAACGCTCATTCAAGATGCTACTAGTGGAAAAAAATCTTTAGATCCATTAGGGCTAAAATTTCCTTATGCTCATCCAGTTTCAATGTATAACACTTTACATTCTATGATTCCTGAAGAAAGTGTAATTCTGGATTATTTTGCTGGCTCTGGAACAACAGCTCATTCCATAATAGATTTATATCGAGAATATGCTGAGAAAAGAAAATATATTCTCGTTGAGCAGGGAGCATATTTTGATAATTTAATTAAGCCACGTATCCAAAAAGTCGTGTATTCAGCTGATTGGAAAGACGGTAAACCAACCAATCCTGAGTCTGGTATTAGCCATTGCTTAAAAGTTGTGAAACTTGAAAGTTATGAAGATACGCTCAATAACTTAGAGTTGGTGCGTAAAGGCGCTCAACAGACGCTTTTAGCAGAGCAACAAGCGTCAACCAAGCCTGAAGATCAAAACGCTTATAGCGATTATCTCATGCACTATATGCTTGAGCTAGAAAGCAAAGATTCATTGCTAAACGTTAAAGATTTCTTAAAGCCATTTAGCTATCAAATGAATATTACAACCGATAGCGCAGGTGCGTTTGAGCGTAAAAATATTGATTTGGTTGAAACCTTTAACTATCTCATTGGAATGAATGTTCAAGAAGCAGATTACCAATTAGAAAAAGGCTATGTACAAATCACAGGTAAATTACGTACAGGTGAGTACACGACTGTTCTATGGCGTGACTGTGAAAAAATTGGCTATGCAGAACTCGATCAGTTACTTGCAAAACTTAAAATTAATCCAAACGATGGTGAGTACCAATTGATTTATATCAACGGTGATCACAACGTGGCGAGTAAGTACACCACCAAAGAGGGTGAAGAAAAGCAACTTAAAGTCCGTTCAATTGAACAAACCTTCTTAAAGAATATGTTTGAGGAGTAATGCACTGTGGCAAAGGCTCCTAAAGCAAAAACGAAAGCGGTTAAAGTCAATTTTCACGAGCAATTGATTTTAAATAAATGGTTGTGGTCGAAGTTTAATCCCAATCGTTTGGAAGGCATGAAACAACAGCTTGATCATCCGCAATTTGAGGGAATCGAGCATGAGGGTGATAATGCAGGACAAACAAAATTCTTTAGTGTAATCAGCAATACTTTGTTTAACAAACAAGTTGTTGATATCGATGTGCTACGTCGTTATGACTTAAACATTGTGAAGCACTGGCAAAAGATCACTGAAAAACGTAATGAAATAGAAGGGCATGTTTTAAATCTAAAATATTTCCAATACCTTTCATTGCTGTTTACAGAATTGTATTTAGATCAATATTTTAATCATCAAGCTGGCATGCTCAACGAGCTGAATGTTGAGCTTGAACAATATAACCATGATCAGAAAAGTGATGCAGAGCAATTTCAGCAATATTTGCCTGAAGACCTAAATAAAATCGGCTATTGGAATGCGACGGGCAGTGGTAAAACATTGCTTATGCATGTCAATATTTTGCAGTATTTAGACTATTTCCAACATCAAAATGCCGGCAGCACTTACCCAGACCAAATCATTTTACTTACACCGAATGAAGGTTTGAGTGAACAGCATTTACAAGAGCTGACAGACTCTGGTTTTCAAGCAACTTTATTTGATAAGCAGAAGAGTCGCAATAGCTTATATCGTGATGAAATCCAAATCATCGATATGAATAAGCTAAGTGATACGGATGGTGATAAAACTGTTGCGACGATGAGCTTGGAAGGTAAGAATCTGGTTCTGATCGACGAAGGGCACCGTGGTACGAGTAGTAGCGCAGGTGCTTGGATGGAGCGTCGTGATATTCTTACTAAAGATGGCTTTAGTTTTGAGTACTCGGCTACCTTTGGTCAAGCTGTGAGTAAGGCAGACAACGTCTATAAACGTTTTGAAGATGCCAAAAAACAGAAAGCAAAAATGCTGTATGGTATGGCGATTAATAAGCTAACCGAAGAACAGAAAAAAAATATTCAGCTTGATGAATTAGAACAGCAAAAATACCGTCGTGAAGCACTTCGTGAAGTCTATGCTAAAAGTATTTTATTCGACTATTCGTATAAATATTTTTATGCAGATGGTTATGGTAAAGAAGTTAATATTCTGAATATGAAAGAATATCATGAAGATGATGAGCGCAATCTATATCTTACAGCTTGCTTACTATCGTTCTATCAACAGCAATATCTATTTAAAAAGAATCAGGCAAAACTTGCCAAGTTTAATATTGAAAAGCCACTGTGGGTATTTGTCGGAAATAAAGTCAATGATGATGACTCTGATATTTTAGCCATTGTGAAATTCTTGGCTGATTTTTTAGATGCATCTCGTAAGAGTAAGGTGATCAGTTGGCTGCATGACTTAATTACTAATACATCTCGTTTGGTTGATCCTAAAGGAAACAATATTTTTGCCAATCGATTTGCGCCATTACATGGTCAAGATGCGAATGAGCTTTATCAAGATATTTTAAAAAACTTCTTTAATGCGACAACCAATCAACGTTTGAACGTAGTACGCATTACAGCGAATAAAGGTGAGTTACGTTTACAAGTCGGAGAAAATACGCCTTTTGCAGTGATTAACGTAGGTGATGAAAAAGGCTTATACGATAACTGTGATGAATCAAGCAAAACACATTATTTAAATGCACGTACTGATGATTTTGCAGAGTCATTATTTCCGATATTAAATAATGATGATAGTGAAACACATCTTCTAATCGGTTCACGTAAATTTACCGAAGGTTGGAGTAGTTGGCGTGTCTCGACCATGGGCTTGTTGAACATGGGTTCAGGTGAAGGTGCTCAGATTATTCAGCTCTTTGGTCGTGGCGTACGTTTAAAAGGTGAGAACTTCTCTTTAAAACGAACACCAAGAGAAATTTATAGTAAGGCTGAATATAAAGGTCTGCATTTAGATTTGATGCAAACTATTAATATTTTTGGTTTACGTGCTGACTACATGGAAAAATTCCGCGATTATCTAAATGATGAAGGCATTATCCTGAATCAGGATTTAGTCACATTGGATTTTCCAACCAATAAAATTCAAGCGCCTCGCTTAAAAACACTCACATTAAAAGATGGCTACAAAGATAATCAAGCGAATGGTTTTAAGGCTCAGTTAAAGCTTTCGATGTTTAAGATTCCAAAACAATACGAAGGTAAAATCAAAAAACCTTTTGTTGTTTTGGATTTGTATCCTCGCTTGCAAGCCTTTCATACCGATAAGTCAAAGCGTCAAATTGATGTTAAAGACAAGCGTCAAGAGCATGAGATTTCACCAAAAATCATGTGTATGTTTGATTTTGATGAAATTTACTTGCAACTTCAGCAATATAAGTTCCAACGAGGATATAGCAACTTACAGTTGAACGTTGATGATTTACAGGAGTTTTGCTTAAGAGATATTAAGACCTCTACAGAAGACTGGTACAAGCTTTTAGTTGACTCATCTGAATTAACCAATGACGTGAGTGGAATTAAGAAACAGCAAGCGATATTAACTGAGTTGTTACAGTCCTATATGGATAAGTTCTATCATGCGATTAAGAATGCCTATGAAGGGCAGTTTTATGAAGTGACAGAATTTAGCTTGGATGATAAGGATTTGCCTGTACAGATTTGTGAGCAATATACCCTTACTGCTAAAGACGGTCAAAATAACGAGGCACAAGAAGTATTTGATCGTTTGGAAACACTGAAAGATTTGGTTGCCAAAGGTGATGTAGAAAAATTAGCACCTTGGAAAGAAGATGGTAGCTTTAGAGCGATTACGTTTGATCGTCATTTGTTCTATCCGTTGTTGGATAAGAAGGATGAAAGCTTACCATTTACATGGTCACCAATGCTATTTGACTACACTAGTCATACCCAAAGTAGTGAAGTGAAGTTTGTTCTAGATTTGCAAAGTTATATTAATACTCCAGCTGCTGATGATTTATTGAAAGATTATGAGCTTTATTTATTGAGAAATGCTGATAATAAATATCGTGGTTTAGGTTTCGCATTAGCTGGTAATTTTTATCCTGATTTCTTGTTATGGTTAGTCAATAAAAAAACAGGTAAACAGTATTTAACTTTGGTGGATCCTAAAGGCATCCGAAATATGAATCATGACGATGCAAAAATAGAGTTCTATAAAGAGATTAAAAATATTGAGGCTAAGATTGAGCATCCTGACTTAATATTGAACAGTTTTATTTTATCTGTAACCCCAATGAAAGATATTTTGAACAATTCTCTTTCTGAAGAAGAGTTTGCTGAGAAAAATGTTTTGTTTATGGTGGGTAATGGAACAGCATATCTTGGGCAAATGTTGAAGAAAATTTTTGTTCAATAAAGTATGGGACAAATTGAAAATATGAAATACCAACCGCCCTATACCATCACTTCTAAAATCATCTATTTGATTGCACGAATTAGTGAGAATATAGGGCGTTTAACTGTTTTATTTACAGTCTCAGGAAATCCAAGATAGTCTGAAACTACGCAAAGCTAATCGTATCCGTACCATTCAAGGCTCACTGGCGATTGAAGGGAACACTTTAAGTACGGAACAGATCACGGCATTTTGAATCTATTTGTAGTCATTTACCTTTCAATTCATTTTTAAAAGAACATTTCCCCTCCATTTTCAACTAATTCCCCCTTATTTCACAGCCTTACTTGAGATTGAAAAATCAACTTGATAAGGTGCTTTAGGTAATTAAAAACTAGAGTTTTTACAGTGGCTAAAATTACAGTTTATGTATGTCGTGATTGTGGCAAGGAGGAGGATATTTGGATTGGAGAGTGTCTTCAATGTGGAGCATATAATAGTTTCAGCAAAACAACAGTTGAACGAAAGGCTCAACATCGGGCTACAGCAGGTTTAAGTCATTCTGGCTATGCAGGACAACAACATCATATTACCAAATTAAATATGGTGAAGATGAGTCAGGAACTTAGGTGTTCAACAGGTATAGGAGAATTTGATCGTGTATTAGGTGGTGGGCTAGTCACTGGATCAGTGGTATTAATTGGTGGTGATCCTGGCATAGGCAAATCAACGCTACTTTTACAAACTGCTACGCATATCGCAGAAAATCAATCGGTTTTATATATCACAGGGGAGGAGTCACTGTCACAAGTTGCTATGCGGGCTAAACGATTAGGTTTGCCACTGGACAGACTGGATGTCATGGCAGAAACGAAAGTAGAACGCATTTGTGAGATATTAACGGAACAAAAAACTTCTATGGTGATTTTGGATTCCATTCAAACTTTATATACGGAGGCTATTCCTGCTGCATCAGGCAGTACATCACAAATTAAAGAATCTGCTGCAATTTTAACCCGACTTGCAAAACAAAGAGGGATGTCTTTACTTATTGTTGGTCATGTGACCAAAGATGGTGTATTGGCTGGCCCTCGTGTACTGGAACACATGGTTGATTGCGTATTGTATTTTGAGGGGCAAAGTGACTTACAGTATCGAATGATGAGAGCTGTTAAAAACCGCTTTGGGGCTGTAAATGAATTAAGTGTTTTTGAGATGACAGATCAGGGGCTAAGGGAAGTTATAAATCCAGCAACGATTTTCTTGGATCGCTATGGTGAGGCAGTTGCTGGTTCTGTTGTCATGGTCAGTCGAAATGGGGTGCGACCATTTTTAGTCGAAGTACAGGCTTTAGTGAGTGAAACAAAAACTACACCTAGACAACTTATTTTAGGACTGGAGTATAATCGCCTTACTTTGCTGTTGACCATTATGAAAGAACAAGCCAACGTGGATATTCTTGAACATAATGTCTATGTCAATATTGTGGGTGGATTGAAAATTACAGAAACAGCGTCAGATTTAGCTGTTCTATTGGCTTGTGTATCGAGCCTAAAAAATCAACCCTTACCTCACGATATGGCTGTGTTTGGTGAAGTAGGTTTGTCTGGCGAGATTCGGTCTGTACCCAATGCACAGGAACGTATAAAGGAAGCACAAAAGAACGGATTTAAAACTGTAGTCGTACCTAAAGTGAATCAGCCAAAGCAAGCTTTGGACTCTATGCGAGTGATTGCTGTGGAGTATCTGTACCAAGTCTTACAAATTGTTTTTGATCAAAATAGTGAGCAGCTTGAGTAAGTAGGATAGATCAAATTGGTTTTACCTGACATTATCTACGGCGTTTGCTGTAAAAAATGAGCTTCATCTAGTAAAGTAGCGATTATGGTACAGGTAAAATTTTGTTGTGGTATCTACTTAATTTATTGCCAGTATTACCGTATTGAAAATCCATACTGAAGAGAATTGAAAGATAGCTAATGAATGCTGAACATCCACTACTGCTAGAAATTCAAAAAGGCGAAAGCAAGACGCTAGAGTTTAAACAGCAGTTACCTAAAGGCCAGCAAATCGCCAAGACTTTAATCGCCTTTGCAAATAGTAGTGGCGGTAAGTTGATTGTTGGGGTTTCGGATGATCGGCAGTTGGTTGGGATTCGAGAAGATATCTTTGACCTGCAAGATAAAATTACCTCAATGATTTATGAGTTGTGCAGTCCGCAACTGGCAGCACAAATCTATATTGAAAATATTGCAGGCGTAGAATTATTGGTTGTGGAAGTGGCTCGGGGAAGTTTATTTCCATACTATCTTAAATCTGTGGGGCGTGAGCAAGGTACGTATATCCGCTTAGGTGCAAGTAACCGTGTCGCATCACCTGAGAATATTCAACAACTGGAATTGCAACGCCTCAATGTGAGTTTTGATTCGTTAGCAAATTATCAATACCCTTTAGAAAAACTAGATTTAACAGTATTGGAAACGGCTTTTAAAGCTGCTGATAAGGCACTTACCTTAGAAAAAATGCTGAACCTAAAGTTGGTTATAGAGGAACAAGGGCAGCATTATGCCAGTCATGGCTTATTGATTTTATTGGGTAAATATGAGCATGTCATGACCCAGTGTGCCCGATTTAAAGGCACAAATATGAGCGTGTTTTTAGATCGTAAAGAATATACAGGGGATTTGTTTTCTCAAATTGAGCAAACAGAAATTTTTATTAAAAATCATTTGTCTTTGCGTGCCGAAATTCGTGGCTTAAAGCGTTACGATTATTTGGAAATTCCAGAAAATGCAATTCGTGAAGCTTTGATCAATGCTTATGTCCATCGAGACTATAGTAATTTTGGACGCAATATTAAAGTTGCTGTTTATGATGATTTGATCAATATTGTATCTCCAGGTGGATTACCTAATGGTTTAACTGAAGCAGATTTGTTGCAAGGACGTTCAGAAATTCGTAATCGGGTATTGGCTCGTGTGTTTAGAGAGCTAGGTTATATTGAGCATTGGGGTAGTGGTCTGCAACGGATAAAACAAATCTGTGAAGCAGAACATTTAACCACACCTGAATTTTTGGAAACTGGTGATTTTTTTGATGTGAAGTTATATCGTCCTGTGATTGAGTCATTAGGTGGCTCAATAGGTGGCTCAATAGGTGGCTCAATCGAAGATTCAGGTGGCTCAATGGTAAACACTGAAATATTGACTGACCGACAAAATGAGATTTTAGTTTTAATTCAACAAAATCCCAAAATTTCTTATCGTGATATGGCGGTACAGTTGGGTATCAATAATTCGGCAGTAAAAAAGCACCTCAATCATTTAAAAGATGCAGGTTGGCTTGAGCGTGTTGGTGGAACACGTGGGTATTGGTTAGTTAAAAAAGAAATTGAGTAATTTTAGTTGTTTATCGAGCCACCGTACATGTTGCCGATCAAGCTACCGTACAAGCTGGCGATCATGTTCGACATTTGATTTTAGTGATGAATCAAAGATAGTATAATTGGATACTAGTAAGTGTCATTATCATAGCCAAACTGATATGAAGTGAATATG
>OBJT01000496.1_pt1 | contig 10178 bp, 7 predicted proteins | sample 1519861 | NCBI WGS metagenome assembly OBJT01 (sample SAMN02401118, study PRJEB22541) | soil metagenome, isolate JX
CGTTTGATTGACTGACGAACAGTTTTCCAGTTAGTCAGCATACCACCCAACCAGCGGTGGTTAACGAAGAACTGGTCGCAGCTCAGAGCTGACTCTTTGATTGATTCGGCAGCAGCGCGCTTAGTACCCACGAAAAGGATTTTGCCTTTACGTGAAGAGATTTTTTTCAACTCAGCCAGAGCGTCGTTGAACATTGGTACAGTCTGCTCGAGGTTGATGATGTGAACCTTGTTACGAGCGCCGAAGATGAATGGCTTCATTTTCGGGTTCCAGTAACGGGTCTGGTGACCAAAGTGAACACCAGCCTTGAGCATGTCGCGCATTGAAACAGTTGCCATGATTACCTCTAAAGTATGATTGGGGTTGGGCCTCCATGTATCCCATACAACCGACCTCTTTCAAGGCACCCCGGCGTATGTGTCGATACATGTGTGTTTTAGTACACAAAGTGAGTTTTATGCGTTTCCTGCCAGCCACGAAGGTGACAGAGAATCGTCGGCGCGCTTTATACCATAATGCGCAGGAATACGCCAATAGTTGTTAGCGTCAGAAGCGCGGGACAATCCCGATTTGGCAGCCTAATTGCTGGCTGCTAACATGACAGCCACAGAACTCATTATTGTCGAAATTTTCGGCGATTGCGGATTATTTAATGGCCATTTCAATTAAAACCCCTGAAGAAATCGAAAAAATGCGCGTAGCGGGCCGTCTGGCTGCTGAGGTGCTGGAAATGATCGCCCCTCACGTGGTGCCTGGCGTCACGACCGGTGAACTTGACCGCATCTGCCACGAGCATATCACGCAAAAGCAACAGGCGATCTCCGCCTGTCTTGGCTACCACGGCTTCCCGAAATCGGTCTGCATTTCGGTGAATGAAGTGGTCTGTCACGGTATTCCGAGCGATGACCGTGCTCTGAAAGATGGCGATGTGGTCAACGTCGATGTCACCGTGATTAAAGACGAGTATCACGGCGATACCTCGAAAATGTTTATTGTTGGCAAGCCAACCATTCAAGGCGAACGTCTGTGCCGCGTGACGCAAGAGAGCCTGTATATCGCGTTGCGTCTGGTCAAACCGGGTATCCGCCTGCGTGAACTGGGCCGTGCGATCCAGCAATATGTTGAAGCGCAGGATTTCTCGGTGGTGCGTGAATATTGTGGACACGGCATCGGCAAAGGCTTCCATGAGGAGCCACAGGTGCTGCACTACGACGCCGATGACGGCGGTGTTGTGCTGCAAGCCGGCATGACCTTTACCGTTGAACCGATGGTAAACGCGGGCGATTACCGCATCCGCACCATGAAGGATGGCTGGACGGTGAAAACTAAAGATCGCAGCTTGTCCGCGCAGTATGAGCATACTATTGTGGTGACAGAAAACGGCTGTGAGATTCTGACGCTACGTGAAGATGACACCATTCCTGCGGTGCTCGAAAACAAGGCGTAACGCTCTCTAAACAGTACCAGGCCGGCTAATAGTCGGCCTTTTTTATGGCGCAGATGAGGCATGTTGATGAGTGGTAGCGTGACCGAAGCAGTACACAAAGGCCTGACCGATTCCCCCGCCAGTTGGCCCGATGAAGCCCTAACGCGTGACAAACTCAAACTTTACCTTGAGCAATTTCAGCAGCATCTTGGCATCGCCTTTGATGCGGGAACCGATGTTGAATCGCTCATTGATGCCAGAACCCTGTTTATCGACCGCCTGCTACGTCGGTTATGGCGTTTCTATGGCTTCGATAAAGTCAAAGAGATCGCGCTGGTTGCCGTAGGCGGATACGGGCGTGGCGAACTGCACCCACTTTCAGACATTGATGTCTTAATTCTGAGCCGTCAGCCCTTAGATGACGCCACAGCACAACGGACCAGCGAATTACTCACGCTGATGTGGGATTTAAAGCTCGAAGTCGGCCACAGCGTGCGCACGTTGGAGGAGTGTTTACTCGAGGGCTTATCGGATCTTACCGTTGCCACCAACCTGATTGAATCGCGCATGCTGACCGGCGATGTGGCGCTGTTCCTTGAGCTGCAAAAGAACATTTTTAGCGATGGTTTCTGGCCTTCAGCGCGCTTCTTTGCCGCTAAAATTGAAGAGCAGCAAGAGCGTCATCAGCGTTACCACGGTACCAGTTACAATCTCGAACCCGATATCAAAAGCAGCCCCGGCGGCCTGCGCGACATTCACACCTTGCAGTGGGTCGCAAGACGACACTTTGGTGCCACCACCATGGATGAGATGGTGGGGTTTGGCTTTATTACTGAAGCCGAACGCAACGAAATCAATGAATGTCAGGAATTCCTCTGGCGAATTCGCTTCGCACTTCACTTGACGCTAACGCGATACGACAACCGCCTGCTATTTGATCGTCAACTTACCGTGGCGCAGCGACTCAACTACCTTGGCGAAGGCAATGAGCCGGTAGAGCGGATGATGAAGGATTTCTATCGCGTGACACGTCGCATCGGCGAACTCAATCAGATGCTATTGCAGCTGTTTGATGAAGCGATTCTGGCGCTCTCCACTACGGAAAAACCACGCAGCATTGATGATGACTTCCAACTGCGCGGTAATCTTATTGATTTGCGTGATGCCACTCTGTTTGAACGTGAACCGCAGGCAATATTGCGTATGTTCTACGTGATGGTGCGCAATGAAAACATCAAAGGTATCTACTCCACCACCTTGCGCCAGTTGCGTTACGCTCGACGCCATTTAAAGCAGCCGCTGTGCCAGATTGCCGAAGCACGCGAGACCTTTATGGCCATTCTGCGCCATCCTGGTGCGGTGAAACGTGCCCTGGTGCCGATGCATCGCCACAGTGTGCTTTGGGCTTACACGCCACTGTGGGGCAATATTGTCGGTCAGATGCAGTTTGATCTGTTCCATGCCTATACCGTGGATGAACACACCATCCGCGTACTGCAAAAACTGGAAAGTTTTGCCAACGAGGCCACGCGTCCGATGCACCCACTTTGCGTGGAAGTGTGGCCGCGCCTGCCTCAGCCAGAATTGTTACTGATGGCGGCATTGCTGCACGATATCGCGAAAGGGCGCGGTGGAGATCACTCCATTTTGGGCGCGCAAGATGCGCTTGATTTTGCCGAGTTGCACGGTTTGAACTCGCGTGAAATGCAACTGGTGGCCTGGCTGGTACGCCATCACCTGTTGATGTCAGTCACCGCCCAACGCCGAGATATTCAGGACCCGACGGTGATTCAGCAATTTGCTGAGGTGATGCAGAACGAAAACCGCCTGCGTTATCTGGTGTGCCTGACGGTGGCGGATATCTGCGCAACCAACGAAAGCCTGTGGAATAGCTGGAAGCAAAGTTTGCTGCGCGAACTCTTCTTCGCCACTGAAAAACAGCTACGTCGCGGTATGGAAAATAGCCCTGACTTGCGCGAACGCGTGCGCCATCACCGTTTGCAGGCGCTGGCATTACTGCGGATGGAGAATCTCAATGAAGAGCGTTTGCATCATATCTGGAGCCGCTGCCGGGCAGACTACTTCTTGCGTCATACCCCCAATCAGCTGGCGTGGCATGCGCGCCATCTGATTCATCACGACCTCACCAAACCGTTGGTGTTAGTGAGCCCACAAGCAACCCGGGGTGGCACCGAGATCTTCATCTGGAGTCCCGATCGCCCCTATCTATTTGCCGCTGTGGCAGGCGAACTGGACCGCCGTAATTTGAGTGTGCATGATGCGCAAATCTTCACCAGTCGTGATGGTATGGCCATGGATACCTTTATTGTGCTGGAGCCGGATGGCAGCCCGCTGGCAGCCGATCGCCATCCGATGATCATGCAGGCGCTGGAGCAAGCCATTACACAAACTGAATGGGTGCCACCGCGTACACGTCGTCAGTCGGCACGTCTCAAGCACTTTAGCGTGGATACAGAAGTCAATTTCCTGCCGACCCATACCGACCGACGCAGTTATCTGGAACTGGTCGCGCTTGATCAGCCTGGCTTGCTGGCCCGGGTAGGAGAAGTCTTTGCCGATCTTGGCGTGTCACTCCATGGCGCGCGCATCAGTACAATTGGCGAGCGGGTAGAGGATCTTTTCATCCTTGCTAACAATGAACGGCGCGCACTTGATGGCGAAATGCGCAATGTGTTGCAACAGAGGTTGACAGAAGCCCTTAATCCAAACGATAAACTGTGACCTGGCTTCCATCCTTCACGTTGCAGGTGCGTTGGCTTTCCTCGCTCGGCCTAGTCACATACTGATGTATGCTCCCAGGCTCTCGCTGCGTTGCCGCGTGATTCGGCCTTTGGCCTCACCCCTGCGGGGCCAGCGCGAGCGCTGTTCAAAACACTTCGTGTTTTGTCCTGCACCATGAAGGATACTTGCCAGGTAATTTTACTATGTACGCTATTAGGCGTGCATTCCGCTTTGACAGAATCAGGAAAAAAGATATGCAACAGTTACAGAGCGTTATCGAATCTGCCTTTGAACGCCGCGCCGACATCACACCAGCCAGCGTAGACAGCGCAACGCGTGAAGCCATTGAACAGGTTATCGGCCTGCTGGACAGTGGTGAACTGCGCGTTTCTGAAAAGATCAACGGAGAGTGGGTAACGCATCAGTGGCTGAAGAAAGCTGTGCTGCTGTCGTTCCGCATCAATGACAACCAGGTTATCGATGGCGCAGAAACCCGTTTCTACGACAAAGTTCCGATGAAATTCGCTAACTGGGATGAAGCGCGTTTTAAAAACGCCGGTTTCCGTGTGGTGCCACCCGCAGCCGTACGCCAGGGCGCATTCATCGCGCGTAACACCGTACTGATGCCTTCTTACGTTAACATCGGCGCTTATGTTGATGAAGGCACCATGGTTGATACCTGGGCTACCGTAGGTTCTTGTGCACAGATCGGTAAAAACGTACACCTGTCTGGCGGCGTGGGCATCGGCGGTGTATTGGAGCCGCTGCAGGCCAACCCAACCATTATTGAAGATAACTGCTTCATCGGCGCACGTTCTGAAATCGTTGAAGGCGTGATTGTTGAAGAAGGTTCAGTGATCTCAATGGGCGTTTACATTGGTCAGAGCACCAAAATCTACGATCGTGAAACCGGCGAAGTGCATTACGGCCGCGTACCAGCAGGTTCTGTTGTGGTTTCAGGCAACCTGCCATCAAAAGATGGTAGCTACAGCCTGTACTGCGCCGTCATCGTGAAGAAAGTGGATGCCAAAACGCTGGCGAAAACCGGCATCAACGAACTGCTGCGCACCATCGACTAAGCTTTCGTATTGACCTTGATTCCTGCCAACGGGCCCGTATTCGGGCCCGTAATTTTTTCTTTACACTCAGATGACAATTACCTGTTTCGCGCCGCGAATTAACAGGTGCGTTTATTTTTCAAACAGTTCATAATCCGCGCCAGTTAACTCCGGTCGCGCACTGTTCATCCCGGTTTTTGTGTCTACAGTTGATTAAGTATGCCGTAAGCGTTCCGGTTGCTGCATTTCTGCCGCACCCCGAATGATGATGATAGTCCTGCGCGCTCACCCACTCTTAGATGGAATATAAACGCTATGTACGACAACCTGAAAAGCTTAGGTATCAGCAACCCTGATGACATCGACCGTTACAGCCTGCGTCAGGAAGCCAGCAACGACATCCTGAAAATCTACTTCCGCAAAGACAAAGGTGAATTCTTCGCGAAAAGCGTGAAATTCAAATACCCTCGTCAGCGCAAAACCGTGGTAGCCGATCACACCAGCCAGGGTTATAAAGAAGTTCAGGAGATAAGCCCGAATCTGCGTTATGTGATCGACGAACTGGACCAAATTTGCCAGCGCGACCAGGTTGAAGTGGATCTGAAACGCAAAATCCTTGCCGATCTGCGTCATCTGGAAAATGTGGTGTCCAACAAAATCGCGGAAATTGAATCCGATCTGGATCAGCTGACCCGCAACGGTCGTTAATTTCCTCGTCATTTTCAAAAGGCCAGCTCACGCTGGCTTTTTTATTTAATTATCTCGTGGCGGCGCGGCAAAGATAATAACCAGGTATCACGTCGCGCCTGAATGATGGCCCCCCGCGTCTCGGATGTGCCTTGCACAGCAGGGTTCGTCCAATCCGCACTCTCGATCCAGCGGTGATAGCGGTCACTGTGCAGGCTGTTATCCGCCAGTGATAGCAATGGAATCAGCCTTACGCTCATCCTTTCACGATTTTTCCACGGCCATGGGGTACGCGCATCGCTGTAGGGAGCCATATAATCCAGCGCATCCAGCAGCGAGCCGCCCTGCTGATGATAATGCCAGAGATCGCCTGCATCACTTCGTTGCATCAGTTGCGCCATGCTGGTTAACGCCTGCAAGTTGAAATAGCTGTAATGGAAAGAGCGGGTGCGCGCCAACTCCATCGGCTGAGTGCCATCTGCACGGATCTGCCCATCAATCTTTTGCCGTGCCAGCGCAGCCATTTGTTTAATCACCTCTGGCTGCTGCAAATACCAGGCTATTCCGGCAACCTGAGCCACATACCAGCTTCCATGATTATTAGGGGCATCCCGCTCACCTTGCGCCAGTTTGCTGTGCTGCAACCAATGGAGATAGTCGCTAAACCAGAGATGAAGAGCCGCTTGATCCTGCTGGCTCCAGCCGGGCGAGCTTTGCAGCAGCAGCAATGCATCCACCACCCGCGTCGCGAAATAACGCCCATCCAACACACCAGTATGCCGCCCCCGCGCTTTACCGGGCACGCCCTGAGCGTAATTAAGGTTAGGATTCATGCGCGTAGCGGGATCGATAAACCAGGTTCGCGCCATGGACTGCGCTTTTTCCGCATAGCGTTTATCACCAGAGAAATACCATGCCAGCGCGAGGGTTTGCAGATCGGCGGTAAAATGTGCCAAGCGCACACCATCGCTTTGATCATTTTTACTGGATGGATTGACCTCGCCATCGCGGCGAACCCACGGCAGTCCTGAGGATTTTTCTGGATCAGGCCACCAGTATGCACTGAGGCTGAGGTAATCATGACGCGATCCGCTTGGCGGTATTATGCCCTTTTGCGTTACGCTAAGATTGGGCTGGCGCAGCGCATGGTCTGCCGCACGCTTGAGTTGTTGCCAGGCTTGTTCCGTTTGCGGCGCGGCGCGCTTCTCCTGCAATGCTTCGCGCGTCATCTGTAGCTGTGGTGCGGATAGAAATGCCAGCGCGGGCAACTGTGCCTGGCTGGACGAGGCGAACCACATCCCCACTAATAAACACCAGATCGGTGCCTTCACGCGGCGCATCTGCTACTTCCGGTAATCGCAATAATTAACTCTGCTCATCCAACTGCAACGCCACATACAGTAGCAAACGATCGTCAAAGTTACCCAGATCTAAGCCGGTGAGTTCAGAGATGCGATTAAGGCGATACTCCAGGGTATTACGATGAATAAACAGCGCGCGTGCCGTGGCGCTGGGCTGTACGTTATGACTGAACCACGCCACCAGCGTACGACGTAGTAATCCATTGTTATCATTGGCTTTCAACTTTGCCAGCGGGCGGGCCAGTTCATTGGCCTGCCAGCCACCGCGAAGGCTATCCAGTAAGACTGGCAACACCAAGTCCTGATAGAAAAAGCTCCGCTGTTCCGGCATCCGCTGTTTTCCCACCATCATGGTCGTACGGGCAGTACGGTAAGAACGTGCAATGCTGCCAGGGCCGGTAAAGAAATTGCCGAGGGCGATACGCATCCGCACCTGACCGCTCTCTTTCATCCGGTGTAGCAGTTGATCGACGCGACGGCGGTGATCATCCTGATCATAACGTCCGTGCGCATTGAGGGCCGGTTTCAGCACCACCATTTCGGTGAGCGACACAATCGCGATCAGGTTGTCACGTTCAGGCGTGGTGAGCAGCGTTTGTAATTGCTGCAGCTCTGACATGGCACTGTCGACACCCAATTGACCGCTGTCGACTTCCACCACCGCCACCACACGCGGTTGATTAAGATCGATACCTAAACGCTGCGCCCATTCACTTAACGCTGGCGAAAGCGTATCGCTGCGGATCAGGTTAAGCACCAACTCCTCACGCAGGCGGCTATCCTGCGCCAGCATGTGCAGCAGACGAGCCTGTTCCAGCATCATTTCAGCCGTCATGCACACCAGCTCACCATAGTGACGCAGTGACGCGGGCTGCCCGGTTAAGCCAATCACCCCAACGATTTCGCCATCGATTCGTAACGGTAGGTTGATCCCCGGGCGCACGCCGTGCAGGTGCTTGGCGACGGCTTCATCAATGTCCACCACCCTTCCCTGGGAGAGCACCAGTAATGCGCCTTCGTGCAATTCGCCAATACGCTCTCGGTCGCCACTGCCAATAATGCGGCCGCGTGCATCCATCACGTTGACATTGCTATCAATAATTTGCATGGTGCGGGCAACAATATCCTGAGCCAGTCGCGCATCGAGATGATAGGTGGCCATCAATCACTCCAAAGATAGGGAACAACTGACAGAATACTCATCACCGATACGCCTGGCATTGTGCAACTGCACATAGCCGGATAGAGAATACGGGAATTGAGGCAGGCGTCACACTGCAGAACGGACATTTGCACAAATTGAAACAAAGCAAGTTGGTGCTGATGCTAGTGGCCGTAAAACACAGAGATAAAAAAAGGCGAGCCAGCGCTCGCCTCTGTTCACTTGCCTGAATCTTACTGCATTAACAGATAAAGGCTGCTGTCGCCACGCTGCACGTTGAGTGCTAACACTGACGGTTTGGTATCAAGGATTTTGCGCAGCTCGCCTAAGTTCGTAATCGCCTGCTGGTTAACGCCCATAATCACGTCACCTTTCTTCAGACCAATACGCGCTGCCGCACTGCCCGCCTTCACATTATCGACTCGCACACCTTTCTGACCGTTGCTGTCAACGTTGCTGAGGTCAGCACCTTCGATGCCGGTGTAAATCGTCGCGGACTGGACTTTTTCCTGTGAGCTTTGCTGGAGTTCAACGTCCACATTCACCGGTTTGCCATCGCGTAGCAGGCCAAGCTGCAGTTTAGTCCCCACCGGCAATGAGCCGACTTCCGCACGCAGTGCAGCAAAGCTGGTCAGCGCTTTACCATTCATTGAGACGACGACATCGCCGGCCTTCACGCCCGCTTTCGCGGCGGCAGAATTTGGCAATACCTGACTGACGAAGGCACCACGCTGTGCATCAACTTTCATCGCTTTTGCCAGCTCAGGATTCAACTCGGTACCCATGATACCCAGCTCGCCGCGTTTCACCTGGCCGTACTCGATCATCTGCGCGGTCAGGTTTTTCACCATCGCACTTGGAATCGCAAAGCCGATACCAATGTTGCCGCCGTCCGGTGCCAGAATCGCGGTGTTAATCCCGATCAGCTCACCATTGAGGTTCACCAGCGCACCGCCAGAGTTGCCCCGGTTGATCGCCGCATCGGTCTGGATGAAGTTCTCATAATTCTCAACATTCAGGCCACTACGACCCAGCGCCGAGACAATACCGGACGTCACCGTTTCACCCAGTCCGTAAGGGTTGCCGATCGCCACGGTATAATCACCGACGCGCAAATCGTCAGAGTCGGCGATTTTGATGGCAGTCAGGTTTTTCGCATCTTTCAGCTGAATCAGCGCAATGTCAGATTGCGGATCTTTGCCAATCACTTTGGCATCGTAACGACGTCCATCACTCAGTTGCACCTGAATTTTCGTGGCGTTTTCCACGACGTGGTTATTGGTCACCACGTAGCCTTTATCCGCATTAATCACGACGCCAGAACCCAGCGCACGGAATTTTTGCTGCTGGGTGTTGGCTCCGCCATCACCGCCCTGGCCACCCTCACCACCGCTTTGGCACATTGGTGAGCTTTGGAATGGCGATCCGTCCTGGCAGAATGGCGAGTTATCGCCAAAGAATTGCTGGAATTGTTGCGGCATACGCGGGGTTTTCACCGTGGTGCTGCCTTCAACGCTGATACTCACCACGGAAGGCATCACTTTCTCCAGCATCGGCGCCAGGCTTGGCAACTGTTGGCTCGAGGAGGAAGCGGTTTCCGCCGCGAAACTGACAGGGCTTAATGCCATGCCCAGACTAAGCGCCAGCGCACTTAACATTAATGTGCTTTTTTTCATTTGTCTGTGTCTCTCTAAAATTTACGGCCAGACCATTGCTGTGGTCGTGATGATGAGATTTAATTT
>OBJT01000497.1_pt1 | contig 10172 bp, 10 predicted proteins | sample 1519861 | NCBI WGS metagenome assembly OBJT01 (sample SAMN02401118, study PRJEB22541) | soil metagenome, isolate JX
TGCGCGATCGAGGAGTTGCACACCGTTTTTTTCAGCCTTTAAGCTCATTATTTCGCCCTTAAAAGTTCCACATTGTGAAACTTTTAACTATAAGATTTCAGTATGTGGTTTTTCGTTGACTAATTTTCTAGCAGATTTCATATTCGGTTGACAAGTGAGCAGCGTGATTTTCAAAAAATAGTGGCTCACCATCGCAATTTAAAACACCTGCAGATTCATCCTGAAAAAGGAAATAGTTATGAAAAACCATCGCATGCGTTTGTTGGCCACCTCGATGCTGCTGCTGGCAGCACCTGCAATTACCCACGCTGACACCTTGTCCGATATCAAAGCGCGTGGCGTGTTAACCGTTGGCGTGAAAAATGACTACCCGCCCTATGGCTACATGGATAACAACGGCAACACCGTAGGCTTTGAGATCAGCCTGGCGCGTTACATTGCAAACCAGGTTCTCGGCTCACCAGACAAAATTAAGCTGGTGCCGGTCAATGCTTCAAACCGTATGCAGTTCCTCAACTCAGGTCAGATCGACATGATCATGGCCACCCTCGGCATCACGCCAGAGCGACAGGGACAGATCGATTTCTCCAATGCCTACGTTTCTGCGGCGGGTCCGTCAATTTTGGCGCGTAAAGAGGTGAAATTTAGCCAGTGGGAACAGTTGAAAGGGCAGAAAGTGTGTGGAGTGCAGGGCTCCTATTTCAATAAAGCAGTCACACAGAACTATGGTCTGCAGTTGGTGAATTTTGCAGCGCTGCCAGAGGCTTATCGTGCGTTGCAAGACAATCGCTGCGTTGCGATGGTGTTTGATGACATGTCGTTGCAAAACAAACTCAAAGAGTCGGGCTGGAGCGATTATAAGATCGCCGTCAAACCTTACGAGTTCACGCCAATGGCAGCAGGTCTGCGCAAAGGAGATGACAGTTTCCGCAAGGCAGTCAACCAAGCCATCGTTAAAGCCGAAGGTGAAGACAAGATGATTAGTTGGGAAAAAGAGTTTGCGATGCCTGCTTCACCTTATATCGCACAGCAGGCTGTAGCTGCTCGTGGCGCAACAAAGTAAGCAGTAGGGAGCGCATATGTTCGGACTTGATTTCTCCTGGTTGCTGGATCCGACCTATCAGCAATGGCTGATTCAGGGCGTCCTGCAAACGCTGGAGCTGGCGGCGCTCTCTTCACTGTTCGCCATTTTGATTGGCCTGTTGGGCGTGTACGCTCTTATGCTGCGACGCGCCTGGTTGGATGCCAGCATAGAACTGTTTGTTGAGATGTTTCGCAATACGCCACCACTCCTGCAAATGCTGTTTTTCTATTTCACCCTGACACAGATTGGCTTTACCACCCTCGATCCCGTTACCGGATTACAGGTACCGCTGGTAAGCGCATTTATGTCAGCAACCGTGTCACTAAGTCTGTTTGGTGGCGCACTGTGCATTGAAGCCTTTCGCTCTGGTTTTGATGCTGTGCCTAAAGCGACGCTGGAGGCTGCACGTTCATTAGGATATAGCCGCTGGGGATTATTCCGCCATGTTCAGGTGCCAATTGCTGCGCGTGTCTGCCTTCCGCCGTTAACCAATGTGCTGACCAACCTGTTTAAAACGACCTCACAGGCGTCGGTGATTACTGTACCTGAACTGATGTACGCCGCTGGGCAGATCTACAACGACACCTTCCGCACTCTGGAAGTCATGATGTTTATTTTACTGGTCTACGTGGTGCTGGTCAGCTTGGTGGTGTGGGTGATTGGCTGGGTACAGCGTGCTCTGAGTTACCCTGGTTATGGAGCATAAGCGGATGAGTGACACCCTGTATGTAAAGCGTAAGCAACAAACACGCCGTGCATTCTTCATCATTGCACTGCTTATTCTGGTTATCAGCATCGCCAACGATCAGGGCGGACAATGGCACCAGGTTTGGCAAAAACTGCCCTTGCTCCTCACCGGTTCGATGCATGGCTGGCCTCTCAACGGCGGTTTTGTTCTTAACATCTTTATCGGTATTGCCAGCATGGCAATTGCCACTGTACTCGGGCTATTCCTTGGCTTGATGATGCTGGCAAAACGCCGCTGGCTAAGCCTTCCTGCGCGAGCAGTGATGAACTTTCTGCGCAACGCGCCCTGGCTGGTGCTGCTGTTCGCCATGCTGTATTTACTGCCTTATCGCGTCGAACTATTCGGCTGGCACTTTACGTTATCACCGCTGTTCAAGGCGATTGTCGGGCTTAGCCTGCCTACCGCGGCCAACTTTGCGGAAGTGATACGAGGTGCGGTGAATTCCGTTCACAGCGGCCAATGGGAATCGGCTCGCTCACTCGGGTATAGCCCGTGGCAAATCTATCGCATTGTGATCCTGCCTCAAGCGTTGCGTCGCATCATTCCCGGTTGGATGAACCTCTATGCCTTGTTAGCTATCTCAACCGCATTAGCGACCGTTACCGGTGTGCAGGAAGTGGTCACGCTGCTGCGTACCACATTGGCTACCGAGAGTGAAAATTCACTGGTCTACTTCTACGTCACCGTACTGCTGATGTTCTTTTGTTACTGCTATCCGATTGCGCTACTGGCTCGTCGGCTGGAAAACCATACCAAAGGGGATGCAATATGATCGATCGCGCTACGTCCCTGATCGAGCTGGACAACATTCATAAATCCTTCGGCAACACCGAAGTATTAAGAGGCATTTCGTTGCAGGTTAATAAAGGCGAAGCGGTGTGCATCATTGGCCCATCCGGTTCAGGAAAATCTACCATTTTGCGCTGCATTAACGGATTACTGCCGATAGATGACGGTTTCATTCGCGTCGGCAACCATCGGGTACACGAAATTCACAGTGAAAAGGCCATGCGCCCATTGCGTCATCAGGTGGCGATGGTGTTTCAACAATACAACCTTTTTCCGCACCGTAACGTGCTCGATAACGTGATGATGGCCCCTATTCAAGTGCTTAAACATGAGCGCGAAGAAGTGCGTGAACGGGCGATTCGTTTGCTGAAAAAAGTACGGCTTGAAGGCAAAGAGGGACGTTATCCCGGTGAGTTATCCGGTGGGCAGCAACAGCGTGTTGCTATTGCTCGTGCGCTGGCGATGCAGCCCGAAATCATTCTGTTTGATGAAGTGACTGCCGCTCTCGATCCTGAAACCGTAAAAGAGGTGCTGAACACCATTCGTGAGCTGGTAGACGATGGGCTCACCTGTTTACTGGTCACGCATGAGATGCGTTTTGCTCGTGAAGTATCGCATCGCGTTTGCTTCACCGATAAAGGAAAAATCGTCGAGATGGCGCCACCAGCGCAGCTCTTTGACCACCCTCAGGATGCGCGCACGCGTGAATTCCTCGGCCAGGTTTTGTAACGGAGTAGAGAAACATCATGTCCGAACAGGCAATTTTTACCGAAGATTTCAAAACCACCCCCTATTGGTGGGATGAAGCTCCTCCAGAGACCTGCCGCGATAGGTTGCCAGAGGAAACTGATATCGTCATCGTTGGCTCGGGGTTTGCCGGGCTTAACGCAGCGGTGGAACTGGCTCGTAATGGGAAGAAAGTGATCGTGCTGGATGCTAACGAGTTAGGCAGTGGCGGCAGTACCCGCACTGGCGGCATGATCAGCAGTGGGCAAAAACTGGTGGTTGGCGGGGCGATTAAAGGCATTGCACCAGAACTGTTTCAACGCATGCTTAGCGACTCCATTGCCTCCTTCGCTTTTATTCAGGATTTAGTGCAATCAGAACAACTTGATGCCGATCTGTTTATCAGCGGACGCTATTTCGGTGCGCACACACAAAAGCAGCTGGCAGGTCTTTATCAAATGGGCGATATCCTGCATCGCGTCACGGGAGTCACCGTGCACAAAATCGATCGCACTAATCAGCAGTCGATCATTGGTTCTGACTTCTATCACGGCGGCATTTTAGTGGATGAATACGGCGGGGTGCATCCGGGAAAATATAATCGGGCACTGCGTGAACTGGCGCGTAAGTTAGGGGCGCAACTGTTTTCACATGCACGGGTTACCGGTGTGACACAGCAGGGTAGCCAAAAAGTGGTGAGTACCGAACGAGGTAATGTACGTGCTCAGCAAGTCATTTTCCTGACCAACGGCTACACCAACGGTCAGGCAGCACCTAACCTGGCACAGCGAATTGTGCCAGTTAAGAGCTACCAGATTGCTACCGAACCTCTGCCAGCGGAACTCATAGCGAAACTGATTCCAGCCGGACGGATGATTACCGACAGCCGACGTGACTTGATTTACACCCGACCTTCACCAGATGGCACGCGCCTGTTGTTTGGATCCCGGCCAGGCATTATGGACTGTGACGATAAAACGGCCGCGCGTCGCATTAGAAAACGCATGTTGGCTATCTGGCCAGAGTTGGCACCTTACCGTATCAGTCACGCGTGGAGCGGCTACGTAGGCATGACATGGGATAAAACTGCCTACGCGGGTGAGATGGACAATGCGCGCTTTGCTGTGGGCTGTAATGGTAACGGCGTGGCGTTGATGAGCTGGCTGGGTTATCGGTCTGCACAAAAATTACTCGGCACTGAGCCGCGTCCGCTGTCGTTTGAGCGCAACACCTTCCGCCCTATCCCGCTTTATAACGGCAAGCCCTGGTTCCTACCACTGGTTACCAGTTGGTACCGCTTTAGAGATGCGGTGGATAAAGTGCAGGACAAAGGGTAATCCAGATTATCGGTGGTCGCCTTTAGCGGTGATCACCGTTTATCCACTCTGTGCCTGACCTCCCCCTACCCCCAGACCCTTCAGAGGCGTACTATGATCCGCACTTTCCTCAATCAGCCGGAGGCTGCATGTTCAAGGCATTGGTCATTGAAAATGATGAACAGGGTTACCGCACTTCTCTACAGGACCTGTCAGAGAAACAGTTGCCCGATCAGGATGTCACCCTCGAAGTAAGCTACTCCACGCTTAATTACAAAGACGCGCTAGCCATCTGCAATAAAGGCCCGATTGTGCGCCAGTTCCCGATGGTTCCCGGTATCGATTTCGTTGGCCGCGTGATCAGCAGCCGCCATCCCGAATGGCAGCAGGATGATGTCGCCCTGCTCACCGGTTGGGGCGTGGGCGAAAAGCACTGGGGCGGATTAGCGCAGAAAGCGAGCGTATCAGGCAACTGGCTGGTTAAAGTGCCTGCGGCACTTAGCCCATTACAAACCATGGCGATCGGCACCGCCGGTTTCACCGCCATGCTGTGCGTGTTGGCGCTGGAAAAACAGGGCGTTACGCCGCAGCACGGCCCGGTGCTGGTCACGGGTGCCAGTGGCGGCGTCGGCAGTTTCAGCGTCAGTTTACTGTCACGTTTGGGCTATGAGGTGGTCGCGTCCAGCGGTCGCGCCAGCGATAGCGATTACCTGCTCAATACCTTGGGCGCAACCGCGATTATCGATCGTGCTGAATTAAGCGCACCCGGCAAACCCTTGGCGAAAGAGCGTTGGGCTGCGGCAATTGATAGCGTCGGCAGCCACACGCTGGCCAACGTGCTGGCAGGCATTAAACGTGATGGTGTGGTCGCTGCGTGTGGTATGGCGCAAGGTCTGGACCTGCCCACCAGCGTAGCACCCTTTATTCTGCGCGGCGTGGTGTTAGCCGGTGTGGATAGCGTGATGTGCGCTAAGCCGTTACGTGAAAAGGCGTGGCAGCGTCTGACCGAATTAGTGGATAGCGCGCTGCTGGAGCAACTCACCAAGGTGATACCGCTCAGTGAGGCACGTGAAGGTGCGGAGGCATTGCTGGCTGGGAATGTGCGCGGACGTTTGATTGTGGATTGCCGCTAACGTTTAGGGCGCCATAAATGGCGCCCATGCGAGGTTCGTTGCGATTTCGTAGGGTGCGCATTTATGCGCACCTGGCAATACTGTTACGCCCGCAGTTGAATCTGCGGCCTGCCCTGCTCCTGCGGCATCACCACGTGCAGCTCAGCCTGATACCAGCGCGTCAGCGTGGTTTCCGTCATCACCTCTGCTGGTGAACCCTGCGCTACCAGCTTGCCCTGATGCAGCAGCAAAATACGATCGGACCACAACGACGCCAGATTAAGATCGTGCAGCACGGTGCAGACGCTGAAGCGACCGTTGCGCGTCAGTTTATGCAGCAGTCGTAAGCTATATTGCTGCCAATACAGATCGAGCGCCGACGTTGGCTCATCGAGAAACAGCCAGCCGCGTGGACCATCGTCATGCCACAGCTGTGCTAATACACGCGCCAGTTGCACGCGCTGCTGTTCCCCGCCAGAAAGCGAACGGTAATCGCGTTTCGCCAACTCCAGACTGCCGGTGATGTGCATCACCTCTTCAATCACCGCTTTGGATTTGCTGGCAGGCCAAGGCGCACGCCCCATCGCCACCACCTCTTCAGCTGGCAGCGGGAAGGTTACGCTGTTTTGCTGGCGCATTACTGCGCGACGTTGTGCCAATGGCTCACGTGGCCAGTCATTCAGTGGGCGATCGCCAAGCCAGCATTCACCGGCTTCTGGCGTCAGAAATCCAGTTAAAAGACGCAACAGCGTGGATTTGCCCGCGCCATTTGGGCCGATCAGAGAAATCATCTCGCCAGGCTGTAAGGTGATAGAGACATCGTCAATCAGCGCACGCGCGCCGTGGCTAAAGCGCAGGCCGCGAGCCTGCATTGAATCACTCATTCATCCCCCTTTTCTGACGCAGAATCAGCCAGAGAAACCATGGACCACCGATCAGGCTGGTGATCAATCCCACCGGCATCTCTGCGGGAATCACCACCGTGCGCGCCAGCGTATCCGCCAGCAATAACAAGATGGCTCCTGCCAGCGCCGAGCCCGGCAGCATCCAGCGATGATCGCTGCCGACACAGAATCGCATCACGTGCGGCACCACCAGACCCACAAAGCCAATAATCCCGCTCACTGACACCGCCGTGCCCACCAGCAGCGCACTCAGCACCAGTAATTCACGCTGGGTGCGCTTCACATCAATCCCCATGTAATGCGCGTCTTCTTCACCAAGTTGCAGCAGGTTAAGACGACGCGCGCGGGTCTGGATGACAACCAGTGTGGGAAGGATCAGTACAGCACACACCGCCAGACTCGGCCATTGTGCGGCGCTCAAGCTGCCCATGCCCCACAGCGCCAGCTGACGTAACTGCTGGTCATTGCTGAGCCAGGAGAGCACGCCCACCGCCGCGCCGCACAAAGCGTTGATGGCGATACCGATCAGCAACAAACGTGACAAATTCCCCAGCGCCAGCCGACTGAAGCTAAAAATCAGCAGCGTGACAATCAGGCTTCCCACAAATGCAGCAATCGATGGCAGCCACAGCGCCAGCAGCGGCGGCAAACTGAGCGGCACCACAATCGAAACCGCTACCGCCAGCCCGGCTCCGCTGCTGATGCCGAGTAAACCGGGATCGGCCAATGGATTGCGAAACAGGCCCTGCATCACCGCGCCCGATACCGCCAATGCCATACCGAGCAGCACCGCCAGCAACACGCGTGGCAGGCGGATATTGAGCCAGATTTGCCACGCCATATCGCTGAGCGGTGCATGGAACAACGTCCGTATCGAGAGCGGCATGGCACCAAAATTGGCGGCCATCAGCATGCAAACCACCATGCTGATGCCCATCAATAACAGCCAGCGCAGCACGGCGGTGTTAGTCATGTTTTACCGCTTCGGCGGCTTTACGCAGCTTCACGATGGTCTCCGGCGTATCAAGACCAAAGCTCAGCAGCGCCATCTCATCGACCACCAGCAAGGCATGGTGCTGACCCGCAGGCGTCAGTGCCAGTCCTGGCAGCGACCATATTTTATCTTCACCGCCCAAAGTGCGTAGGCCATCTTGGCCCACCACCACCAGATCCGGTGCCGCAGCAACCACACCTTCCTGTGACAACTGCTGATAATGTGGAATCGCCGCCATAGCGTTGACCAGGCCAGCACTGCGGATTGCGGCGTCAGCGCCGGTTTGGTTACCTGCCGCCTGAGTGCGCATGCCACCGTGTGCCATCACAAACAGCACTTTCACCGGCAGCGGCTGCTGAGGAATCTGCGCGCGCTGCTTGTTCACTTTCTCAATCAGCGCCTTCGCTTCGGCATCACGATGCAACGCTTTACCGATGGTGGCGATCTTTTCCGGGATGGCGTCGAGGCTGGTTTTGCCGGTGACATCCACCACTTTCACGCCAGCGCTTTCAACCTGCTGCAACACCAGCGACGGTTTCGCCAACTCGCTGGTGAGCACCAGCGTCGGCTTCATCGCCAGAATGCCCTCGGCATTCAACTGGCGCATATAACCGATATCCGGCAATTTGTTGGCCTGCGCCGGATGCTGGCTGGTGCTGTCGCGCGCCACCAGATCGGCCTGTGCATCCAGTGCATAGATAATTTGTGTGACATCACCGCCGATCGAGATCACCCGTTCAGCGGCAAACGTTGGCAGCGCCAAAGCACCCAGTAGTAATAGCGTCAAACGTTTCATGCTGTCGCTCCCAGCGCCGTGACCTGCTCACGCCAGCGTGCCTGCTCTGGCGTGCCTTCGCTGCGCTGACCGTACAACTGGGCGATTTGGGTGCCATCGGCAGCAAACAGTTCCAGGCTCGTCACGAAGCCATCACCACTTGGTTTGCGCGTGACCCAGCTCTCCGCAATGTGATCCGCCATCAGATGCAGCGTGAAGGTTGGATTGAAAATGTTGACCCAGTTGTCCATCGGCATCAGCTTCTCCACCGCACCGGTGAAGATCTGCGTGCAACCACGGTTGCCGATGAAGATCATGATTTCGTTGCCATCCTGCTGCGCCTGCTCCAGCAATTGAGCCAGCGAATCGTTGCTGACCTGGCGCGCCAGATCGTCTGGTACGGCATGGAAAGCCTGCTGGCGTGAAATATTGTGGCGCTTGAGTAAGCCAAAGAACTGATGCACATCGGTGATGGCACGCCATTCGGCTTCGACTTTGCTGGCATCAATGGCGCGGCTGTGTTCTGGCGCGGCAGCAGGCTGTGGATCGAGTGCAGCAGCGGCTTCGACGGTGAATTCAGCGATCAGCGCATCCCATGCCGCCATCTCGGTATTGTCAGTGGTGTAGATTTTCAGTACCGCATCCGCGTGGCGGTCAAAAATCTGAATGCTTTGACGCTCGCCGCGTGCCGTCTGCTCACGCAGGAAGAAAGCACTGTGCCACTGTGCCGGGAACAGACGCTGATCGAGCGCACGCGGGTTGAGGATCAGTCCGGCATGTTCGCCGAGGTGCAGGTTCTCATATTTGCCGACCTGCTCATGCACCGCATATTCGTTGCGGGTAATGCTTTTGGTTTCGCCAACGGCTTCCAGTGCCTTCAGCAACGCCGGGAAATCTGCTTTTAACGCTTGCGCATCCTGGCCGACGCGCGCTTCACACAGCTGCGCTTCGCCGATGCCCATCAGTGCCGCCAGATCGCGGGCATATTTTTTTGGATGTTCGCCTTTCAGTGCCAGGTAGTGGTCGTAACGTGCGTTCATTGCGTTTGCTCCATGAAAAGGCCCTGCGTTACCGCAGGGCGAAAAAGTGATTAGAAGTCGACGTTCACACCGAGTTGGAAGGTGCGTCCTGGTGCCACGGCCAACTGCGAATCATAGTAAGCCTGGTTGGTTTTACTGGTGGTGGATTCCAGATCGCGGTTACTCAGGTAATCCCAGTATTTACGGTCGGTCAGGTTGTAGATACCACCGCTAAGTTTCACGTTTTTGGTCACGTGGTAGTACGCGGTCAGATCAACCAGCGCATAGCCAGGGATGTTCTGATAGTAGGTATCATTAGACGCACCAATAGTCCCGCCCGTATTGGTATAGGTCTGACGTTGAGTATAGGTCGCGCGTTTGCCATGGTTAAAGGTCGCGGTAATCGCCGCACCATAAACCTGGTTTGGATCGTCATACGCCAGGCCAGTAATCAGGCGAATTGGCGGTACGCTCTCCATCGGAACATATTTATCACCGAGGTAGCTAGATTTCGATGCACCCTGCTCGTAGCCGAAGCCCAGCGTTGCGCTCAGACCATTAACCGCAGGAACCCAGGTGCCGAAGTCATATTTGCTGCTGAACTCAAAGCCATACATATAGGCCTTGTCTCGGTTCTCCGCACGGTAAGCGATATCCAGGTTACTTGGGATATTGGTGAACACTTCCGGGTTAGCGGTACGCGA
>OBJT01000498.1_pt1 | contig 10164 bp, 5 predicted proteins | sample 1519861 | NCBI WGS metagenome assembly OBJT01 (sample SAMN02401118, study PRJEB22541) | soil metagenome, isolate JX
GTGCCAGGAGCCAGTCGCAGGGATGCGACAGGCAGTTCGGGTAGGCCAGGACGGCCGTACCCGAACGTTCCGGCCGGCACGACGTTGCAGCTGAAGGCACCGCGAAGCGGCGCGAGGACGGCCCGGCAGCAGCAGAGGTGCTGTGGCCCACACTGAAACGTGCATAAGAAGAAAGCTGCTATTCCAAGGCTTACCAAAACAACATCTTAACTGACCCACATTCCACTATTGATGCTATTCATTGGCTCAACCGCGTGAGTATCTCGATAAAACCGCACGACCTCACCCACCAACAGTAATGCCGGTGACTGCGCCTGTTCCCGTGCTATGGTTGCCGTCAGGTCAGCGAGCGTGGTGATCATGACCCGCTGATCGGGCCGCGTGCCGTTCTCAATAATGGCGACCGGCGTATCGCGAGCCCGCCCCTGCGCCTGTAACTGGGCACTGATGCTCGCGCTCCATTTCAGCCCCATATAAAACACCAGCGTTTGATTATCAGTGGCCAGACTGGCATCGTCGAGTCGTGGCTCACCGCTCTTGCCATGACCGGTAATAAGACGCAAAGACTGGGCGCAGTCGCGATGCGTTAATGGAATACCAGTGGCCGCCGCACAGCCCGCCGCCGCCGTGATACCCGGTACTATCTGGCAGAGAATGCCAGCCTGCTGCAGTGAGACCATCTCTTCACCGCCGCGTCCGAAGATAAAGGGATCGCCCCCCTTTAAACGCACCACCCTGCGTCCACTGGCCGCCAGATCGATCAACAGTTGATTGATTTGCGTCTGCTTGAGACCATGGCTGCCAGGCTTTTTACCCACATCAATGGCCAGCGTGCTGCCAGGCACCTCGGCCATAATGTCATCGCTCACCAACCGGTCATACACCACCACGTCCGCCGTTTTGATTAACCGCAGCGCTTTCAACGTTAGCAACTCAACATCACCTGGCCCGGCACCCACTAGCCAGACACAGCCTGAAGCCGATGCGCCACCCTGCGGATTAAGCAGTTTATCAAGACTATCAATCACCTGAGTCATCAGGTTCTCCACTACTGCGCGACGCGCAGGGTTGCCAGCAAGTTTTTAAGCTCTGGAATACAGGAGCCACAGTTGGTGCCACACTTCAGCGCCGCGCCCAGTGAGGCCGGTGAATCACAGCCCTGCTCAATCGCCCGGCGAATTGCCACCTCACCTACACCGAAGCAGCTACAAATGGTTCTTCCCTGACTTTCCCCCTGAGCCTGACGGCCGCCCAGCAGCGCATGGCGTTGTTGTGGCGAAGACGGTGTATCGGCAAAAGCACGCGCAACAAAACCATGATCAATCTCGGGCAAAGCGGGGCCGGCATAAAACGCACATACCAGAATACCGTTGCGCCAGCCCAGCCTATGCACCTGCTGCCCCGCTTGCGCCTGTTGCCACTGCAATGCCTGCATGCCCGGTTGCTGCATCAGCCAATCGGCAGCCTGCGCCTGCCCAGCCAACACATAACGCTGTGCGCCCTGCTGCGGTGCACGGGACCAGTACAGCACCTCTTGCGGCTGCATGACATCAGTTAAATACAGCCACCCTTGCCATGCGGGACGCAGAGGTTGCAGGCGCACCGCCGTCTGCTTCAGCGCCGGTTGCCCAGAGTCTGGGCAACAGAGAGCAGAGACCAGGCCATCGACATTAGCTTGAGCGCTAAACTGGCGTGTCCAGTGCATCGGGATAAACAACTGGCCACGCGTGAGTCCCGTATCGATCACCACCCGGCCACTCCACCAGCCTAAGGCTGATTGCACACGCGTAATATCCCCCTGACGTAAGCCGTGAGCTTCCGCATCATGCGGATGCAGCGAGACAAAGGGCTCATCGTAGTGCTGCATCAGACGCGGAACGTTGCCGGTACGCGTCATGGTGTGCCACTGGTCGCGAATACGTCCGGTGTTCATCAACAAGGGATAGCGTTCACTGGTCTGGACCCTGACAGGGATAGCGGGCGGCAGTAAACGTGCTTTGCCATCTGGATGAAAAAAATGGCGGTCGGCAAACAGCCGCGCCGTTCCGCCCGGCGCCTGCTCATTCATCGGCCATTGCACTGGCGCAAGCTGGTCATACTGTTCACGCGTGATGGTTGCCAGTGCGCTGATATCGAAGGCGCGACGGCCCGCGTTTTCAAAGCCCGACAGCGCTGCATGTTCAGCAAAAATTTCGCAGGGATGCTGCCACGCGAAGGCGTCAGCAAAGCCCAGCCGCTGCGCCACCTGCGCCAACAACCACCAATCCGGTTTCGCTTCACCGACGGGTTCGATAAAACTGCGCTGACGTGAAATACGGCGTTCCGAGTTAGTCACGGTGCCATTCTTCTCGCCCCATCCTTGCGCGGGCAGCAGCACATGCGCCAAATCGGCGGTATCACTGCGCGCGCTCACTTCAGAAACCACCACCAGTTCGCATTTTTCCAACGCCTTAGCAATACGATTCCCTTCAGGCATCGACACGGCAGGATTGGTGCCCATGATCCATACTGCTTTCACCTCGCCGCGCTCCATGGCCTTGAACAAATTCACCGCCGTTAAACCCGGCTGGCGCGCAACGCGTGAGCTGCCCCAGAAACGGCTCACCCGATCCACGTCTTCATCACTGAAACCCATGTGTGCCGCCAACTGGTTGGCTAAGCCGCCGACCTCTCGTCCACCCATTGCATTCGGTTGCCCAGTCAGCGAAAAAGGCCCCGCTCCGGCATAGCCTATTTTCCCGCTTAACAGATGCGCATTGATGATCGCATTGTTGTTATCACTCCCGGTTTGTGACTGGTTGATGCCCATACACCACAGCGTCAACACGCGTGGCTGCGCCGCGAACCACTGCCAGAAAGTGAGAACCTCCTGCTCGCTCAGCTGACAGCTTGCCGCCACCTTGGGCAGATCCCACGCGCGGCAGGCTGCCAGCGTGGCGTCCACATTCATCAGATGCGGCAGCATCTCTGCTTCGACCGCATCCTGTTCGCTCAACCAGTTAAGCAGCCCGGCGAACAGGGCGCTGTCTGAACCCGGCTTCAATGCCAGATGCAGGTCAGCCAGATCGCAAGTGGCCGTACGACGAGGATCGATCACCACTAACTTCATGTCTGGCCGGTCGCTTTTCGCCTGCACCAGCCGCTGCCACGCCACCGGATGCGCCCATGCCGCGTTAGAACCCACCAGCACCACGACGTCCGCCTGTTCGATATCTTCGTAGCAGCAGGGCACGGCGTCTGCGCCAAAAGCGCGTTTGTACCCCACCACCGCCGAGGCCATGCACAGCCTTGAATTGGTATCCATGTTGGCCGCGCCGATAAACCCTTTCATCAGCTTGTTTGCCGTGTAGTAATCCTCGGTCAGCAGTTGCCCGGAGCCGTAAAACGCCACCGACTCGGGGCCATGTTGCGCGATAATGTCACGCAGTCGATCCGCAACGTGATCCAGCGCCGCCGCCAGACTGACTCGTGAACCGTTAATGTGCGGCCACAGCAAACGCCCCTCGCTGGAGAGCGTTTCCCCCAGCGCGGAGCCTTTGACACACAGGCGACCGTAATTAGCAGGATGCAAGCGATCACCGCTGACGGGCTGGTTAAGGTCTTTGACCTCCACGCCACACCCCACGCCACAGTAAGGACAGGTGGTTTTCATGATGCGGCCGCAAGTGCCAGAATCGGCTGATGGCCCAGCCACACTTTGCCGCCATCCACCCGTACCGGCCAACAGCGTAGCTGATGTTCGGGATTATCCAGACTTTGCCCGTCACGTAGGCGAATACGCTGTTTGTACAAGGGCGAAATCACTACGGGTTCGCCAGCCACGTCACCCAAAATACCGCGTGACAGCACGCTGGCTTGGGTGCCTGGCTCAATATCTTCCAGCGCGTAAATTGCCTCGCCGAAGCGGAACAATGCCACGCGCTGACCACCCAAGCGGGCGCCGATGCCTGCGGTAGCTGGAATAGTGGTGACATCACAAATAGCACTCCATGGCTCGACGGGTAAGGTGGTGATGGGAATGATATCCATGGCTGCTGGCTGGCGCTGGTCACGCACGCGCACATAGTTCAGGGTTTCATCTGCAGCCTCGCTGTTAACGGTGGCATTAAACAGGGCGCGGCGTGATGGATCTTGCAGCGTGCTGTGCCATTCACACTGGTAGCGATCTACCACCAGTTGCATCTCTTGTTCCAGCATCTCGCCGATACCCAGTGCATCCTCAATTACCACGCTGCGCAGGTAATCCAGCCCCCCTTCCATGTTATCCATCCACACGCTGGTACGTTGCAGTCGGTCGGCAGTGCGCACGTAGAACATCAGAATACGGTCGACGTAGCGCAGCAGCGTTTCATCATCAAGATCGCTGGCGAAGAGGTCCGCGTGACGCGGCTTCATCCCGCCGTTGCCGCACACATAGAGATTCCAGCCTTTGTCAGTGGCGATCACACCAATATCTTTGCTCTGCGCCTCAGCACATTCGCGGGTGCAGCCTGAGACTGCCATTTTGATTTTGTGCGGGGCACGCAACCCTTTGTAGCGATTCTCCAACGCAATGGCGAAGGCAGTCGAATCCTGCACGCCATAGCGACACCAGGTGGAACCGACACAGGACTTTACGGTACGTAGCGATTTACCGTAGGCATGCCCGGTCTCAAAGCCCGCCGCAATCAGCGTTTCCCAGATGTCAGGCAACTGCTCCAGGCGCGCGCCAAACAGATCGATTCGCTGCCCGCCGGTGATCTTGGTGTACAAATCGTAGCGCGCGGCCACTTCACCAATGGCAATCAGACCCTGCGGCGTGATCTCGCCCGCTGGCACGCGTGGCACAACAGAATAGGTGCCATCTTTCTGGATGTTGGCAAAGTAACGATCGTTGGTGTCTTGCAGTGGCAGGTGCTGTGGCTTCAGCAGATACTCGTTCCAACACGAGGCTAGCAGCGAACCGGCTAACGGTTTACAGATTTCACAACCATGCCCACGGCCATGCTGCTGGATCAACTGATCAAAGGTGGTGATGTTGCCGACGCGGATCAGGTGATAGAGCGCCTGACGTGAGTAGGCGAAGTGTTCACAGATATCTTTCTTCACTTCCACGCCCTGATTCGCTAACTCCAGCTCCATCACCTGCTTCACCAGCGCGCTACAACCGCCACAGCCGGTTGCCGCTTTGGTACAGCTTTTGATTGACGCCATATCACCACAGCCGCCCTGCACTGCCATATAGATATCGCCTTTAGTGACGTTATGACAGGAGCAAATTTGTGCCGTCTCCGGCAGCGCCGCGACCCCGAGCGCTTTAGAGGGTGAACCTGCCAGTTGCGGAAGAATGAGACTTTCCGGCTCGTTTGGCAGTGGTATCTTGTTAAGCATCATCTGCAATAACGAACTGTAGTCAGCGCTGTCACCCACTAGCACACCGCCCAGCAGGGTTTTGCTGTCTTTACACACCACCAGTTTCTTGTAGATACCTTTGGGATTGTCAGTCCATTGGTAGCTTTGGCTGTCGGAGGTTCGGCCGTGCGCATCGCCAAACGATGCCACTTCCACGCCCAGCAGCTTCAATTTAGTGCTCATATCCGCGCCGCTGAACGCCAGCTCTTCCTGCGCCAGTTGGGCCGCCAGTACACGCGCCATCTGATACCCGGGTGCTACCAGACCAAAAATCTGCCCCTGCCACAGAGCACATTCACCAATCGCATACACACCACCCACACTGGTTTCACACGCATCATTGATGGTAATGCCGCCCCGCTCACCGAGCTGAATGCCCGCCTCCCGCGCCAGCGCATCGCGCGGTCGAATGCCCGCAGAGAACACAATCAAGTCGGTCTCCAGCACCGTGCCATCCGCAAAGCGCAACTGCACGCTGCCATCTGGCTGACTTTCAATCGCCTCGGTTTGCTTACTGGTATGAACCTGAACCCCCAGCGCACTGATTTTGCCACGCAACATCTGTGCACCGCCGTCATCCAATTGCACCGCCATCAAACGCGGTGCAAACTCCACCACGTGCGTTTCCAGCCCCAACTGTTTCAGTGCATTCGCCGCTTCCAGACCTAATAAGCCCCCACCGATCACCACGCCGCGCGTCGCGTGTTTCGCCGTGGCCGCAATGGCATCCAGATCGGCCAGGGTGCGATAAACAAAGCAGCGTGGATCATCGCGCCCAGGTACGGGCGGCACAAAAGGCACAGAACCCGTTGCCAGCACCAGCTTATCCCATGTCAACTCAGCACCACTGGCATCGCGCAGGCTGCGCTTAGCGCTATCAATCGCGACCACCTCGCAACCGCTGCGCAATTCAATACCGTGTTGTTCAAAGAAGTTCTCACTGACCAACGAGAGATCGTCAGCACTTTTCCCTGTGAAATACTCCGTGAGGTGCACGCGGTCATACGCCATTTGGGGTTCGTCGCCGTACACCACAATGTGATAGTGCTGGTGCAGTTCACGACTCACCAGTTGTTCAAGAAAATGGTGACCGACCATGCCGTGGCCGACCACGGCGAGAAGAGGTTTGCTCATCACATTGCTTCCTGCAGCACAGGGCTGCGTTGAGAGGTTATCCAGACCGAACAGCGCGTTGATATCCACGCGTTCAGCCTGCTGAAGTTGGGTGAGCAGCGTGCCGGCTGCCTGGCTATCGCCAAACAGCAGCACACCGCGAAGCGCGCCATCGCGCAGAAAAAGGCGGCGGTAATGGCCATCAATGGGATCAAAACTGGTGATGGAATCCCCCTCACGGATGTCTCCGGCGCTGAACATCTCGATGCCCGTGACTTTTAACCGCGTACCGCTCTCCTGATAGTGGAAATCAGCTACCGGCTCACCGGCTAGCTGTGCCGCCAGCACCTCCGCTTGCGCAAGGCAAGGCGCGACCAGACCAAAGGTTTCCCTATCGATTTCGCAGCACTCGCCCAGCGCGTAGACGTGATCAACTTGGGTTTGTAGCTGGCGGTTGACCAAGATGCCGCGCTGACAAGGCACGCCAGCATGCTGCGCCAGCGCCTTTTCCGGCAGCACACCGATCGCCATGACCACCTGTTGCGCGGGCAGTAAGGTGCCATCCGACAAGGTAACGTGAGCGGTATGTATCGCCTGTAGCGACACCCCCAAGCGGCAGTGAATACCCCGCTGGGTAAGATGCTGAGTGAGCAGCTCGCCTGCCTGTTGATCCAGCTGACGATCCAGCAACCACGGGCGATGGTGTAACAGCGTGACGTCACGCCCGCGTAAGCGCAGCGCGGCAGCTGCTTCTACGCCAATCAGTCCCCCTCCCAGCACGACAACCGGGCCAGACTGCGCCAGCATGGCGTCAACATCGCGCAGCGTGCGAAAACCCAACACCTGCGGGCGCTGAATGCCCGGCATCTCCGGCATGCGTGGTTGTGAACCGCACGCAAACACCAGCTTGTCCCAGTGCAACATGCGCCGATCGGTGCAGACAGTGCGTGCATTGAGATCCACCTGACGCGCTTCCTCACCCATCAGCAGTTGCACCTGATGCGCGACATACCACTCCGGCGTATGCAGGAGTGTGTCAGCAAAGGCTTTCTCACCCGACAGCACCGGTGACAGCATCACGCGGTTGTAATTGCCGTGCGGTTCACGGCCAATCACCGTGATGGCATAACGACCCGGCGCCCGCTGCAGCAAGGTTTCCACCATCCGCATCGCCGCCATGCCATTACCAATCACCACCAGTCGCTGCACCATGGCCCGCTCCCTATGCCACCGCAGTCTGTTTTTCGTAAAGGAAATGCAGAATCTGCTGGCGTAACTGGTGATAGCGAGGCTCATCGGCCAGTGCCACGCGTGAACGCGGACGTGGCAAATCGATAGCCAAGATTTCACCGACCTGTGCCGCTGGCCCATTGGTCATCATCAACACACGATCCGACAGCAGTACCGCCTCGTCGACATCGTGCGTGATCAGCACGATGGTGGTCTTCAGCTCCTGCTGAATACGCATCACACTGTCTTGCAGATGAGCACGTGTTAAGGCGTCTAAAGCACCAAAGGGTTCGTCGAGCAGTAACACACGTGGCTTCATTGCCAACGCACGGGCAATACCGACGCGCTGCTTCATGCCACCGGAGATCTCCGAAGGGCGTTTGTGCATGGCATGGCCCATCTGCACGCGATGCAGATTGTGTTCAATCCACTCACTCATCTCGCTTTTGCTCATCTGCCCTTTAAACACCTGCTGTACCGCCAGCTCGACATTTTGATAAGCGGTGAGCCACGGCAGTAATGAGTGATTTTGGAACACCACGGCACGTTCTGGACCAGGGCCGCTGATTTCGCGGTTTTCACACAGCAGCACGCCGCTGGTGGGTTGGGTCAACCCGGCGATAAGATTGAGCAAGGTAGATTTGCCGCAGCCAGAGTGGCCAATCAGACTGAGCGTTTCACCTGCCTGAATATCGAAACTGACGTTGTCGAGTGCCAGGAATTCACCGCTGGCGGTGTTAAAGCGCTGGCTGACTTGCTGTACACGAATAATCGGGGTCATGGCTGTCTCCTATTTATCCCAGCTAAAACGGCGCGCCAGCAGCATGAGTGCTTGCTCTAACAGCAGCCCGATGACGCCAATCACCACGATGGCAATCAAGATGTTTTCCACGTTGAGGTTGTTCCACTCGTTCCAGATCCAGAAGCCGATGCCCAAGCCCCCCGTCAGCATCTCGGCGGCGACAATCACCAGCCAGGCAATGCCCATCGACAAGCGCATCCCGGTCAGGACGGCAGGCAACACGGCAGGGAACAGGATGCGGCGCATCACCGTCCATTCGTTAAGACGCAGGACACGCGCCACGTTGAGGTAATCCTGTGGAATGCGCTGCACGCCCTCGGCGGTATTAATCACCATGGGCCAGATGGAACAGATAAAGATGGTCCAGCTGGAGGCGGGCTCTGCCCGTTGAAACAGCAGCAGACCAATTGGCAACCACGCCAGCGGACTCACTGGGCGTAACAGCGCGATAATCGGATTGAACATGCGTGCCACGAAGAGGAAACGGCCAATCAGGAATCCCGCCGGGATACCCACTAACGCCGCCAGCCCAAAGCCCACGGCCACACGCTGCAGCGAGGCCACAACGTTCCAGCCGATACCCTGGTCATTGGGGCCGTTGTTGTAGAAGGGATCGGCGAACAGCGTTACCGCCGCCTGCCAGGTGGCAAATGGCGTTGGAAAACCTTTGCTCCACACCGAGGCCAGTTGCCAGACAAACAGCAGCAAAATCACGCCACAGCTCGCCGGGATCAGCCGCTGCAACAGCGGCCGCAGCCAGCGCTGGCGAGCACGGGGTTTCTGCGGCACGTTGAGCGCAATCACTTGCGCCGGTTGAACGACTAAGTCAGTCGCAGGTTTAAGCGTGCGGGCTTCGGATTTCATGCTGACCTCACTTAACTACGTTTGATGGCGAAACTGTCGGCATAAGCGGCGGGGTTGCTGCCGTCCCACACTTTGCCGTCGATAAGCGTGCTGCTACGCATCTCCGTGGAGGGTATGGAGACCCCGCCCACTGCGCTGGCAGCGTTTTTATAGATGTCGATGCGATTAATCTGGCGGGCGACAGCGGCGTAATCGGGTGCGGTTTTCACCAGACCCCAGCGTTTCATCTGGGTCAGGAACCACATGCCGTCCGAGACCCACGGGAAGCTCACCTCGCCATCGCGGTAGAAACGCATGGCGTGCGCGTCCTGCCAGCTCTGACCCAATCCATTCTCGTAACGACCGAGCATGCGCCCTTCGAGGGTTTCCACTTTGGTGTTGATCCACGCCCGACCGGCTAACACGGCAGAGGTTTCTTTACGATTGTCGTCGGAGGCATCTATCCAGCGTGCGGCTTCGAGCACTGCGGCGGTCAACGCGCGCGCGGTATTGGGGTTCTCTTGCACCCATTGCGCCCGCGTGGCGAGAATTTTTTCAGGATGATCGGGCCAGATTTGTTGGGTGGTGGTGGCGGTAAAACCGATGTTGTCGCTGATGGCACGCTGGTTCCATGGCTCGCCCACGCAGAAGCCGCTCATGTTGCCCATCTTCATGTTCATTACCATCTGTGGTGGTGGCACCACCACCGTGCGCACATCCTCAAACGGATCGATACCGGCGTTCGCCAGCCAGTAGTAAAGCCACATGGCATGCGTACTGGTAGG
>OBJT01000499.1_pt1 | contig 10143 bp, 10 predicted proteins | sample 1519861 | NCBI WGS metagenome assembly OBJT01 (sample SAMN02401118, study PRJEB22541) | soil metagenome, isolate JX
AGTGATATCCCATAGATAATGAATGGAAAATTATTGCCGGATATAGCATAACCGTACTATTTACTTAATTCACACCTCCTGATTATCATCCCTTTCAAATAGTTATTCACGCTGCGCGCACGGTTAATTTCCGTGCTGGCGGTTTATTCACTACGCCGTTAAAAGTGAAATCAACGATGACACAAAATAATCATTCTCTTGAGCTACAGGCTGCGGTATTGACCAGTGATGCACAGGCGATTGCCGCTGCGCATCATATTGCTGAGCAAGCGAAGCCCGGTGCAGTGGAACGAGATCAACAGCGTGTATACCCGCTGGCGTTGCTCAACCAGTTCACACAAGTGGGGTTAGGCAGCATCAGTGTGCCAAAACAATTTGGCGGTGCAGGATTGTCTTTTCAAACCGTGGCGGAAGTGTTCCGTGTGATCTCCGCCAGCGATCCTTCACTGGGACAAATTCCACAAAACCACTTTGGCTTAATACAGTTCATCCTCGGCGAAGGAGAACCCTCACAACAGCATCAGTTACTCAGTGCCGTGGTGCAGGGGCAACGTCTGGGGAATGGCGGACCGGAAAAAAACAGCAAACATACGCGCGATGTACAAACACAGCTAGTGCCAACGTCACGGGGCCTTGCCCTCTCAGGTGAAAAATTCTATTCAACTGGCGCGATGTTTGCGGACATCCTGGTAACCACCGCAATTCAGACAGAACAACCTGTGATGGTGTTCATCCCACTGCCGACGCAAGGGGTAGAGATTGTTGATGACTGGTCAGGAATGGGGCAGCGAACTACCGCTAGTGGCACGGTGAAATTGCTGCAGGTGGCGGTGAATCCCACGCTCATCATGCCGTTACCCAGCAGTGACAAACCCACATTGCGCGGAGCGGTTTCTCAACTGATTCAGGTCGCGATTGATGCGGGGATTGCACAAGGCGCGCTGGACGACGCACTCGAATTTGTGCGCAACAGTTCGCGACCCTGGGTGGATGCCGGAGTCAGCCGCAATGCCGACGACCCCTACATTCTGGCTGATGTCGGACGTATCAGCACCGAACTCAGCGCTGCGAATGCATTGCTGAGACGGGCCGCCCGCATTATCGACAACATTGATCAACAGTCGCTGACCGCTGACGACTGTGCTCGCGCTTCGATTGCCGTCGCTGAAGCTAAAGTGCTGACCACGGAGATTGCACTGCGCGCTAGCGAGAAATTACTTGAATGGGGGGGAAGCCGCGCCACGTTGCTGCGCCATGGCCTCGATCGCCACTGGCGCAATGCGAGGACGCATACGTTGCACGATCCGCTGCGCTGGAAAAATCATGCCATCGGTAATTACTACCTGAACGGCGTGCAACCTGCGCGTCATGCCTGGATTTAAGGAGAGTTTATGACGCAGGTTTCCCCCAAACACCCCGCGCAGCGAATCAGCAACGCGGCGCAAGCCTTACAGGTGGCGTATGAACTGGCCGACGCTTTCCGCAGCGGTGCTGCACGACGCGATCGGACGCGCGAGTTGCCGCATGCGGAACTACAACGCTATTTTCAATCAGGACTGGGCGCAGTGACCGTGCCACAAGAATATGGCGGCATTGACCTTTCTTGTGCAGATCTTGCCGCCATTTTCGTCCTGCTCAGCGCAGCGGATGGTTCGATTGGTCAGGTGCCACAAAACCACTTTTACGCCCTTGAAGTGCTACGTATCAACGGCAGTGAAGCGCAGAAAAAACGGCTATATGCAGAAGTGCTGGCGGGTATCCACTTGGGCAATGCGTTAGCTGAGTTCAGCTCTTCTGCCGCGCACCAGCGCTCAACCGCCATCACCCGGCAGCCAGAAGGTTTGCGCCTAAACGGTGACAAGTTCTATGCCACAGGCGCGCTGTTTGCCGATCGCATTCCTACTCTGGCCTTGGCTGATGAAGGTAAAGAGCAACTGGTTTTTGTGCCGCGCTATCAGGATGGCGTGACGGTCATTGATGACTGGAGCGGCTTTGGGCAACGCACCACGGGCAGCGGTAGCGTGCAATTCCGCGAGGTTGAGATTGCTGCTGAGGACGTCGTGCCATTTCAGACGGCCTTCGAGCGGCCAACTACCGTGGGTCCGTTTGCGCAAATCATGCATGCCGCGATTGATCAAGGGATTGCGCGTGAAGCTTTTGATGATCTATTGGCCTTTGTACGTGAACGTGCCCGCCCGTGGCCGGACAGTGGAGTGGCGCAGGCTAGCGAGGATCCCTTAACGCTTGATCGCATTGGCCGACTGGCCGCGCGGCTCAGCGCGGGGGATGCGCTTCTGACTATCGCCGGAGATGCCGTCGATGCCGCACAGCGTGACAGCAGTGCTGAAAATGTAGCGCTTGCCTCGGTGGAGGTGGCGAAAGCACGGGCCTGGACCACTGACGTGTCGCTGGAAGCGGGGAATTTACTGTTCGAGTTGGGCGGATCGCGATCCAGCTTGCGTGAGCACAATCTGGATCGCCATTGGCGTAATGCGCGCACCCACACGCTGCACGATCCCGTGCGCTGGAAGTATCCGGCGATCGGTAACTATCTGCTTAACGGCGTACTGCCGCCGCGTCGGGGGACAATATGAGTCAGAAGCAGATTTTACTGAATGCTTTTAACATGAACTGTGTTGGGCACATCCATCATGGCATGTGGACGCATCCACAAGACCGCTCCGTGGATTTCAATTCGTTATCCTATTGGCTGGATTTGGCGCGATTGCTGGAGCGCGGTCTCTTTGACGGACTGTTTATTGCTGACATTCTCGGTGTTTATGACGTGTATCAACAGGGGATTGGACTGACCGCCAGTGAGTCAATTCAGTTACCGGTTAACGATCCATTAATGCTGATATCAGGCATGGCGAGCGTGACGAAACATCTTGGTTTTGGTGTGACAGCAAACCTGAGTTATGAAGCACCCTATCCTTTCGCTCGCCGCTTCTCCACCTTGGACCATCTCACTCAGGGCCGCATTGGCTGGAATATCGTCACCGGTTACCTCGATAGCGCCGCACGAGCAATGGGGCAGCATCAATTGCAGGCTCACGACCGTCGTTATGACCAGGCTGACGAGTTTCTCGACGTGGCTTATCAATTGTGGGAAGGCAGCTGGCAGGATGATGCCTTGCAAGCAGACAAGGCTAAACGGCTCTACGCCGATGCCAGCAAGATCCATGCAATCAACCATCAGGGCGAGTTTTATCAGGTGCAGGGCTATCACTTGAGCAGCCCGTCACCACAGCGCACACCGCTGCTGTTTCAGGCCGGATCGTCAGCGCGTGGCGTGCAGTTTGCCGCGCGCCACGCCGAGTGTTCTTTTGTGAATGCAGCCTCACCAGCAGCCATGCGTGAACAGTCTCAGCGCTTGCGGCAGGCTGCGGTGGCAGCGGGGCGTCATGCCGACGATCTGCGCATTTTTATGGGGGTTAGCGTGATTGTGGCCCCCACCGAGCGTGAAGCGCAGGAAAAGCAGCGTAGCTATCTTGAATATGCCAGTCCTGAGGCGGGGATTGCCCATTTCTCCAGCTCTATTGGTCTCGATCTCGCGGCATTTGGCCTGGATGAACCGATTCAAACGGGTGATACCCGCGCGATCGAATCCGTCAGTAAAGCTTTTAGCGGCTGGACACGGCGCCGTTTGCTGGAACAGCACGCCATGGGCAGTCGTTATCCACTGATTGTCGGCAACCCGTCGCAGGTTGCGGATGCGCTGATCGCGTGGATCGACGAAGGTGGTATCGATGGCTTCAATCTGACTCGCATCCTTAACCCGCAAAGTTATCGCGATTTTATTGACTTGGTGGTGCCTGAACTACAGCAGCGTGGCCGCTATAAAACGGCTTATCAGCCCGGTAGCCTGCGACAAAAAATTTTCCAACAGCAAGATCGTTTGCCCGATCGCCATCCGGCAGCACGCTGGCGACCGGCTCCTTACCTTCGTTAATTTAACCTCAGGGATTCGACATGAAGATTGCACACCTATTGGCACTCAGTGCCGCGATTTTTACCGCCAGCGCTTTTGCTGCCAACGATTACAGTGGCCCGCTAAAAGTGGGCACCACGGCGGCTTTCGCGCCGCCGTTAGAAACCGCCGTGGCAGAAGCTAAAAAGCAGGGATTGGAAGTACAACTGGTTGAGTTCACGGACTGGACGGCTCCCAACGTCAGTGTAGAAAACGGTGACATTGACGTTAACCTGTTTCAGCACAAACCGTTTTTAGAGAATGCCAATCAACAGGGTGGGTTTCATTTAGTCCCTTATGCACCCGCCATTATTAATAACATTGGTCTTTATTCGAAAAAGCATACGGCCTTGGATCAAATCCCAGACGGCGGCACGGTGGCAATTGCGAACGATCCCATCAACGGTGCGCGTGGCTTATTGCTGTTGCAGAAAGCGAAATTAATCACCCTCAAGCCTGGTGCTGGATTGAAATCGACGGTTGATGATATCGCCAGCAACCCTAAACATCTGAAGATCATCGAAGTGGAGGCGGTGCAGCTATCACGTTCGCTGGATGAAGTGGATTTAGCACAAGGCTATCCACACTATTTGCGCTTGTCCAAAACCATCGATCCGAACAATGCATTGCTGTTTGATGGCCTGGAGCATCCAGAATATGTGATCCAATTTGTGATTCGTGACGGCCATCAGAACGATCCTCGTCTGAAGCAGTTTGTGGATATCTATCAGCACTCGCCTGTCGTTCGCGCCAAGCTGGATGAGTTCTACGGCAAGCTGTATCAGCCGGGTTGGAGCCAGTAAACATGGTGAGTCTGACGATTCCCGGAGAGCGTGATGCGCTGATAAAGCCCGCTCAGCAGGGCCATGGCAGCGTTCATCTACAGATTCGCAATCTGAACAAACGCTACCCAGGCCAGGCTCAAGATGCCCTGAAAGCCATTGATTTACAGGTCAAGCGCGGTGAAATCTTTGGCATTATTGGTCGCAGCGGTGCGGGGAAATCGACACTGATTCGCTGTCTCAATCGGTTGGAAAATCCCACCCAAGGGTCGGTGGTGATTGATGGGATTGATCTCGGCCAATTGAGTACAAGTGAGCTGGTTGAGTGGCGTCGCCGCACCGGGATGATCTTTCAGCACTTCAACTTACTTTCGGCCAAAACGGTTCGAGAAAACATCGAGTTGCCGTTAAAAGTAGCGGGGGTCCCCGCAGCGCAACGGCGGCAAAAGGTTGATGAGTTGCTGGCGCTGGTGGGGTTGGAAGAGCGTCAACATGCTTGGCCAGCCCAACTTTCCGGTGGCCAGAAGCAGCGTGTCGGTATCGCGCGCGCACTGGTGCATGATCCAGAACTGTTGTTGTGCGATGAGGCGACATCAGCACTCGATCCTGAGACCACGCGTTCAATTCTGGCGTTGCTCAAGAAAATCAATCAGCAGAGACATATCACTATCGTGCTGATCACCCATGAAATGGATGTGGTGCACGATCTTTGTCACCAGGTGGCGGTCATCGATCAAGGGGAAATCATTGAGCGTGGCCCGGTATGGCAGGTGTATAGCGATCCTAAACAGGAAACCACGCGCCAACTGCTCAACCCTCAATTTGGTACGCTGCCCGAAGCGTTGCACACCTTGTTATCGCCCACACGTCAGCGGCAGGATTCACGCGTACTGGTGCGGTTGCGTTACAACGGACAAGGGGCGCAGCCAGACCTGGCGATGATCAGTCTACGTGTCCCGGGACCATTAACCCTGATCTACAGCGCGGTAGAGTGGGTCGAGCGCAAGCCAACAGGTCAATTACTGCTGTTACTGGATGCGCAACATGATGCGGCGCAGGTTTATGACCTGCTGGCAACACAAGCTGACCAACTGGAGGTTGCAGGTTATGTCACTGGCTATTGACCGTTTATGGACCGGGTTGTTGGATACCTTACTGATGGTAGGCGTTTCCTCACTCTTCGCCCTGGCGCTAGGTTTGCCGATGGCCGTGATTCTGGTGGTGACGGGACGTGGCGATCTTTTTCCCAATCCCTTGCTCAATAGGGTGTTGGGTTGGGTAGTGAATCTGTTCCGTTCGATTCCCTTTTTGATATTGATGGTGGCACTCATCCCCTTCACGCGCTGGATTGTCGGTACCACTTATGGGGTGTGGGCGGCAGTGGTGCCGTTGACGCTTGCTGCCACGCCTTTTTTTGCTCGAATCGCTGAGGTGAGCTTGCGAGAAGTGGACAAAGGCTTGACCGAAGCGGCGCAGGCGATGGGATTTCACCGCTGGCATATTGTCTGGCATGTGCTGCTACCGGAGGCGCGTCCGGGCATTGTCAGTGGTTTTACCATTACGTTGGTGACAATGATCAATGCGTCGGCGATGGCTGGTGCCATTGGCGCAGGCGGCTTGGGCGATCTGGCCTATCGCTATGGCTACCAGCGCTTTGATATGCAAGTGATGCTGACGGTGATTGTGGTACTGGTGGCGCTTGTGACCGTGCTCCAGTTTTGTGGTGACCGATTGTCGCGGCGGTTGAATCATCGTTAATGCTTTTGGCATCGCGTGATAAATTGCGCTGCTAAGGCAATGCGCATGGGACTTTAGCAGCGAGATTGATCTCGTTGACTAACGGATCTGCAATCCTTCCAACGCCGCCAGCAGCGCATCGACTTTCGGTAAAAGCTGCTTGCGGCGCGGCCATATCAACGTTAATGCCAAACCATCGGGCTGTTGTTCCGGCAAGATAATCTCCAATTCTCCTCGTGCCAGCGGTTCGCGCACTAGCCAGGATGGCATCTGCGCGACCCCCAGTCCACCACACAGCGCCTGTACTTGTGCATCGACATCACCCAGTGCCATGCGATGTGGCACGTTGCGCCAGTGCGGGTGACCATCAGCAGTGGTAAACAGCCAGGGCTTGGTGCTGCCATCCACACGTTCATACATGATGGCCTGATGCTGTAATAACGCCTCTTCACTATCCGGACGGCCAGCGCGGTCCAAATATCCCGGGGCAGCGCAAAACACCATGCGCTCGCGCCCCATTTGACGACAGCCGAGAGAGGCTGGAATGTCTGGCGATCCGCCAATACGTACAGCCACATCAATTCCCTCATCAAACAGGTCGATAAAACGATCGGAGAAGGTGAGGTTAAGTTCCAGTTCAGGGTGCTGCTGGCAAAAAGGAATTAAGATCGGCATGACGCCTAAGCGGCCATAAGTATTGGGAACCGCGACGCGCAATCGTCCTGAAGGAATACTGCGTTGCGCTGCTAATACCGCTTCGGCTTCTGCCAACTCCTCCATGATACGCAAGCAGGTTTGATAATAGGCGTTGCCGGCATCCGTGAGCTTCAGGCTGCGCGTCGTGCGTTCCAACAGGCGCGATCCGAGCCGGGTCTCAAGCCGGGTCACGCTTTTGCTCACCGCTGAACCTGTTAAGTGGAGACGTTCTGCCGCGGCGGCGAAGCTGCCGCTCTCAACACTGGCAACAAAGGGGACGATGTCTTTCAGACGCTGATCGTGCATTGATTCGTGAATCCAGGTTGTGAATGAAGTGAATTAATGCCAGAGATAGGAACTCAATTCTTTATTAAGCTCATCATTACTGAAACAGAGGAGAATTGAAATGCAAAAACACGCGTTAATTGTGGGCATCAGTGGTGTCATTGGGCGTGCGCTGGCAGAGAAACTGCAGCAAGAGGGTTGGCAAGTGACAGGACTGTCGCGTGGACGCGGAGCGATTCCAGAAGGCTGCCGCAGCCTGACTGCCGATCTCACTGATGCGCATGCTGTGAGTGCTGTGCTGGCAAAAGAGAAACCGGATGCGCTGTACTTCAGCGTGTGGTCCCGCCAGGAGAATGAAAAAGAGAATATCCGTGTGAACGGTGGCATGGTGCGCAATGTGATTGAAGCCTTGGGCGATCGTTTAAACGGTTCACATGTGGCGCTGGTGACCGGTCTGAAACACTATCTCGGGCCATTCGAAGCGTACGGCAAAGGCGCTGTCCCAGTGACACCATTCCGTGAAGAGCAGGGGCGTCAACCGGTCGATAACTTCTATTACGCGCAGGAAGATGAGGTTTTCGCGGGAGCAGAGCAATACGGCTATCGCTGGAGCGTGCATCGTCCACACACCATTATTGGCTATGCGCTGGGCAACGCCATGAACATGGGCCAGACCTTGGCGGTTTATGCCAATCTGTGCCGTGAGAAAGGCTGGCCATTTATCTTCCCAGGTTCACCTGAGCAGTGGAATGGTCTGGCCGACGTCACCGATGCAAGTCTACTGGCAGAACAGTTATTTTGGGCGACCACTGCCAAGGAAGCCGCTAATCAGGATTTCAATGCGGTGAATGGTGATGTGTTCCGATGGAACTGGCTGTGGCCGCGTCTGGCAGCGTATTTCGGCATTGAGGCCGCTGCCTATCCCGCGCAGATGATGCCGCTGGAAGGACGCATGCAGGATGCGGAAGAGGCATGGCGTGAGATTGCCGCACGCGAGAATTTACGTGAGGCGGATATCAACAAGCTGGCTTCCTGGTGGCACACTGATGCCGATCTGGGACGTCCGATGGAAGCGTTCACGGATATGAGCAAAAGCCGTAAAGCTGGATTTACCGGCTATCGCGCAACGCTCGATTCGTTTATCAGCTTGTTCGAAAAGCTGAGAGCAGAGAAAGTGATTCCGCAGTGACAGGCTCATTCCGAGATTTTAGGTGAGGGCTTTGGTCCACCTGCGAGCGGGTCAAGGCTCGTCACTACGTGTTTGATAAATTCGCCAATCTGAAAAGAGGAGTGGAAGAGGCAATCAAGATGGTGACTGTCTTTGAGTAATTTAAAACTGAGGTAATGATTGCCATATTTTCTAGCAAACTTCTCCATTGCTTTTAGTTCAAATAATTCATCTTTGTCCGCCACTAGCATTAGCGTGGGAAGGGGGAGTGTGCTCAGTTGTTTAGCGGGATAACGAGGCGTTAACGCATTCGCCATATTGACACTGTATTTGCGCACCAGGTTTTTGACATTATTATCGACGCTGCCAGGAATATTCAGCTTTACGGCAACATAGTTTCCAAAAAGCTTACCGCCTGTTAGTGCGTTCAATATAAAAGGCCATTGTGTGACCCTGGCAAACGGCACAGTGGTTATTTTACGGTGAACACCTTTTGCGAAGGGGCCTAACTCTGGCGCTAACAAAGTTAAGCTGGTTATCCTGTGAGCTGGTTTATGACAGGTAAAATAATTGATGAGCATACCAGCACCGCTGGAGTGACCTAGTAGATGATATTGAGCTTGAGGATGAGACCGCTTTAATGCTGTGATAAGCATATCGACATTCTGCCAAAGCAGGCGGGGATCAGGTAGGTGCCCTTTAATGCCCTTTGATTCGCCATGACCATGCATATCCACTAAACAAACTGACAGACCGCTTTCAGCAACCAATTGGCGAGCGAGGATGCCGTATCCAGCATCAAGATTGACACCGCCTCCGTGATAAACAATGACAATATTTTTGACGGGGTGGGTGCGTTCATAAAACCGATACCGTAATCCTTCTTCGTGATGCGTTGTTACTGATGATGTGGAACGCAGTGATTGCTCATAATCGGCTGCCGCCGCACTAAATCGCTCAAAATCTAGCACTTTAAGATCCCTTTTGATGCCCATCGTCCAGTTCATGCAGTTTACGCATGACCGGCCTGACATCGTTATTGAAATATTCCATCGTAGTCAGAAACATCATGCGACGCTTGTCGAAGTTCTTACGGTAAAACATAAAGCGCAGCCCTGGTGCACAGACCAATAATTGCACGTCATTGGCCATAAGCGTGTCGATATTGGATTCGCTGGTATCAAGCGTGAAACACCAATTAAGCTGTCGCTTGCAGATCGCACTTTGTACCGCTGCAATATATTTCTCTGCGCGAAAATATCCGAATCCACCACTTGCACCAAATCCTGGTGCTCTGAATAAGGTGGGGCTGGGCATGTCAATGAATACGATGCTTTTCATAGGCAGTGATTCCTTCATCTGCTTTGCTGAATTAACCTTAGATACGTCTGGAACGGCCTCTTAATGAAAAACTGGCGCTATCCTGTTGATATGATTACATGATAACATGAGAATGATTCTCAACAACAGGAGGTTGTTATGTTTAAATCATTACCTATTATTCT
>OBJT01000500.1_pt1 | contig 10137 bp, 9 predicted proteins | sample 1519861 | NCBI WGS metagenome assembly OBJT01 (sample SAMN02401118, study PRJEB22541) | soil metagenome, isolate JX
AGCTTCCAAACGCGTCGCCGCTGAGAACGTCCAAGCCATCATCGAAGCGAAACCGGCCGATCTTGTCTTGACGACGCATGTCTGCCGAGGCAACTACAAATCCCACCATTCATTGGAAGGCCCATACGATCCGATCGCAGAAGAGCTGTTCGGACAAACAAGCTTCGACGGTTACTTCCTGGAGTATGATACCGATCGTTCCGGCGGTTTCGAGCCACTTGCGTTCTTCAAAGGCAAAGGCCGCATCGTATTAGGGCTGGTTACTTCGAAAACAGCGGAACTGGAAGACAAAGAAGAAATCAAAGCCCGCATCAAGGAAGCCAGCAAATATGTGCCTTTGGATCAATTGGCGTTGAGCACGCAATGCGGATTCGCCTCCACTGAAGAAGGCAACTTGCTGACGGAAGAAGAGCAATGGGCTAAAGTACGCCACGTTGTGGAAATAGCCAAAGAGGTTTGGCCGGAAGACTAATCGTTACATGCGAAAACGCACAATCGGCCGATTGTGCGTCTTTTTTTGATTTAGCGCCAGTAGATGGTCGGCAATCGGCTTCATCCCTTTTGTCGATGCTTTTCCAGCAGATCGTAGTCGATCGGATTATTCTGCAGCATCTCATTGGCGATGGCTATGACATCCGGACCGGCACCCACTTTGAATACCAACTGCGGTTCAATCGGGAAGTTCACCTGGATATCCGCCTGCTTGGTCAATTGGCGATCCATCTGCCGGATCAGAATATCCAAACTTTGGATCGCGACATTGAACGGCGATTGCAGTTGACGGTCGACCGCGTCATAGATCATCGAAACGGACATCAGCACGCTGAAGAGTGAACGATCAAAAAGCGGGATAGGCAAATTCATCATCACCCCGCCATCGACCAACTGTCTCCCATCAATCTCGGCTGTAGAGAAGATCATCGGAAACGCACAGGACGCCGCTACGGCAACTCCCAATTCGACATCCTGCGGGTAGATGAGCCAATCTCCAGTCGGGCTCGCGAAAAACTCAGGTTTGTTGGTGAAGACAATCAATTCGCTTGTATGGATGTCCACGGTCGTGATCGCGACAGGCAACCGGCAGTCGGAGAGCATCCGGCAGCCTATTTTTTCAAATAATTGACAGGCCATCTGCTGCAGATTATGCAATTCAACGAAGCCGTTATTGTGTTCCCGTACATGCTGAAAGAGCAGATAGGCGGGCCTGCTGAAAACGCCGCGATCCGCAAATTCCCTTTCCTCTTCCAACAAGGTTTCCTCAATCTCGGATGCTGTGAGCCCGCAGGCCACCAAAGCAGCTATGACCGCCCCCATCGAGGTGCCTGCGACTGCATCGATTTTGACGTGATGCTTCTCGAGATCATGAAGGACGGCAAGCTGCGCAAAGGACTTCAGGCCGCCTCCAGCCAGACTGAGTCCAAACAGTCCCTTGCCTTTTTCTGCTTGTTCAGGCGATTCCATATGCGTTCCCTTCCTTCGCGTTCTTTCACTGTTATTATCGCTTATTTCGGCGGAATCCACAAAAAGAAAGAATGTTGAAAGCACGCAAACTCCGGTACAACGCAAAAAAGCGGCCAACCGGCCGCTTTTGCATAAAACTTATTCAAATCCCAAGATAAAGATCCCTACCATAATCATCGCGATGACCGCGTATTGTTTTGCGGTCAGTTTTTCCTTCAGGAAGATGCGCGAAAGGATGACGGATACCATACTATAGGAAGAAATCAGCGGCGCAACGATGACTGCATTCGCGCTGATCGCAAACACATAGAAGAATTGCCCCAATGTTTCGAAGATGGCTGCCAAGCCGCGTTCTTTCTGGTCACGCAAGGCGAACTTTTCCTTCTTGAACCAGACAAGATAGACCCAAGCCACAACGGCAACGATCAGCCATGTCAATTCATAGGAAATGTTCGCCTGCATCTCATCCATCCCTCTGTCGAAGACCCAGGCATCCGCGAATGTCCCGAGTGAATCGATCAATGCATATCCCAATGGGAACAACAAAGCGATTGCGCCATATTTATACTTACGGTCAACCATTTCCTTGTTCTCTTTTCGTTCCGCCTCGGCAAAGCGTTGCTCGAATACCGACAGCAGGATGACTCCGACCGTGATCAGGCCTACCGCAAAAAACTGGATCCCGGTCATGGATTGCCCCAGGAAAATGAAAGTCAACAAACCGGATATCGCGCCGGACGAGTTCTGTACCGGTGAAGAGATTGATAATTCCAGAAAACGCAGACCCGCATAGCCGACTGCCATCGACAAAATGTATAATGCCGATACCGGCAAATACGTGATCATGTTGATCGGATCGTATACCACTCCCGAAGTCAGCATGACGTAGATTGCATGAATCCCCATGACCGCACCGACCATGATGACAATCTTCAGATAACTATATTTGTCCTTCGGATCGCTTCCTTTTTTATAAAACAAATCCGCTGTGCCCCAGGCCAAAACGGAAACTATCGCAAATATAAACCACATGCTGCATCCATCCTTCATAAAATAATTTCAAAAACTAACTTACTAATTATACTAAAAGGATGGAGGTTGCAATAAAAATAACGCAATGTTAACAATATATCAACAGACTTATCGTAAGCAAGACTCAATTTAGCCGCTTATGCTAGATAACGGAGGCGTGTTTCTGTATCTGCAAAACGGTAGCTCAAAAGACCTCTAATCCTTTGAGCTACCGATTCAAGGGTCAATCGCGCACTCTTTTGCCCATGTAGACGAGGTCGCGTTCGATGCCGTCGAGTTCAGCCACTCTCGGTAAATATCCCCATTGTTCGAAACCGAATTTTTTCATCAGCCCGATGCTCGGGGCATTGTGGCCGAAGATAAGGCAGACCAGATTCGTGATGTCCAGCTCGTCGCACGCAGCCAATACTGTTTCCATGATCTGCGTGCCCATTTTTTTGCCGCGGTAGTCTTCATGGATATAGATGCTCAACTCTGCTGTCTTGTCGTAGGCGGCGCGCTCGTGGAAAGCCTGAAAGCTCACCCAAGCGCAGATTTTCCCATCCTCTTCAAAAACCCATATCGGTCTGTAGCTTGGCGAATGGTCCAGGAACCAGCCCATTTTTTGTTTGACGGTCACCGGCTCCAGATCGGCCGTCACCATCCGGCTGGGGATCGTCTGATTGTAGATGGCGACGATGTCTTCCACATCGTCCAAAGTTGCGTTTCTATGTGTAAGGGTCATTGTTTATTCCTCCAAAAATCTAAAATTCTCAGCCCGACCTCTCGAAGGACTATACGCTATTTTACCAGTTTGTCCCGACGATGTGCCATCTATTTTCAGAGGGATGGAAAAATAGTGTTTGCCTGCCCCCAATTTCTGCAGGATTGCCGCAGTTTTTCGTAATCTTCCAATTGAAAATCGGTTATACTGGATACAAGAATGGGGTGGAAATAATTATGAATGAAGAAATATATATCGCAGAAGATGAAGATGGCATCCGTTTGACGGTGAAGACGTTTCTGGAGAGCGAGGGCTATGCGGTCTCCGACTTTCCCAATGGCGACCTGCTTTACGATGCTTTCCTGGATAAACAACCGGACCTGGTCATCCTGGATGTGATGATGCCGGGATCTAGTGGTTTCGAAATCACCAAAAAAATACGCGACATCAGTTCGGTGCCGATCATCATCCTGACCGCAAAAGACAGCGACATGGATTACGCGACGGGCATCAACTTGGGCAGTGATGATTACTTCACGAAGCCCTTCAGTGCCATCGCCCTGAATATGCGCGTAAAAGCGATGCTTCGCCGCATCAAGATGGATCAGGAACGCCTGCCGACCCGTCAGGAAGAAGCGACGCTGCGGATCGGTGATATCGAAATCGATCTGGCCGCCATGTCCGTCAAACAAAATGGGGTCTCCCTCAACCTGACACCAAATGAATACAATGTGTTCGTTTATCTAATCGAAAACAAAAACCGTGCCGTTTCCAGGGACGAGCTTTTGGATTCGATCTGGGGCTACGGCAAGGACATCGAGACGCGGGCCTGCGATGATACAGTCAGACGGCTGCGCAAAAAACTTGCCGGCTCCACAGTCGAGATCGAGACCGTTTGGGGATTCGGCTTCACCGTGAAGGAGTCGTCTGCATGATGAAGATGAAGACATCGAAAAAAAGTTTGAAGATCCGGCTTCTGACGACCATCACCTTGTTGTTGGCGGCCGTCTTTGCCTTCATTTATCTGGTGTTCAATTTTTTCTTTACCCAGTACATCGAAACAGCCGCGGCCTCGCTGCTTGCTGAAGCGAGACAAAATTACATCGATCGTCCCTTCGATGAGGACAAAAAATTGGACCCGGAACCCGCCGCATCGGATGCAGCCGTTGTGGATGAGCCCCGTGACAAAAATCCTGAACCGCATACGGCCTTCGCATCCAGCGTCCAAAAGACGATCATTTCCGAAGATTTTGAAATCCTGTTCCCGCAGATCCAGGACACGGGGTTCAGTGATGATGATTCCTTGACGAATTTCGTTTCCGGACTGGAAAGTTCCGACATCACGCTGGCATTGACGGCCGATGGGAAATTGGAATTGGAGGATAATCTCTACTACTATTCCATCGCCCCCAATGCCGAGGAGGAAGGGACCTACGCGGTGTTCTTCCTGAACATGTCCGATTTGTTCGTCTTCGAGCAGAACCTGAATCAGATCCTTTTGATCATCATGCTGATCGGGCTGGTGACCATTGCCACCATCACCTATCTGCTCGTTTCAAGGATCACGAAACCGTTGCAGACGTTGGCTCTGTTCGCGAAAGAGATCGGTGAAGGGAACTATCAGACGATCGATGAGGAATTCATCGATCTGGAGCTCCATGAACTGAAGACGACCATGAACGAGACCACCAAAAAGCTCAAGCTGTACGACGCCGATCAGCGCACGTTCTTCCAGAACGCTTCCCATGAATTGCGGACGCCGTTGCAGATCATCAAGACGAATGCGGAAGGCATTGAGGTCGGCATCATCGATGACAAAAAAGGCGCCATCGCAATCAAGAACGAGACCGATAAACTTGGCACGCTCGTGGAGGACATCCTCTACCTGTCGCGACTGGAGACCCGTTCATCGGACCGATTGACCAGCACAAATGACATCCGCGAAACGTTGGCCTATACCGCCGAACGCTACGCCAGCGTCAGCGATCAAAAAAATCTGCAAGTGCTGTTCGACTTCCAGAAAGATCCTGTCCTGTTCCATTACGATGAGCGGGATTTTGAACGGGCCTTCCAGAATCTCATCTCCAACGCCCTGCGTTACGCAAAAGGCATCATCCGCCTGGGCTGCAAGGAGATAGATAACCGGATCATGATCACCATCTACAATGATGGCGAACCGATTTCCAAGGCAGATCTGCCGCATATTTTCGACCGCTTCTATAAAGGCAACAAAGGCGTTCACGGCATCGGGCTCTCCATCGTCCAATCAATCGTGCAGACTTACGGCGGACGCATCGAAGTCATGTCCTCCGCAAAAGGAACAACTTTCACGATCATCCTGCCGCAAAAAAACAATTCTTGAATAAAATAAAACTTGGACCGAAACGCTGCCCGCCCCCATAGGCCAGCGTTTCGGTCCTTTTTTTGCACTGGGTTTCGGTCCGCTATCGAATTTACGCATCTTTTCGCTCATTTTGCTCCATTTTTGCAACAACTCTCCGCTCTGTTTACGGAGAATTGTTTTCCGGATCGGCATAGAATAAGGACATCAAGAGAAACAAAGAAACGAGGTCGAGCGTTATGAGCGAAATATGCTACCGAAACGAATTCAAACACGAAATTTCCCAAAAGAACAAAATCATTCTGACAAGTCGGTTGAGAAAGTTCCTGAAGCATGACGAGAATTCAGTAGGCAACAGTTACAGCATCAGGAGTCTTTATTTTGACACGATTTATGATGATGCTTATTGGGACAAAGAGGACGGCCGCAGCTACCGCGAAAAATTCCGGATCCGTTATTACAACAATGACGCTTCCTTTATCCGCCTGGAGAAGAAAGTCAAGGACGGCGCAGTCGGTTACAAACAGAGCGCCTGCATCACGAAAGAAATGGCCGACCAGCTCATCCAAAAAAAATATGACTGCCTTGCTGATGCGAGCCATCCGTTGCTGCAGGAATTTTATGCGAAGTGCAAAAGCCAATGCATGGAGCCGAAAGTGATCATCACCTACGAACGGGAAGCATTCGCCTATGGACCAGGGAACACACGCATCACACTGGATTTTGATATGCACGCCAGCACGCAAGTAGCCTCTTTCTTCCATGATGGCCGTATCGGAATACGGGAACCCGGGATCGACTGCGTACTGGAAGTCAAATTCGACAACTATCTGCCGGAATGGATCCAAAGTCTGGTCCAGACAGAAGAAACAACCAGCACCTCCCATTCAAAATACGTCATCGGAAGACACCTAAACCAAATATAAGAAAATACCCGGGAGGAATATTGAAATGACAACATTTACAGACATCTTAAAAAACAGTTTTTTGGAGGCAACTTCCGATTTTTCAATCGCAGCGGCTTCGGTTTCCCTGCTATCGGCGCTCTTCATCGGCCTGTTCATCTTCTTCATCTATAAAAAAACCTATGCCGGCGTCATGTATTCGAAACCCTTCAACACCTCGTTGGTGCTACTGACGGTCCTGACGACTTTCGTCATCCTGGCCGTAACTTCCAACGTAGTCCTTTCCTTGGGGATGGTCGGCGCCCTTTCCATAGTCCGTTTCCGTACCGCCATAAAGGAGCCGCTTGACTTGGTCTTTCTCTTCTGGTCGATCAGTGTCGGCATCATCCTGGGCGCTGGCTTGTATTCCTTAGCTTTCCTGGGATCCGTGTTCATTACTGTCATTCTGCTCGTTCTGACAGGGAAAGTCGATTCTTCGGCCCCTTACATTTTGATGCTGCAACTGGAGAATGAGAATGCCGAATTGCAGGCTACTGAAATCATCAAAAACCGTTTCGGCAAAGTCATCGTAAAATCCAAGAGCATCACGGACGGCCAACCGGAATTGATCTATGAAGTAAAAGTCAAAAACAACGAAACAAGCTTCATGAACGAATTGAGCGCCATCGAAGGCGTCCAGAACGCCACATTGGTCAGCTACAACGGTAACCAAGCAGGATAGGAAAAAAATTACCCGTGAAGCTAGACATTAACAGCAGAATTTAACTAAAAAAAATTACCTGATAGGAGAACACACCCATGAAAAGTAATATAATGAACTTAAAGAACAGACCTCTTACGCAAATGTTCGCACTGACAGGCACCCTTGCCTTATTGACCGCTTGCTCCACTGAAGCGAGCACGACTACAGCATCCAGCGACGGTACGACCACTGAGGCGACCGTTGCATCCACCCTTGTATCGGATTCCAGTTATTCAGAAAGCAACAGCACAGCCATCAGTTTTTCCGATCAAACGATCACGGTCGACGGATCCGGAGCTGCTGCTGACGGTTCCATCCTGACCATCACCCAACCGGGCACGTATATTCTAAGCGGAACCCTGAGCGAAGGCCAGGTCCGTGTCGAAACAGTCGATGAAGCTGATGTCCAAATCGTCCTCGACGAGGCTGCCATCACGAATTCCACCGGAGCCGCAATCTACGTGAAAAGCGCCAACTCCACGACCATCACTTTGGCTGAAGGAACGACCAACACTTTAAGCGACGGTGAAACCTATACCTTCGAAGACAGTGAAGACGAGCCGGATGCGACCCTGTTCAGCAAATCCGACCTTATCCTGAACGGAACAGGAACTTTGGTCATCGAGGCAAATTATGCCCATGCTATCAAAGGCAAAGATGATGTGACCATCGCAGAAGGTACCTATGACATCACTTCTGTCGGTGACGCCATCAAAGGAAGCGATTCGCTCTTCATCAGCTCCGGTACCTTCTCGATTGACGCGGGCGGAGACGGACTGCAATCCACAAACGAGGAAGAAGGCAAAGGAACCTTGACGATCGAATCCGGCACCTTTGCGATCACTGCAGCTTCGGACGGTATCCAAGCAGCAACCGATTTTCAGATTCTTGGAGGCGACTTTACGATCACAACCGGCGGCGGCAGCGCGAACAGCAGTACCGCGAGCACTGCTTGGGGAACATGGGGAGCACCTGCTGAAGAAGCAACCACCACTACCACCGAGGAATCATCCAGCGCCAAAGGTTTGAAAGCGACAGGATCATTAGCGATTTCCGGCGGCACCTTCGTCTTGGATACATCCGATGACTCCATCCATACCAATGACACAATCCAAATCACAGGCGGAGACTTCACGATCGCTTCCGGGGATGATGGTATCCATGCCGACAACACCTTGACAATCGATGACGGAACCATTAATATCAATCAAAGTTACGAAGGTATCGAAGCTACCGAAATCACTCTGAGCGGCGGGGACATCACTTTGACATCCTCAGATGACGGCGTCAATACAGCCGGCGGGAACGATTCATCAGCCGTCAGTGGACGCCCTGGCGAAAACACCTTCACATCAACTGCAGAAGGAGCGGGACTCTTGACCATCAATGGCGGGACCCTTGTGGTAAACGCCAGCGGAGACGGACTCGACAGCAATGGCAGCATCGAAATGAACGATGGCACTGTAATCGTCAACGGTCCTACCGACAGCATGAATGGTACATTGGATTACGACAGCACGTTCAACATCAATGGCGGTACCCTGATCGGTGTCGGCAGCTCCGGAATGGCGATGAGCCCTTCTTCAACATCCACCCAAAGCTTCCTGTTCACGTCTTCAATCCCATTGGCTGCGGATGAAGCCATCCAGATCACCGGCCCGGACGGAGAAGTGATCCTGACTTTTGAAGCTTCGACAACGGCCCAGTCCTTGGTATTCTCCAGTCCTGACCTGGTCAACGGCTCTGCGTACACTATCACAACCGGCGGAACAGTATCCGGCGACTCCGCTACCGGCCTCTACGAAGATCCGTCCTTCAGCGGCGGGGCATCCACCGTTGAGGTCAGCGCAACAACCGAAGCTAGCGGCGGACAAATGGGCGGCATGCCTTCTGGTGGCTTCGCTAAATAATAAAATGATTATCCGGAGTAGGTGTACTTGATATGAAAAAAAGAAAAAGATTAAAAAAGAAATATTCGTTTCTCCTTACTACCCTCTTCCTTGCGGGCTGTGTCACGTTCCTTTTATGGGACTTAGCCAATTCTCAAGAAGGAGAAAGTGCTGCATCAGCCCAGACCCTGATGACCGATGTGGCGTATGAGGCTGATGAAATGCAGGAAGCTGATGAGACCAGCATTGCGGAAGCGAATGCTATTCTCCAGAGCAGCACCATTTTATCCGCTTCAGGCGAGGATTTGGCAGCGGATTTGGATGAGTTGAATGCAGCTTATCCTGATCAGCTTGGTTTTGTCCTCATCAATGCGCAGACCGGAGAAGCCATTACGACCAATGAATCCCGCATCTTCACAAGCGCGAGCCTCTACAAATTGTTTCTGACGTACGCCATCCTTGAACAGGTCGATGCCGGTGTACTTTCCTTGCAGGACCAGATGGCGGACGGGGCAACAATCGATGATTACCTAACCAGCACCATCACCGTTTCGGCAAATGAAACAGCAAAAGAGCTCGCATACCTGATCGGATGGGAAAACATCGAAACTTTCATCCATGAGCAGGGATTCGTTTCCACGAGTTTCAACCCTTATCTGGAAGCCGATGGCGTCTATTACAACAGTGACTTGGAAACAACTCCAGCCGAAGTGGCTTTCTTATTGGAACGCTTGTTGGATGGCGAATTGCTTTCCGAATCCAGCACGGCATACTTTCTCGGATTATTGGGCGATCAGCAGCTCGTCTATGCACTGAACACTGGTCTTACCGATGAAGTAACCTTTGCTCACAAAACCGGCTTGTTGGATGACGTATCCCATGATGCGGGCATCCTGTCAATGGACGGCCAGAATTATATCGTAGCCGTTTTGACGGATGGTTGGCTAAACGCGACCGATGACGCGACTCCAGTATTTGGGGAAATCGGATCGGCTGTAATGACTTACTTGTATGCACAGTAATCAAAAAAAACATGACGAAAGCTTGGGGGTACGGACCTCCAA
>OBJT01000501.1_pt1 | contig 10135 bp, 8 predicted proteins | sample 1519861 | NCBI WGS metagenome assembly OBJT01 (sample SAMN02401118, study PRJEB22541) | soil metagenome, isolate JX
GACTAACCTGCTGACGCAGGAAGTCTCTCAGCAATTGCGCTCTACGATGCTCATTTGCATGGGACTCTTAGGGATTCATCCCTTAGAGTCCCAGTATAAGGTGACCCGTGGGGAACGTTGCGAGGCCAGATTTCCTAAATTTCTTTCAGGGCTGAACGAAACCGTTCAGCTTTTCTGATGCCGAAAATCTCTGGGAAGACTTTATCGGCGTAATTTAGTAATATAGTTGTTAGAAAAAAGAATGGGAGGGCTATACTTGCAAATTGCAAAAGTGATTGTGGATATACCTGCAATGCAGACCAATCGTCCCTTTGATTATGCGATCCCTCCTGCTATGGAACAAAAGTTAGGAAAAGGGATGCGAGTTGAAGTGCCTTTCAACAATCGCATCATTCAAGGGTTCATAACGGAAATTTCTGATCATACCGATTTTGAGGGGGAACTGAAAGAAATCATCCAACCCTTGGATATCGAGCCGGCACTTACCGAAGAGCTGCTGCTGTTGGGCGAGGAAATGGCGGAAACCGTTTATGCCTATCGGATCCATTGTTACCAAACGATGCTGCCGACTATGATGAAGGCGAAGTATGAAAAAGAGATAGAGGTTGTCGATGAGCTGGATGAGGAGACCTTCTACGGACTTTTTCAAGGGAAAAGCAAAATGAGTTGGGAAAATGCCGTCGATCGCGGCATTTTGCCGCAACTGATCGAATTGAAGCGAGCCGGGAAGATTGATGTCAATTACATCCTGAAAAACCAGGCGAAGGCAAAAACGGTGCAGGTATATTATTCCGATCTGGAAATGGACAGCCTGGAAGACGAATACCGCAGCTTGAAAAAATCAGCCAAGCAACAGCAGGCCTTGTTGGCGGCAATCATGTCCATGAACGGAACCCCGCTGACAGCGAAGGAGTACAAGGAACAATTCGATATCGGTCCAAGCGCGATCCGGACCGGAGTGGAAAAGGGTTGGCTCAAATCAGCGGACCGGGAAGTTCTCCGGGATCCCTTTAAAGATAGACAGTTCAAACAAACCGAAGCGTTGCCCCTTTCGGATGAGCAAACGGCAGCTTTTCAGACGATGGGTGCCAGCATCAGGGACGAACGACACGAGGTTTTTCTGCTGCAAGGCGTTACGGGAAGCGGCAAGACCGAAGTCTATCTTCAGTTGATCGCTGAAGTGATCAAGCAAGGTAAAACGGCCTTGATGCTAGTACCCGAAATCGCTTTGACTCCGCAAATGGTCAACCACTTCAAGAGCCGCTTCGGAAACCGCGTGGCAGTGATGCACAGTGCGTTGTCATCAGGGGAGAAATACGACGAATGGCGCAAAATCCACCGCGGAGACGCCGATGTCGTAGTTGGCGCGCGTTCTTCCATTTTTGCTCCAGTAGAGAATCTCGGCATCATCATTATGGACGAGGAACACGAGAGCACATACAAACAGGACGAAAATCCGAAGTATCATGCCCGGAACATAGCAATTTGGCGCGGGCAGCATCACCATTGTCCGGTTGTCCTGGGAAGCGCGACGCCTTCGCTGGAGTCGCGGGCCAGGGCCCAAAAAAAGGTTTACACATTGGTCGAATTGAAAGGGCGATTCAATCAACGCGCACTGCCCCAAGTCGAAATTGTCGACATGCGGGATGAGTTCAAATCAAACAACCGCAGCAGTTTTTCCATGCTGCTGCAGGAAAAGATCACTGATCGGCTGCAGAAAAAACAGCAGATTGTGCTGATGCTGAACAAAAGAGGCTATTCCTCTTTCATCATGTGCCGGGATTGCGGCTTTGTCCTCGAGTGCCCGAATTGTGACATCAGTCTGACTTTGCATATGGACAGCAAAACGATGAAGTGCCATTACTGCGGCCATGAAGAAGAAATCCCCAACACCTGTCCGAAATGCAAGGGCCACAATTTCCGTTATTATGGTACAGGAACCCAAAAAATCGAGGAAGAACTGCAGGCGCTCTTCCCGGATGCACGCATTTTGCGCATGGACGTGGATACCACCCGCAAGAAAGGCGGCCATGAGGCTATCCTCTCAGCATTCGGAAGAGGGGAGGCCGACATCTTGCTGGGCACGCAGATGATCGCAAAAGGATTAGACTTTCCGAACATCACGTTGGTCGGCGTCATCAATGCGGATACTTCGTTGGGGTTGCCTGATTTCCGGTCTTCGGAAAGGACGTTCCAGCTGCTGACCCAAGTCAGCGGTCGCGCGGGTCGCGCCGAGTTGTCCGGTGAAGTGGTCGTGCAATCCTATAATCCGGATCATTACGCCATCCTGTTTGCCCAACAGCACAACTACGAGGGCTTTTACCGTACCGAGATGTCGCTCCGGCATAAAGCGGGTTATCCACCGTATTTTTATACGGCGCTCATAACCGTAAGCAACCCTGACGAAAAGAAAGCGCAGAAGAAAATTTATGAAATCCATGAGATCCTTCAAAAAAAACTCGAGCCCGACACGATCATGCTCGGGCCATCAAAGGGATCCATCGCGAGAGTGAACAACCGCTATTATTTTCAGATATTAGTGAAATACAAACAGGAAACCAAACTACATCCGGCATTGAAACAGATTTTGGATGAGTCACAAAAAGAAAATGCACGCGGGCTCTATATTTCAATCGATTCAGAGCCGGTCAATTTCTTCTAGGAGGTATACAGATGAAAAAAATCATTTTTATGGGCACCCCTGAATTTTCAGTGCCCATTTTAGAGGCTCTATTGCAGCATGATTATGATGTGATTGCAGTTGTCACGCAACCGGACCGCCCGGTAGGCAGGAAGAAAATATTGACGCCTTCTCCGGTGAAGGAAGCCGCGCTGAAGCATGGTCTGCCGGTCTATCAGCCGGAAAAAATATCCGGTTCACCAGAAATGGATGAACTGATTGCGTTAAATCCGGATCTGATCGTTACAGCGGCATATGGGCAATTTCTGCCGGTCAAGCTGCTGAATGCTCCCCGTTTCCGCTCCATCAATGTGCACGCCTCTTTGTTACCGAAATATCGCGGCGGCGCACCGGTCCATTATGCCATCATCAACGGGGAAAAAGAGACCGGTGTCTCGATCATGTACATGGAGAAAAGGATGGATGCCGGAGCTGTTTTGGCGCAGAGAGCCATACCCATCACCGACGAAGATGATGTCGGAACGATGTTTTTGAAGTTGAGCGAACTGGGCAAGAATCTGTTGATCGAAACGTTGCCTGCATTTTTCCAAGGGAATCTCGTGGCGGAAGAACAGGATGAATCCAAAGCCACCTTTTCACCGAACATCAAGCGCGAAGAGGAACGCATCGATTGGTCCAAAACGGCTGCACAAGTGTCCTGCCAAGTCCGAGGCATGCGACCATGGCCAGTGGCGCATACGCTTTTGGAAGGACAACGGATCAAAGTATGGGCAGGACAAGCTGTCGAACTGACCACTGCCGATGAGCCCGGGACAGTGATCGCAACCGACAAGGAAGCCCTGTATGTAGCCTGCGGCGGGGGCACCGTCCTCAAAATGACGGAACTTCAGCCAGCCGGTAAAAAACGCATGTCAGCGGCGGATTACTTGCGGGGCGGCGCCTGCGAAATTCATGAAGGCACAAGGTTTGAAACGGATGGACAATAAACTAAAAAACAAAATCAAGCACACAGTCCGTTACCTGGCTGTCGATATATTGGAAAGCGTAGAGAATGAAGGCGCGTATTCCAATCTGTTGCTGAACAAAGTCATTCAATCCGAAAAGTTGTCGCCGAAAGATGCCGGGCTGTTGACTGAGATTGTCTATGGCGTCATCCAGCGGAAAATGACCTTGGATTATGGGCTTTCGGCATACATCAAAGATCCAAAAAAACAACTCTCTTGGGTCACTAATTTACTGCGTGTCTCCGCCTATCAGATGGTCTATTTGACGAAGGTTCCGGATCATGCCGTCCTTTTCGATGCGGTTGAGATTGCGAAAGCTAAGGGACATGCGGGCGTCGCCAGTTATGTGAACGGCGTGCTGCGCAATGTGCAACGGAGTGGGCTGCGTGACTGGAAAACGATCAGCAATGCCAAGAAACGCATCAGCGTAGGTGCCAGCTTGCCGAAATGGCTCGTCGCTTATTTCATCGAAAAGATCGGTATCGAGGAAACCGAAAAAATGGCGTTTTCCCTATTGGAAGATCCATTCGTATCGGTCCGGCTGCAATCAAATGCACTGTCCCGGGAAGAAGCTCTTGAGCTGTTGCGATCAGACGGTTATGATGTGGTCCCAAGTCCAATTTCACCTTCAGGCATCCGCATCAATGGCGGGAAAATCGTTGACTCCCCACTGTTCAAGGATGGCATCCTGACGATTCAGGACGAATCGAGCCAGTTGGTCGCACCGGTCGGAGAACTGGAAAAGGATTTTCTGGTTTTGGACAGCTGTGCCGCACCGGGTGGGAAGACGACGCACATGGCCAGTTATCTCTCTGCTTCGGAAAACGGCAAAGTCATCGCTTTGGATATGTATGAGCATAAGATAAGCTTGATCAACCAGAATGCTGAGCGTCTGCATGTGTCCAATCGCATCGAAACCCGGGTGATGGATGCGAAAGAAGCAGGCGAGTCGTTCGCACCTGAATCCTTTGATGTCATCTACGTCGATGCGCCCTGTTCGGGGCTGGGGTTGATGCGCAGGAAGCCGGAAATCAAATATGTGAAAAATGCACAGGACTTTTTGGACTTGCATCAAGAACAACTTCTGATCCTGGACTCGGTCAGTCCGTTGTTAAAAAAAGGTGGACGTTTGGTGTACAGTACATGTACACTAACTAAAGAAGAGAATCAAATGACTGTCCAGACATTCATTGAAAATCATGCCGAATTTGCAATCGTCCCGATACACTCCGATTATTTGGATAAAAAATCCTTCACACCTGAAGGATTCGTGCAGATCTATCCGCATGATTATGGAACTGATGGATTTTTCATCAGCTGTATGGTAAAAAGGTAAATGATAAGAAAGAATTGAGGGGAAAGAATGCAGATAGCCTTCAAAAGTGATAGAGGCCAAAATAGAGCAATCAATCAAGATTATGTGAGTTATTTCATGAATGAGGCCCAGCAGCCGCTCATGATCGTATGTGATGGCATGGGTGGCCATAAGGCTGGTGACGTCGCCAGTGAAATGGGGGTATCCCATCTGGGAGCAGCCTGGAAAGGATCCCGTTTCACGAACAGCGAAGAATTGTCACGATGGCTGATCGCCAACATCCAGCGCGTCAATGATCTGGTTTTTCAAAAATCATTGGATTACAGCGACCTGGATGGAATGGGTACGACTTTGGTGGCGGCGGCCATCGTAGGCAAGGAAATCGTTTTTGCCAATATTGGCGATAGCCGGGCTTATGTCTACAGAAATTATAAACTCCGTCAAATCACAGAAGACCATTCCTTGGTGAATGAATTCATCAAATCAGGTGAAATAACCCCGGAAGAAGCGCAACATCATCCAAGAAAGAACATTTTGACACGCTCCTTGGGCGTTTCCAGGAAACTGGATATCGATATCATAGCCATGCCGCTCGTGCAGGGTGACCTGTTGTTGCTTTGCTCAGATGGCTTAACCAACATGATGGATGATGAAGAGATTGCCCAAATGCTGAAGGAATGGCTTCCTCTTGAAGAAAAAGTCCTTTCCTTGGTCGATAAAGCGAATGCTGCTGGAGGGCTGGACAACATTACAGTCCTTTTGGCTGATTTTACGGATAGAGAGGGGGAACCACTGTGGAGGCAGGAAAGAAATTAGGCGGCCGCTACAAAATCGTGCGGCATATCGGAAGCGGCGGGATGGCGAACGTTTATCTGGGCCATGATCTGATTTTGGATCGCCCGGTCGCCATCAAAGTATTGCGCTTTGATTTCCGTAACAACAAGGATGCCCTGCGCCGTTTCCAGCGTGAAGCCCTCTCAGCTACGCAATTGATCCATCCCAATATCGTGGGTGTATATGATGTGGATGAAGAAGATGAATTGCAATACATCGTGATGGAATTCATCGATGGCACGGACCTGAAAAAATACATCGACATTCAAGGAAGGGTTTCGCCGGAGAAGTCGATCCATATCATGCACCAAGTTTTGTCGGCTGTGGCATTGGCCCACAAAAACCGGATCATCCATAGGGACATCAAACCACAGAATATTCTGATCGACAATCAGGATCGCATCAAAATCACCGACTTCGGTATTGCGGTTGCGCTGTCGGAAACATCGATCACACAGACGAATACGCTGTTGGGCTCCGTTCATTACTTGTCTCCGGAGCAAGCCAGAGGCAGCATGGCCACTTCAAAATCAGACATCTACGCTTTGGGCGTAGTCTTGTATGAATTGCTCAGCGGATCAGTTCCCTTCGATGGAGAGTCGGCTGTCAGTGTCGCCCTGAAGCATTTTCAGGAACCGATGCCTTCCATCAGGGAAAGCCACCCGGAAATACCGCAGAGCCTTGAAAATGTCATTCTGAAGGCCACTGCGAAAGAACCGCTCGATCGTTACGCTACCTGTGAAGAAATGATGGAGGACCTCGATACCTGTTTGAGCGAGGAGCGCAGGCATGAAGCACCGTTTATGCCAGTGTCGCTGTTGCAGGAAACTAAAGTACTCGCGCCTTTATCCGCTGAAGTGGTGGCCAAAGCGGATCTCGATAAAACGCTTGTTTCACCTCCACCAAGCGTGAAGGCTGAACCGATCCAGGAATACGAGTCAGGGCGAGAGGCAGCTGTAGGCAAGAAAAAACGAAAGAAATGGACATTTGTTCTTTTCTTAGTGTTGCTGTTGGGCCTGATTGCCAGCTTTTTCTTTTTCTTTTACAATAACCAGGATGCGGATGCGGTGACTGTGCCGGATGTGTCCAATATGGATCAAGCCAGCGCACGCCTTGCATTGGAAGATGCGGGATTGGTATTAGGGGATATAACGGAAGAATACAGTGATGAAGTCGAAGAAGATTCCGTCATTGAAACATCACCAAAAATCGGTTCATCCGTTGAAGCCGGTGATGAAATCAACCTCATCATCAGTCTGGGCGAGGAATTGTTCACGCTTCTCGACTATGAGGGTCAAGCATATGAAAGTGTATTGGAAGACTTGCGTAAAGAAGGTTTCACAATCGAAAGGACGCATGAATTCAGCAGCGAAGTCGAAGAAGGCAATATCATCAGCCAAAGCATAGAGCCTGGCGCGGAAGTCAAACCAAGCGAAACTACGCTGTCGTTTCTGGTGAGCGACGGAAATGAATCCTATACGATGCGCGATCTATCGGGATATACGAGAAAAAGCGTCGAGGATTATGCGGGGCAATACGGGCTCTCATTGACGGTCACTGAAGCTTATTCGGATACGGTTGCAGCAGGTCTGGTCGTAAGCCAAAGTCTTGCCGGCGGAACCGCTTTTGTATCCGGGGATGCCTTGAGTGTGGTGATTTCAATAGGTCCTGAAGAGCCGCAAGTGGTTTCCTTCAGCCGTACCATTACGATTCCCTATCTCGCGGCAGCCGTATCGGAACCCGCTTCTGAGAGCAGCAACAGTCAAGGCAATGAAAATGCCGACAGCAGTTCCTCCAACGAGCCGAACCATATCGTCATTTATATGCAGGATGAAGATCATGTCATCAGTGACGTATTCCGTGAGTTCGATATTTCAGCAGATGAAGTTGTGACATTAAACTTCCGTATTCTGGAAGGAAGCTCCGCTTCCTACCGGATCGAAAGGGATGGAGAAGTCATCAGCGAAGCTTCTGAACTGACACAATAGAAATGTATAGGCTACAAAAAATGACAAACATTAAAATGGTTTGTCATTTTTTTGTATAACAGTGTAGAATAGAGAGAAAGAATCAAACTAGGAGGCGTTGTCGATTTGCAAAAAGGACAAGTCAGGAAAGCAATAAGCGGATTTTATTATGTGTATGTGGATGGTCAAACGTATCAGACGAGAGGGAGAGGAAACTTCCGCGTGAAAAACATGGCTCCGCTTATTGGGGATTTTGTCGATTTCGAGAGTGACAACTTAACGGAGGGCGTTCTGTTGGACATCTACCCCAGGAAAAATGAATTGGTTCGTCCTACGGTGGCAAATGTCGATTGCGGCGTCATTGTGATGTCGGCGATCGAACCCGATTTTTCTTCCTATTTGGTGGATCGCTTCTTGGTTTATCTGGAAGCAAACAACATCAGCCCCATCATCTACGTTACAAAAATTGATCTGCTGGATGAAACGGCTAAGGCGGACATGCTTGAGTACAAAACCTATTATGAATCGATCGGCTACAAGATGATTTTATCAGATTATCCCGCTGGCGCCTCTTCCTTGGAGGAGTTGGTTACGAACATAGGCAAAGGGATGGCGGTGTTTATGGGCCAATCCGGCGCCGGCAAATCCACTTTGTTGAATCAACTGATGCCCGAATTGGATTTGCAGACAGGCGAAATCTCGACTTCATTGGGCAGGGGCCGCCACACGACACGACATGTCGAGTTGCATCCAGTAGGGGATGCTCTGATTGCGGATACCCCTGGTTTCAGTACAATCGACTTGATCGACATTGAAGCGGTCGATCTGCCTTCATTTTTCCCGGATTTTGAAGCGTTGCGCGACCAATGCCGATTCGGCGGCTGCATGCACATCAACGAGCCGAATTGCCGGGTGAAAGAGGCTGTTGCATCCGGAGAAGTTGCCCCATACAGATACGAACACTATCTTCAGTTCCATGAGGAAATTGTCGGCCGCAAACCGATGTACATAAAAAAAAATAAGAGATAAGGTGCGTGTGAAAATGAAAATTGCTCCATCCATATTAAGTGCTGATTTCGCGAATTTAGAAAGGGACGTCAAGTTAGTCGAACAAGCCGGTGCCGATTATATCCACATCGATGCCATGGACGGCCAATTTGTTGCCAATTTGACTTTGGGCCCGAATGTTGTGCAGGCAATCCGGCCGCACACCAAGTTACCGTTGGATTGTCATTTGATGGTGAATACACCTGAAAAATTGATTCCGGCATTCGCCAGGGCTGGCGCCGATATCATCACGATCCATGCTGAAGCCACTGCCCATATCCATGGCGCGATCCAGATGATCAAAAATGAAAATATATCAGCCGGTGTCGTCATCAACCCAGGCACAAGCGTAGACGTCATCAAACCCGTGTTGGGTGATGTCGATATGGTGCTTGTCATGACTGTCAACCCGGGCTTCGGTGGCCAAGGCTTCATCGAAAGTACCTTGGGAAAAATCCAAGAGCTGGCTTCTTTGCGCGAAAAATATGGCTATCATTACGAAATCGAAGTCGACGGCGGCATTACGCATGAAACGATCATCAAGTGCATTCAGGCGGGTGCGGATGTATTCGTAGCCGGCTCCTACATTTACGATGACGAAAATCCGGCAGCTGCCATCTGCAGACTGAAGGATGCTTGCCATAATGCAGTCTGAAAAAGTGGTGATTGTGGTCGGCGGCGACCAGACAGACGTCGCCGACTTGGTCCACCGTTATTCGGCAAGCCATCGCTTGATCGGTGCTGACCGTGGGGCGTTGAAGCTTGCCGAGCTGCTCACAAATTTCGATGCGGCCATCGGTGATTTTGATTCCGTCACCCCGACAGAAATGGAAGACATCAAAAAGAAAAGCCGCGTCTGCCGTGTACTCCCAGCGCAAAAAGATGAGACGGATACTGAGGCGGCCATTGCCTATGCGATCGAAGCGTTCCATCCGGAAGAAATCATTCTTTTGGGTGCTTTCGGAGGGCGTTTGGACCATCTGATGAGCAATTTGTGGTTGGCGTTCCATCCGCTCGTGAAAGGGATGGCAGGCAAAATCAGCCTGATGGATTTGCACAATACCTTGCGGTTTTATATGCCAGGCAGTTACGCTCTGGAAAAAGAAAGTGATAAAAAATATTTGTCATTCATAGGCATGACACCCATCAAAAAATTGACATTGACGGAAGTTGTTTATCCTTTGCACGGAAAGGATTACGAATACCCGATAGCTTTGGTGAGCAACGAGTTTGAAGGGACCCAAATGCATTTTTCTTTTGAGTCGGGGCTGCTGGCAGTCATCCAAAGTTCCGACAAGCGCAAATAAGGAAAGAGGCCGCGATTTTG
>OBJT01000502.1_pt1 | contig 10124 bp, 7 predicted proteins | sample 1519861 | NCBI WGS metagenome assembly OBJT01 (sample SAMN02401118, study PRJEB22541) | soil metagenome, isolate JX
CACCGATCCGGCGCAGGTATTCATTGACGGTAATTTTACCCAGGCACACAGCGTTATTATCCTGTGCACGTTTCCATACCCCGCCGCATTTACTGCTCGCAATTGAGCAGTCTTTTTTCACGTTACCGACACGGGTAAATTTCCAGCGCAGTATCTGGTCACACGCATCACGCAGACGATTCTGCATCAGATGCTGGCGCGCCGTGCTGCTGTTGAAATTTGTCTCACCGTACTGATAAAGCCATGAGCCGAAAGCGATGTTGACGTGGTCTGGTAGCTGATGCGGAATTTTCTCAAGTGGTTTCGTGTGGGACAGTATTGCCTGCAGGTTCATATCGCGGCATTGCTCGTCAGTAAACGTCATGCCCATTTTGATATTCTTGCCCGTCACACCGCTACAGGCAGTCGGTACGCCCCCTTGGTCTTTATATACGTATCGCTTCAACCCTTCCTGTGCCGGAACGGCAATGAGCAGTACAGCAATGACATATTTACTTACTTTGTTCATAATGCGTCACGTCCGCTTTCATCTGCTGAGATGTTGCCTGCCACACATAAGTACAAATTGCAATAGCCGCGGCGGTGAGTACAGCCTTAACAATGTTCCAGATGACCGGTCGCCAGCTATCCGATTTACGGCGTTGACTGCGCAGCCATTCCTGATCTTTACGGTGTTCTTCAGGCTGAGTGTAGTCAAAGCCCATCATGCGCAAAGTGTCTTTCTGGACCATGTTGTCCAGCTTGCGATCGATGTTACTCACCTTCTCGCTAAGGTCTGTCATACGGTTCCCCAGAAGATTTACGCTGTCGTTAATGTGGGTAACCGCTTCTGTCAGCTTGCCTATTTGCTGGTGTAGTTGTGAGTCATTCATGCTATCATCACCGTAGGGTGGGTATATGCTCACATTCTAACCCGAAAAGCACAGCCTGACAAACAGCGGTTTTTCGGATAAATCTTATCATTTAAGGCGGAGCGAAACAAATGGCAGATTCATGCGCCCAGTATGTCAGCACCGATGACCTGAAAGCGGCAAAAGAGTCGATTCTCCATATCGAACACGTAGCGACGAGCAAAGACGCGAACGGCAACACTGCACTGGTCGTCACAGATCCTATTCGTGGCGTGGGTTATACGAATACCACTCTGGACGGTCTTTTTTCAGATATTGGATTCAAGCCGGTAAACGGCTCATTCGAAGGTGGCGGCACCCTGGTAAATCGCTGGGATGTATTGCTGTATGAAACGAATGGTGCATTTTACCAGTGGATGGGTGATACACCATCAGGTGGTTTAGTTGTATCCGCTGGCAGCTCTCCGTTTGATAGCGGTGGTGATTTGCTTCCGGGGTGGGTAGACCGAACTGATTTAACACTGAGGTCTGATCTTAAATTATCGACCGGAGCAGGTTTATCTGGATTCGATCCATTCTCCTCCTACCCCGCTAATACACTCGGTATCTATCTGGCACAGGTGCCGGGGTCAGACAATACCGGTGTGAACAACTCACTGAGCGCATTCAACGCTGCGATTTTAAAACTCGCGCTTAAAGGTGGAGGTGTTCTCCATCCCGAACCGGGTGTCTACAAAATATCGGGCGGCTCAATTTTGCTTCCGTCGTACATCACTCTGGATCTTCGCGGATGTGAACTTCGCGGGGACGGGAAAGGGACAAACACCCTCATAGCTTCTGGGTGGGTCGAAAATGGGACTCTGATAGATATTACGCCAGAATATGGAACCGGCGGCGGTGATGGCAATGGAACTCACTTCGTTATACAAGCCCGCGTGTTTGGTGGCAAGCTGACCAATGCCGGGATAGGCATCCGAGGCCAACGTTTTAACTACGGCACCACCATAGAGGGTGTATGGTTCGAAAATTCTCTTTCTCAAGGTTGGTTTACAACTCATTCATGGGGGTTAAAAGTAACACGTTGTTTGGCTCGCGCGACTTGTAAGATGCTGGACTTTGTTGATTGGACCGAGGTTTCAAACAATGATTTTGAAGGTCTTGCATATTTCGTTTCTGGTTACGTGGGCCTGATCATTGGAACTGGTGGATACGGGGGTAGTTACAGTTGCCGTATTATATCCAATGGGTTCCACCAAATGGAGACAGCCATAAAACTTGAAGGTGAAATAGACGATTTAGTTATTGAAAGTAACCATTATGAACGTACCGTATACCATGTGGTGGGTGATCAATACACGAAGACTAATTTCCGAATCAAACATAACTGGATGAAAGCAAACCTTGCACACCCAGATGACCCGAGTCTGGAACCACCAACCAAACCTGGTGTTATCCCTATGGTTTTCCAGAACCTGAAAGATTCAGACATCGGGCCAAACAGATTTACTAATGATTCAGGTGCAACATATGGTGCTCACATAGTAGCTAATGGTGATGAGTGTTACGGAAATCGTTACTATGTTGGTTACAAGCTAGATAGCGACAATGATTTTTCAAAAATACAAATGTCCAACGCTAATGTACTTTATGTTATTCGTGGTTCTAACAATTCAACCATATCTCAACCGAGTGCAGAGTTAAGATCTGGAACAGCCGCCTACACCGTAGAAAAATATAAATCAGTTTATAATATGCAAGATAATAAAATCCCTTTTTGCGATGTTTATCTTGATAGTAGCGGTAATGCAACAATAACAACGTGGTTTTCTCAAAGTGATCAACTTCTTGGAGCTTTTAGTTTAAGATTTGTTAGTCCTACCGCAAATGCGGTAGTTGCCGGGACATTTTGCTATGACTCATCTAATATTACGATTAATAAGATATCTTCAGGTGGAGCTCTTGGCGTTTCTGTTGGGGCTTCAGGTGACGGACGTCAGACACTATCTTTCTCCCAAGTACCAACCGGATCAACAGTAAGAGGGTGGGTAAAGCAGTTATAGAAAAAATGGCGCACAGCGTGCGCCATTTTTATTACGCTGACGGGAAGAGCTCTGGATGCGCCTTCAATAATTTTTCACCAAAATTCTTCGCTCCATATGATGTGAAATGGCTTATATCAAAGTAATAGAACTCCTTAGTTTTATCATCAAGTATTTCACATAGCAGTTTATCGCCGCACTGCAATTTAAGCGTACTAACATAGGTTACATTAATCTTTCTAAATTCATCATTATCAATAGTCTTGGCAATATCGTCTTCCTGCCTAAACCTATATTTTACCGGTTCGATTATGATTAACAACACAATTGCTTATGATTGCGCTAATCATCTTAGACCTCAGGGAACGATACCAATAGCAGATATTATTGTTAACGGTCAAAAGTCTGAGCGTTGTGACTGGCCTGTATTAATTGACACATATACAAACTGCTTGAGGATGATCGTAGATAATGCGATCTGGAGTAACTGTACCCAAGGTGCATTTGTTGGTCAGGCGCAGGCATGGCCAGGTCAAAGCCAGCTAACACTAAAATCTGTGAAAGCCACTAACATTACTAACACTGTATTTTACGCAATGCCGAATGGGCTTATCGTTATTGATGAATTTGAAGCATATAATGTCAATCACCTTTATTTCTGGCAGATTGGTGGAAAAATCTATGTTGGGCGGGAAAAAGTATCCCAACTGAATGGGGGTAACAAATTCGACCCTGCTGGAATTGCTCCGGTATTAGGTGGTGGTTGGAGTAATTACGATGTAACAAACTCTCAATATGACCTCCACCTTCAGGATTATAAAGCCAGATTAACTGGACTGATGAAAACATCCGGTACAGATCCTGTAGTGATTTATCTTCCAGAGTCCATGCGCCCATCATTGGCAACCAGGATGGCATGTATCCAGAATGATGCAGCAGGATCTCATGCGGGGTATGTCACTATTGATGCAGGTGTAAGAATTGGTGATGGGGTAATTCCTTCTGGGTTTACCTACATATCACTTGATGGTATAACTTGGGAATATTAATCGTCCTGATAATAACGTGCATCGTAATTGATGCACGTTAAACCAACTTGATAATTATTACCCCTTCCTGACGGTTCCATACTTTGAACTAGCATAGCGAGTTTTGTACGCTCGTCGTCAGTGCGAATCACATAGGCTGTACGGTCACGCATCCACCCTGTATAAACCTCCTGATCCGGTACTGATTGTAACACCACACTGAATTTATCCTCGCCGGCTGTCACAGGTATATTTTCCAGGGTGCCCAGACGACCGGTCAATGTAATGCTGTAGGAATATCCAGATAAAAATTCTACAGGGTCACTCAAATACAGGGTTAGTCCGGCGACACTTGTTACTACACCGTCCATCTGTCTTACGCGTGTATTATCTACCATGTCGACGCGCATACCAGGTGCAGCCTGTAACGCTATACTCAATGCCTGACACTCATGTGTGATACGTTGGTAAAGCAGTTTGTTATACTCACGTCGGGCGCGAATAGTAGCCAGGTATTTTGACTGACATGCGTCAAGATCTATTTTATTAACGTTGGTCTCTTCGCCGGCTGTCACATACAGATACGACTCTTCATCATGGTCGTAGTATTTCACCTGAATTCCGGTGTAGTCTTTAGGCGGTGAGAACGCGCGTGTACGTTTGTCACTACCCGGCACTTTAAACATGTGACCGAACTGCATAGAGGATGTTTGTTGAGGTAATTCCGGCCAGAAGTACAAAACATTACCCACCTGATACGGAGTAACGTTTACAGCGTTACATATCGTCTGCAGCCCTTCCTCGTATGTCGTGCTGTTATTGTCAAAGGTGTATCCGACTTCAACAGCACGACTGTCACCAAAGTAATCGAGTATCTGTTGTTGCACGTCATACAGCGCATCAACATTGATAGTAGATAAATCCCGACGACCAAAAAATGGATCGGTGTGCATTGATATGACAACATCGGCAAAGTTACGGTGCGCCACTCCGTTAACAAGTCGCGTTGCCAGCATATTCAGTTTACGTTCTTTCTGTTTCAATGCGGCATTAGTAGCCTTAGTGACAGTGTGAATCAGCGTTACGTCTCCGTAACTGCGAGGTGAGATATCAGAGATCGCATACAAATCCCGCCATTTTATGTTGTCGACAACCGACCCCTCGAAATCCTTATCCGTGTTTGATGTGCGCCGAATGGACACATTCACAGCACCGTCATAAGGATTATCGACGATTAACGTATTACCTACCGCTTCAGTGTACCTTCCGCTAACACTCATTGTGTGGATGACGTCAGGTTGAACGTTGAGCGGATCTGAAAGAATAACCTGAAAATCACAGGTAAAAGGAAACACGTCCCCGTTGGTTTTGTATACACCGTTCTGCGCGTATAAATTAACCATCACTTTATCTGCGCTGGATAGCAAATACGGGCCTACAACATAAGGTGATGTGCTGTCAACAGACGGTGTGAATTTTTGTAAAGTGCTACCGCCGCTATTCGTGAATTCCCAGTTGCCATCTGTGCGAAGATACGCCTGTAGATATGCGTCCTGACCTGTCGGTGACAAATCCCCCCACCCACTGTGACCGGTGGTATCGAGGATCAGAATGTTCTCACCTGATGACAGCGCTTCATAGGTACCGGACAGGTCGTTTCGGGTGTACGTGCCAACCGGAAGTACGTTAGCAGTAAAACTATAGAACTGGCTTAATACTACCTCACTACCAACAGGTGCGCGTTCTGACCAGTCAATAGCTGTACCGGAAGATGACTCAATCGAAGTGTCAATCTCACCAGTGCTGTAAATTTTAAACGTCGCTTTACTGATATCAGCATAGTTAGGCGGTTTCACTTCCGACCCGTCGGCCTCGTTCGATGCTTTAGCTACCATTATAGGAAACTGACTGTTATCGATGTTTCCGCCGATGTTCATATATGGGGATCCGAAACCAGGTGCTGTGCCGTTTTTATAAAAATCCAACTGCTCACCGGTGATTTTCTCTGCAGGCGTAATGCCGTCGCGTACGTCTTCCAGGAGATACTCTCCTACACCGACGCATAAGAACTGCACTTCATACTCAGTGCGGTCTTTGAATATGCGATAATCCATCAATAGGTCCGGATAAGCACGCACAAACCCTCGAATGTCCGATATACGTTCACCCGGGCGTGATGCGTTGGTACGACCCTGTAATGCGTTGTTAGACGATGCACTACGGCTATTTTTCAGATTAGCCGCCGCCGAGGTATTCGGCATGAACAGTTTCAGAATGGGGTTTAGTATAGTGCTGATTACTTTCGTGATCGCGCTGATTACCCCACCTTTCGGCATTTCATAGATGTGATAAGTCGCATCGGTGTCAGTTAATACTGAAGGATCTGTAACCCACTTTTGAGTGATGTTTTCATCATTGCGATAGATGAGCAAACCACGCGGGCGAACGGTACCGTGCGGCCATTTTTTTAATAACCACTCGCCAAAATCTGTATTTTCAGCAATTTCATTTTCCGGATGGTATACGATTTTAGACACTTTTCAGTCTCCAGAATGTTATGTTTTTATGTGCTGTTTTGATTATACCGATTGGTGTACGAATTGTCTGTCCCGGCGTATCACCGGGTGGTTGATAACAGTGGTGTACCATTCCACCATCCCACACCCCGACATGTAGTCCACCTGTATACCTGTTTTGCATCAATACGAGTGCGGCCTGTTCTGGCTTTTCCAGGCGGTCAAAACGTTTACGCATCCATCGGACAAACGATATGTCCCAATCATCAACCTGGACACCTTTAAGTTGAATATCATAACCATGTACCGCATACCATTGTGCGACCTCATGCGTACAGTTCCAGCGAGCGATGTCGTACCTGTCACCTATCATGTCGCATACGCCAGGAGAGATGGAAAACGTGCGAAAGTGTAAATCTCACCTGTTCCACTAAAATTCGTCAGCGGGGGTGATGCTGTAAACGTACACCCCTCTGGCTCTGTCGTAATATCTTTCGCTTCCAGGTCATACGGACCGTCCTGCAAGTCTGAAATACTACCGTCAGCACGGTAAACGAAAGTTCGCAGTGTGACAGATGGCTTTTCTTCACTGTCAAGCGGTATGAAGTCCAGGTAAACCCCTACCACTTCATTCAGATCCTGAATAGTAAATGAAAAGTCCTGTGACAAATCGTTCTGTTTCGCTGCTTTAGTGATCGATAGAGGTACATATTCATAATCATACGACTGTCCGTTTTCATGCACGGCAGTAAACCCTGGGTAAACCGAGGTTAGATATAGCGGGTTAGGGAAAGAAGAATGGTTAATTGTGATACCATCCACCACCCCTTTTCCCGTCGTAGCTGTTGTTAATAGCTCTTTTAGTTCGTCTTTCATTATTCAGGTATCCAGTCTGTGCCGAAATTAAACATCTGACCTGTGGCAATAATATCAACAACGATTACCGCAGTTTTATCACCGTAACAAGGCATCATTACCTGACGAGACATTGCCGCACAACGATCGAAGATTGGTACAGCTTCCAGTGTCAGTTCAACTGTACCATGCCAGCCGATTGTAGTTACTTTCGGCATACCGACAATCTGCACAACGTGAACCTGAATGATACCGTTAACAAATAACTCCATTGCGAAACGCTGACTGCCTTCGGCAATGGTGTAGTTGTAAAAGTCATCCCACCATTGCAGTTTTGCAGGACTATTCAGTTGAACCATACAGGATACGTTTGCCGGACCGCCGAAACTGCGACGGTTAAGACGTGACAGCGTGCCTTCGATATTCGATTTAGTAACACCCCATGGAGGGGTGTACGAATAACTTCCGCGTTCAGGACGAACCATTTCGCCGCCGTAGCGCAGTTCTGGTAATTCATCCATCACACTTTCCTCTCAGCATTATAGTTTGAACGAAATGACTTGTTTGTTGTGCTGTACGGGTTATTAAACTCAGAAGCGTTAATGCGCGGAACTTCCTCACCGATAATTAATCTCACACGATCCTCATCGAGTTGCTGTACTTGCACCTTATCATTGCCATAGTTAGCAACCTCGACATTTATCTGTGAACCGCTGCCACCAGTATACGATCCTGCGCGCATCGCTGCCAGTTCGTTACGGTACTGACGTGTCTGACGTGCCGGCATAACATATTCTCCGTTGCTGAGACGTGCCGGAATGCTGTCTGACGTTCCAGTGCCTGGTCCGGATACATACCCACCTGTTGCAAATCCAGTTGCGGCAATAGACTGAATACTCCCTAATACTGACGTACCGTACGCCAGTGCCTGTGCGATCATTGGTATGTTAGCCGGGAACGGTAAAGCCATCGCCTGACTTACGGCTGTCCATAGGTTGATGCTCGCCTGTGCAATACTGAACGCTTTAGACAGGGCGAACATCGCTTTATATGCGCTGGATTGCTCACCTTTAGACTGTGCCAGACCGTCAGCCATTTGTCCCAGGAAGTCAGCACTGGATTGCAATAACAGGCTGTAGTTAGCGTTTGACAGGTTTGTACGCTGTTGCTCCCCGGCCTGCTGGATCTGCGTCTTCATGTCCTGATATTGCTGCTCGGCAGCAAGGTCATCATCACGAAATTGTTGACGCCATTGAGCAGCAACCGCCAGGCGCTGCGCTTCTTGCTCCGCCGATTGGTCAATACTCGCTTGATATGGATTAATCTCAGCCTGCACATCATTCTGCACTTGACTAACCTGTGCCGCTAGTTGTTTCGCTTGTTCCTGTTTATACAGTGACGCCACGTACGCATCGACCGCCTGACGCTGCGCATCGGTGGCATCCGCATTCAGACGTGACTGTGCTTCCGCCTGTTTCGACTGCAGAGTAAGTTGATTCTGTACCTGAACAGATTTGAGGTATGACGCACTCAGAGCATCGACAGACTGACCCTGAAGCATTGACTGTGCAACTTGCTCTTTGGCGCGCTGCACATCGAACTGACCGGCATTCACTTTGTCAGTCAGCGTTTTGATGTATTTCTTGTTCGCTTCCTGATTCTGCTCAAGTTGTTTCTGTTCGCGTTTCGCAGCGGACTCGGCTTCACTTTGCGTTTTTTTGGTTTCTTTCTGACCTGCACGGAAGTCAGTCTGCTGTTTCAGCAATGCAGCATATGCCGCAACCTGTCCTTTCGTGGCATTGCTTCCCAGTTTGCTGGACGCCGCCAGTTCATAGTTACCTTTTGCCAGCGCTTCGGTGTACGCAACGTTGGCTTTCAGGTTGTCAATTTGCTTCTGTGCGTCAGGATCTGCTTTTGGCGCTTTTGGTGTCTGCTGAATGGCTTTGAAATCGGCAGCGAGCGTTGCGGCTAATCCGGCGAGACGCTGCATAGCACTGATCTGATTTTCCGTCTCAGCAATCGCTGCTTTCTGCTTGTTAATCTGGTCAAGCAGATACTTACCGTACATTGACGTTTTATCACTCAGACCGTCATATGCTTCCTGTTGACGTTGCAGTGTACCATTCTGGGTGATCAGCACACGGTTTAACTCATCGGTCTGTGTTGCGGTGCCGTTGAGATTTTTAGTCCAGTATTCCAGTGCCTGGTTGATACCGTCGATTGATTTAGCCAGACCTTGCGAAATGCCCAGTTTGTCATTCAGCGCATCGGCGGCAACGCCCAGGTTGTTCATTAAAGCTGTTGAAGCCTGCTCGACGGTACGTGGTAATTTTGCGGCCTGTGCATCCAAATCTGAGAAGTCGCCGGCGAGCATTAACAGAACGTCACTGTTCAGTTTACCGTCGGTTGCCATCTGGCGCAGTTCACCACGACTGACATTCAGTTTTTTAGCCAGGGTATCCAGCACGACTGGTAACTGCTCGGAAACAGATCGGAATTCATCACCCTGCAGACGACCGGATGCAAACGACTGCGACAACTGATAAATAGCCGCTGATGCTTCCTGACTGGACGCACCGGACACACGTGCCATCGTCTGCAGGTTGCTGATCAGTTTCAGTACCTGGTCATTAGTGACACCCATATCTTTACCGGCGGATGCGAAACGCGCGAAGGTGTTCGCGGTGTCCTGCAAACTGGTACCGGCATTGTTGGCAATGGTCTGAAGTTGTGCAAAAACCGCGTTGGATTCAGCCTGTGACTGCGTGTACAGATTGATACGCGACTGTAACAGGTTGATGTTGTCAGCCACCTCAATGAACGCTTTGCCCCACT
>OBJT01000503.1_pt1 | contig 10116 bp, 9 predicted proteins | sample 1519861 | NCBI WGS metagenome assembly OBJT01 (sample SAMN02401118, study PRJEB22541) | soil metagenome, isolate JX
AAGCAACCGCTTGCGTTTTTCCATTTATCCGGCGCACAGATACATTCAACACCGAGATAAAACCCCCTTCTGAATTAACAGAAATATAGCGATGCCCCTGGGACCATTGCGTCTTATTTCCAAAACGCTCACCTGCGGTAACAAGCACGTTTCCCTCACGACAAACCAAGCGCTCTTCGCCAATGCGACTGACAATGAATGAAGAATTTACTGGGGCTAAAAATGCAGCCAATTGTTCAGCACTTCCCTCAATGGAAAGCGGGAGATCTGGAATTAGCGGTAATTTTATGAATGGCATTTCCTATCTTAACATTCATTTGACTTAGTGGTTAGCAATGGGATAATTTAACCCCCTCTTACAAAGACCATTCGACCATGAGTGAACCACTGATTATTGGTATTGATGAAGTCGGGCGGGGTTGTATTGCCGGACCTGTGATTGCTGCAGCCGTAGTCCTCAATCATCCTGTGGCGGGTGTGCGTGATAGTAAAAAGCTTTCTGCACATAAAAGAGGAATATTGGTACCTCAAATTCAATTGGCCTCCAGCCATTATGCGGTGGGTGAAGCCAGTATTGAGGAAATTGATAACATCAACATCCTACAAGCCACCTTCCTGGCAATGCGAAGGGCTGTTGAAGCCCTTAACCTGGATCCCCAACAGGCTATCTTAAAGGTGGATGGCAATATCATCCCCCCATGGTGCCTGGATCAAGGCTGGACCGCTCACGCTCTGATTGGAGGCGATGACCTTGAACCGGCGATTGCGGCAGCCTCCATCTTGGCAAAAGAACACCGTGATGCGTTTATGACCAGCCAAGATGCTGTGTGGCCTGGGTACGGCTTTGGTAAACATAAAGGGTATGGAACCGCCGCCCACATGAAAGCCTTGGCGACGTTGGGAGTAACCCCTCTCCATAGACGTAGTTTTGCTCCAGTGGCCAAATATCTCTAACTGAATACTGAATAGTATACATGGGCACACTTTCACTATTGAAAGATCCCTATGTTCCGAGGTAGAATACCCTCCTTACCCGGAGAACGTGCTAATGCCCGCCAAACCCACAGATAATGACCGCTTGCTAACCGCCCTTGCGGCCGTAGACCAGATCCAACGTGAGCAGGCTGAAACCAACGACCTTCTTAATCAAGATGAACAAGATCGACAGAATGCGGTTGTGATTCGTGAAATGCTTGAGCTTCAAGGTGAAAAGGTCGATGATGAAACGATCAAGCAGGCCCTGGCCGTAAGCCGCAAGCCCAAGTCTCTCGTTTTTACCCCGATGCCCCAAACCTTTATCCGCAAGTTGGCCTCTGCCTATATTGTGCGTGATCGCTGGCTCGGTAAGACGCTGGCTGGCTTTACCTTTCTGCTTTTCATTAGCGGTGCGGGCTGGGCAGCCCATGCAACGGTTGAATCACGTTTCCAGAATTCGGCGCAGCAAGCTTTTGCAGATACCAATACTCTGAAGTCCAAAGTTGATGCTATCAGCCACAGCATTGAACCGTTGAGCGCCTATCCCGTTCTTGAACAGGAAGCCAAGCTTTCCCTGGTGAAGGCTGTAAGCGAGCTGGGCAAGGCTGATGCTATTTTGCAGGGGCGAGAACCCGATAATCGTGATGAACTCAAACAGGTAGCCGATTACAATGCCACAGCTAACAGCGCTCTACAAAAGGCGACTGCCCTGGCTAATCGAGGAAGCTCTCTAAATGCATTGCGCGCTCAGATGGAGAGCACTGACAAACGTCATACTCAGGCCTCCAACTGGCCTGAGCTGGCCGCTTCGATGGCCAGTCAACGCCTCATGTTTGATCAGGCTATTACGCAGGGGGATGATGCTCAAGCCGAGAAAATCCTGAGGTCCTACACCGCCATGTCCAATGCAGAACAGGAGCGTGATGCCCTGGTAGCAGCGGCTAAAGATGTTCCTGCCATTGGTCAAACCCAAGCCAACAAGCTTGTTGTTGCTGGAGAAGCGGCACTTCTTGCAGGTAAAGCTGACGTAGCACGCAGTGCTCGTAGTCAGATCAATGACCTTAAGGTTCAGATTGCTCAAGAATATCGTTTGGAAATCACCAACGCCCCCAATGAAAAAAGTGGTGTTGTCCGGACACCTAACAACTACCAAAACACAAAGAATCACTATATTATTGTTGACGCATTGGATGCGGCTAATCAACCAGTTGTAGTATCTATTCGAAATGAAGAAACTGGAAAAGTAGAAAAGGTTTCGCGTTTTGGCATGCGCGTTCCCAGTAGTTTCTTTGAAAAAGTTAAGGCAGATAAGAAAGACAATCAGTTCATTGATGATGCTGATGTTGGCAAAAAATCTGCGGGCGAGCTTGAACCCACCATCACCGTCCCCTTTGAGGGCGGCTACATCACTTCCTGGTAAGGACTGCATACATGAAAGGCACTACTGTTCAAAGCAAAATCAAGCAGACCCTGGAACAGGCAAAGAGGGATGAAGACACTGCGCGCAAACAATTTGATGATGCTGATAAGCAACATCAAGCTTGCGTAAACCGACTGCGCAATGCCATCAATATCGTTGTCCAGTCTCGCATGGACAATACAGGTACCCTTTCGGCATTGGCGGATGCTGACCGTAAGGTAGCCTCACTGGCTCAGCGCCGCGCCGCCAAACAGACGGCCCTGCAGCTGCTTACCAATGAGAGTGAGGAAAACCTTTCCCGTATCGAGGATGAGCTTGCACAAGCACGCAATCTTCGTGATGAACGGGCGGCTGCATGGAACGAGCGAAAGGGACAGACCCTGAATGAAGTTCGTCAAATCAATCCAGAATTTGCTGAACGCGAACAACGGGTCAAGGGATATCAAGATCAAATTGTAAAAATTGATGGCCTAATCACTGAGCGTGAAGAGCGCTGTAAGGAACTGGAGAACAAGATCAACCAGGATCTGGTCTTTGCTTATTGTTCCAAGCAGAAAGCAGGCACGCCGCAGGCTCACGGCAATGCATTGGTGCGATGGCTGGATAGTCATATCGCACGGGTGAGTGGTTACAATACTCAAAATGAAGTCTTGGTATTGGCACAAGAACAGGTAGAACGTTTGCGTTCTCAGCAGGACCGACTGCGCCAGAACCAAAATATGGATAAGGAGTGGCTGGATGAGGCCGTAGCCACCTACAACAAGCGCGAAGAGATTATCGCTATTCGCACGGCTTTTGAAGATTCTAAAATTCAATTGGCTCAAACAGGAACCAAGCGAGATATGGCGGCGCAGGCACTGAATGCGGCGCGGGAGCAACTGCGCGTCTATCAGGACCGACGCGACAGTGAAACCCATGATCAACAAGAATGCCTGTTCAATGCTCTGATGGGTGCGCGAGCAAACCTGTTGATCCAGGCAGCCCAAGAAACCGAAACCCAAGAAGATGATCGGGCTGTTGAAATCATTCTTCAAGAACGCAAGTCTCTTCCGGCCTACAAGGAAGCTGTGGAACATGCAGAGAAAAATCTGACCAAGGCTACCGCAGCCACCAGCCGTGTGCGCACCATTAGTGACAACTTCAAGTCTCGCAGCTATGCGCGAAGTGATAGTCACTTCCGCCCAGGCGTTGACGTAGACTCGCTGTTGGTGGGTGTCATGCTGGGAAGCATGACCACTGATAGTGCGTGGTCTTCCATTTCCCAGGGGCACTACAGGGTAGAGGAAACACCACGCTACTCACCAAGCTCCTCTTCTAACGATTGGGGCGGCAGTTCAGGTAGCAGCTTTGGTGGAAGCAGCGGCGGTTTTTCATCGAGCAGCAGCTTCGGTGGCGACAGCGGTGGATTTTCGACAACCGATAGTTTTTAATGTTAAAAGAAACAGACTTAAGAAAGGTTGTTCAGCAACTTCCAACGTTAGAATGGTCAACTGAGCAGCAAAAAGCTGTTGACCACTCTGAATACCTGTTCAACCTTTCAAAAAGTAATCAAGAAGTTCTTGCCCCGCTATTAAAGGCGGGGTTTTTAAAACGTCCACAGGAACTTACTCATGCGGCCAGGCGCCTAGCCAAGCAAGGGGAGGCAGAGGCTCTAGCGCTATCATTATCGTGGTTGGACACTCTTTTCCCTAATTGGCTTCTTCTTCCAAGCCAAGAAGAGCAGGTGGCAACCCTACTTGCCAATTGCGCAGGTGGATCTCAGCGCACATTGGAATACATTTTAAAATACGGTATTGACCCTCATCTTCAAATGAATGGCAGTACAGCGCTTCGCGCTGCTGTGAGTAGTCAAATTCCTGAGAATGTAAAAATTCTGCTGGCTTTAAATATCCAGAACACTACTGCAGAAGAGCCAGATCTCTTCCCCCTCATTCACCTCGCAGCACTCGGAGGAAATATTGAGGTGCTTATGCTTCTATTACAGGCAGGCTATAACGTTAATCAATTAGATAGCAGTAGTAGGCCTAAAACTGCACTTACCAATGTCATACTGCAAACCCAAAACAGAGAAATCATCACCACCCTCTTAGAAGCGGGCGCTGATATCAACATCCCCTATCAAAGTGAAGACTATACTCTTACCGCTTTATCTGCCTTATTTCTTATGAAAGAAGGAATATATTCTAACCTTGCGTCCTGGGCCTTGGCTGAAATTGATAGAGTAAGCCTTGATCAAAAAACAAAAAAAACCGGCCACACCGAAAAACGACCTGACCGGCTTTAATGTTTTAGTTGTGGAAGCAGATTAGCGGCGAGGACCCTCTACACGAGCACGGGCCACTTGCTCTGGGGTAGCCAGACCATATTGCGCAAGCAGCTCCAGACCGCGCCTGGAAAGACCTACAGACTCTGCCAATGAGGCAGGGTTATTGAATTTTCCTGCGGGCACGCGTTCACCTGGACGATCACCATCGCGCATCATCATGTAATCAATATTGCGAGCACCACGCTCCAAGCAATCGCTGATCTTCTGATAATCATGATTGACAATGGCCTGTGGCAGTTGACGCTCGGCACGTGCTTTCAAAAGGGGGGCTAGTAAAGGCTTAAGCATGGTAATTCCTCTGGAGATATCTTATTTTCAACCCAACCCCCTGTTGTGTCAAAGCCCCCCTACAAAAAAAGCCGCCCGAAGGCGGCTAGAAAGACTTCAAAAAATCAGTGTGTTTCAGCAGGGCTTAAGGTAGCAACCACGATACTGGTACCACGCCCACTTTGATACAGAAGACGGCCATGAGCCACCAAATACCCCGGCCCGCTTAGGTAATCCTGGTCAGAAAAATCCTTACCTCCCGCAGCAAAGGCTGCATTACGCTTTACTTGCCCTCCACCGATACGATCACGAATGAAAGCACGATCAGCATCATTGATGGTAAAACGCTCATTAACAGGGTGAGAATGAATACTATCACCCGTAGCCACATAACCAGGTGCCACGGCCCCTGTATTAGCACAGGAGATATGCGAGTTATTTGTGAACAGACGGACAGAAAGCTGACCACTTTCTGACTTAGCCAACGCGCCACAGATCTCATAGTTGGTGCCCGTGGTATAATTCAACATCCACTGAGCAAGACGAACAAGATATTGATCCTGGCTTTCTCCATCACGCTGAATAATGGTAGTCAGCGAAATGAAAGGCACCACCTCACCGCGATTAGGCAAACGCCCCATCGAAGTTTCAGCTTGAACAGGGACGCTTACGGAAAAAAGCAGCCCCACAAAAACAAAGAAAGCAAATACGGCACGCATTGAGATTCTCCTGAAGTTGGGAGGATTATCTCATACTGTGCATCTGCGTACAACTTTTCCTGTCCAAATACAAGTCTTTTTCTTTTTCAAAACCTTAATAAAAACAAATATTTAAACATTAATTAGTAAACCACCCTTGCTATTTACGAATGAAGTACGCTAATTTAACGGGTGTTTATTTAAAATGATGCGTTAAACCTGTTTTATGGCATACTGCGTTTCCCCTGCCGTCATTGTCTAACCCCTTAACAGGTTTAGGCTGTAACCAGATATATTCTACTACCGGAGATTTAAATGAAATACCTGTTTGTTGCGGCTGCGCTGGCCCTCACCCTGTCAGCATGTCAGCCCCCCGAAAAAAACGTTGTGGACAAAGGCAAGGATGAAACCACCGCAGCACCCTTTGCCGTTATTGAAGATGCAAAACTTCTGGAAAAGGCCAATACCTTGGCCAATGGTGCCAGTAAGGGGAAAATTACGGTAGATAGCCTTTTCAAGGGTCCAGATAATACTGTGGGCCTGGTCGTGGCGGTACCAGGTGGCGGCAAGGATATTGCCTGGACCAACAAGGAGATGACAGTCCTCTTCCCATTGGCCCTCGGTGCTGACGGCAACTCTTTGAATGTGGCCGCTCAGGAAGCACACATCAAGGCTCCAGGCGCCCCTACAGGTGTTCCTATCCCAGAGCTGGCAAAAGAAATCATTGATAAGAAGGTTGGCTTTGTTGTAGGCACAAAGGGCCCCATTGTTACTGCTGTCATGGATCCCAACTGTGGATACTGTAACCGCTTCTACAATGATGTGATGCCACTGGTCAAAAAGGGTGAAGTCCGAGTTCGCTTTGTAATGGTAGGTATTTTGAGCCAGGATTCAGTGTCCAAGGCTGCAGCCATTTTGGCTGATAAAAACCCCGCCAAAGCACTGGATCTGAGTGAAAAGAATGCCGGTAAGCCCTTCAGTGGATCCCCTGCGGCGCCGGAGTTCCAGGCACAAGTTCAGGCTAACACCGACCTTATCCAAAAAGCTGGGCAGCTTTCCACCCCCACCTTGCTGATCTGTAACAAAGGACACGATGTGGAACTCATTCGTGGACAGCCGCAGGATATTCGTGGCTTCATCAGTGGTCTGGATACCAGCCCACAAAATGCACTTTGCTCTACCCCTTGATTTCATAAGGGAGCTACCAAAAAGGCTGGGGAAACCCAGCCTTTTTCTTTATCTACTACTTCTTATCAGGGATGCCGACCCTTAGAACGCTCTGAGGCAGTGAGGGCCTGCTGACGACGTTCCAGCAGCTTCTCCGACAAGGTAGGAGTTGCCTGCCACCACATCTTACCCAGCTCCGCCATGGTTTCTTTCCAGATAGGAGCAGCTACATCATCCTCTTCTACCTTGGGCCCCATCACACCATCATTTGCGTTGATCTTGCCCTTGAAGTCACTCAGGATGGAGTCAGAGGGGGCATTAGCCTGTAGATGGGATTGCCAAGCAAAGGCCAACGTTTCATGACGGCTAGCAACATACCCGGCTTTCCACTGCTCATCTTCATCCGCACTTTCAGCAAGCTTTTTAACACGGTCATCTCGTTCGGTATACCAAACGTGACCCGCTTTAATGGATGCCTGCCTTAATCTATCGGGTAAATCCTTCCATAGCTGTTGCACTTTGTTTTGGGCGGGAGAACGCAAGACTTGCTGGGTTAAAGTATAGCCACCTGTAATACTCATATCTGCAGGTTTTGTGCGCAAGGCAAAATCCACTACATGTAACCACTCGTGACCCAAATCTTCCCAGGCCGACACCATTCCAAACTGATTATCTTGTTGGGGGAAAGCCATCGAAATATTTAAGGGCGACATTACCGTCAACATGACACGACCACGCAAACCCAAAACGGGACCTTTCCAACCTGTGGCTTGCTGTAACTCATGATTAGCCAGCTCCAGGCGCTCTGCGATAGCTACAATATTTTCGCTATCATTGAAGTTGGCCAAAGGCACCCTTAAACCTGCCAAACCACTATTGTCCACCGCACGCAACAGGCGCTCTTTGGCTTCATCCATGTTCTGCTCATACTTGGATGGTACCGGAATAGAGGTGGTTTCATCTAAACGATCAGAGGACATGATTTGCCAATAATTGGCTACGTTTTCCCATGTTCGATCTTCGGATGGAAGGGCGCTTTGGGCTTCACAAGAATGAAGCAAACCACGAAGCACCAACTCATCACGGTTATTATGCGACAAGAAGGCTTCGGCCTGCTTGGCATTTGAAATTTCAAAAATTGACTGGGTTGATTGGGATTGGGCTATTGCCTGGGCAGCAATCTCATCGGTCCTAGCAATGACAGGACTTTGAGTCCAAACCAATACACTGATCAGTTCAAATGCTTGATCCGGACTTACGCCTCCCTCCTTCCACTGATTGATTAACTCCAAACCATCTACTTGCCCTGTAGGTAATACCCAAGACAATCCAGGGGCCTTCTTGGCAAATGCGGTATCTACAAAAAATGCTGGGCGGGTAGCTTGATCTTTAGATACTGACCCCATCGCACTTTGATTTACTCCAGCAAGTTCAGGATGACTGGAAGAAATGTCATGAGCTGCTAATGGACCTGCAGCAGCAAGTGTTACGCCCAGTAAACCTCTAGCAATCGCTTTTCTCAAAAAATGAGCTACTGGACGATCCGACAAGGGGCGGGGACCCACTGAAATTACTTGGCGGGCATGAGTAAGAAGAGTAGAAGGTGATAATGTCATGATTTATTGTAGGGCAAAAACTGAGGCTGGGCGAGAGCTGATTGGTGCTTCAACTCTTTCATGTGATAATGAATATAGAAATTATTGAGAAATACAATGTTATCCAAAGATAAAGTTAACGATATTCTGTCTTTTTTAACCAGTCGCCGACAGGGCAACCTTGATAAAAAATTAATTAACGTTGCGCAGCAAATCATACGTGAGCGCACGTTGAATAATACACTGCCTCACTGGGTAGACTTGGCTTCCGAAAGACAAATAAAAATGTTTACCCATCTATTGGAGGAGGGGGCCAACCCCAATGCCCTTATTACAACTGAAAAAGGAAACATCCCCCTTTTACACGCCATTGCTGACGCAAGTCCAGAATGCGCCATCCGTCTTATTGAAAGAGGGGCACCTATTGATCAGACCTTATTTAATGTAGCGACCCATCACGCGCGAAATTTTGCAAGCAATCAACGCGATCATCGCGCAAAACTCCTCGGGGCAATTGATCAATCCCTAAACGAGGAAGAAAAAAGACAACAATGGAATGAGATCCAGGCTATTGAAGCTGAATTTCCTTGGGCAAAAATGCTGGAAACCTTTATCCAAAGCCCAAATATTCAGTGGTATAAACCGGTTATCAAAATTTACAATGAAGAAACCTCTCCTCATGAAAAAAAGCCCACTTGTATAACTTACTGGCGTTTTCACTGTCAAATAAGTAATTACTACAAAGGAAAATCTATTGATGACCGTATCCAGGAAGGGCAACGTAACAGAGGTGAACATGTAGGAAGACCACCCCTGCCTGAAACATTAACCCCTGAACAAATCAACCGTCTATTTGAACAAGCTCACCGCAATAATACCGGAGAACTTTTAAGTAATACCGAATTGTATGAGCGACGTATCGAACTATTAAATAGAGGTGCAGATCCCAACACCCTTGTTCCTGGCTGGAATTGGGCAGAATCCATGAATGATCCCGACTATATAAATGGTGAAGACCCCGAAGGAAAAGAAGCTTTACGGCTATCTTCCATACCTAAAAAAAACAGCATTCATGGCGGTTATCCCGATCATAGTCGAGACAAGTATTACATCTCCATTTTGGATACCCTTCTTATACAGACGCGACTTCAAAGAGCGGGGGATATGGCATATTTGGACATGGTAATTAACGCTGGCGGCAAGCCTACAAAACACGGTATGAAATTGGCGGCGGAACACTTCATTAGGCATGCAGAAACCACTCTCTTACAGAGACGACAAGATGAGGCCAGTGGAGATCCCAATAAGCTTAATTATGTAAAGCGGTCAATTAGATGGCTGGAAGATGATAAGAAGTCCTTCATTGCTGTTATGGGAAGAGCAGAGACCGCAGGACAAATCTCAGTTGGGCAAATTGAGCATGGGAAGATAGCTGAAAAACTTGAAGAACTTTTTCCTGGAATAATGGCAGAGCTGGACTTTGGAACATTAATGGCAAATACAGCTGCTGCAAAGAAATCTTCTCAGAAAAACAAACCCACTCGACTTTAATCAGCTTACTAATGATAAAAAAGCCCTCACAAAGAGGGCTTTTTTTACAACCTGGGTCCACCCTTTTTACTTTTTGCCTCTACCGTATTGCGATTTAACTCATACTCTTCCAACTTA
>OBJT01000504.1_pt1 | contig 10096 bp, 8 predicted proteins | sample 1519861 | NCBI WGS metagenome assembly OBJT01 (sample SAMN02401118, study PRJEB22541) | soil metagenome, isolate JX
CCCGCGATCGTAGCGGGCTTTTTTTATGCGGCCGCCAAAGAGACAACCTCCCCCCGACTTTGCCACCAACAGCGATTGCTGCCCCCATCCCTCCTCTTCGACTGACGACAGCCATCCTCAATCAAAGGTTGCCGTATCGTTAACCCGATTCTCATCTCTCTTTCACTACACAACCCACCAGCAGAGACATGCCCGGCATTTGCTTTATGCAAAAGCATGAAATATTACGCATCAACATTCAAAAATCCTCGGGGAAATATCAGCCATAAACGCATACCCACTCATTTGAATGAATATTGCTGTTTTCCCCTGCAATGGATCACGCCATGCCCCTGTCCGCCTCGCACATTGCCTGGGGCGACAATACTCGCCCACCACAAGTCATCCCGCTCAATCACGCGCTGGCGCGCCCAGCGGGAAGTAGTGTCGAAATGGCCTCGCCTCCTCCACCACCCGCACGATGGAGGGATGATTGAGCAGACGGGCGCGATAGGCACGCAGACGGCCATAGCCAGCCGGGATCTCGTGGGCCCAGTCGGCGTAGAAGAGCGAGGGGGCGGCGGCGCAATCGGCCAGCGTGAAGTCTGCGCCGGCAATCCAGTGGCGTCCTTCCAGTCGCTGATCAAGCCAGGGGTAGATCTGATTGAGCATCTCGCGGGCCTCCGCTACGCCATAGCGGTCGCGATCCGCGACCGGGCGCAGCGCATCCAGCACCACTTTTTGCATCGGCGTCATCACATAGTTGTCGAAGACGCGATCCAGCATATGCACCTCCAGACCCGCATCGCCGGGCGGGATCAGGCTGACGGGGCCCGGATGGTGCGCCTGCAGATGGGCGACGATGGTGCTGCTCTCGAGGATGCAGCGACCATCATCCAGCAACACCGGGAAGCGCTTGAGTGGCCAGAGGGCGGCAAGTTCGGCGTTCGCCGCCGGCTCTTCGAGATTCCGGTACTCGAACGGGGTGGCATTCTCGTAGAGAGCGATCAGCACTTTCTGGCTGTAGGACGAAAAGGGGTGGGCATAGAGTTTCATGGGGATGTTCCTGACGCTCAGAGGGATGACTTCCCTAGTCTAGATCCCCTCTCTATTTTCGATGCGTCCCTATCCCATGCTGGTTTTGGGATGATAAACGCCCATTCATGACGGCAATCACACCCGTATGGCTCTCTTTTAGGTAGGGTGATCCCGCCTGTGGCCGCCAAGCCGGGGCAGCCGACTCATCAGGGTTGATGAGCGGCACCACAACAAAAATTGATGTCAGGCCAAGCTGAACATCATCAAGGATCCCGTCATGAATCAATCATTGCCGCTGTTGACGCCGCTGCGGGGCATCGCTGCCCTGATGGTGGTGCTGTTCCATGCCCGCTTGCTGCTCTTTCCCCAGTGGATGGAGTCGATCGCCGGCCACACCCAACTCATCGAGAACGGCTACCTCTGGGTCGATCTCTTCTTTATTTTGAGCGGGCTGGTGCTGGCCCACGTCTACGGGGAGGCCTTCGCCCGCACGCCCCGCACCATTGGTTATGGCCGCTTCCTCTGGCTGCGGCTCACCCGGGTGTATCCCCTCTACCTGGTGACCCTGCTGCTGCTGGTTGGCTGGGAGCTCTACAAGGCCCACCACGGGATTGGCTTCTACGCCGGCCCCCTGTTCAAGATGTGGGAGTGGGAGGGGATGCCTCCGTTCGGCTCACCCTTTACCCCGGCCGAGGCGCTGCCAAGCAGCCTGTTGCTGCTGCAGGTGGTGACCGATCACGGATTGACCTGGAACTTCGCCGCCTGGTCGCTCAGCGTGGAGTGGATTAGCTATCTGCTGTTTCCGCTGCTCATTCCCCTCGCCGTCACCCGCAGCCGCTGGAGCAACCTCGCCCCCTTGCTGGCCCTGACGGTGCTGGCCTTTATCGTGCACAGCCGGGGTACCCTGGATGTCACCAGCGGGGCGCTGGCCATCGGGCGCGGGGTGAGTGAATTCGTGCTCGGCCTCTGGCTGCTGCCGAAGGTGAAGGCTGCCCGCCAGTGGTCCATGATGCAGCAAGATCTGCCGCTGCTGCTCGCCTTTGTGCTCCCCTTCGCACTGATGCAGTTCACCATGACGCCGCAGCTGACCCTGCTGCTGATCAGCGCCTACGTGTTGCTGATCTGGATTGCCGCCTGCCAGGGCGATCGCCAGAGCCCGCTGCTGCGCCTCCTGGACAACCGCTTCACCAACTGGCTGGGGGATCTCTCCTACTCCATCTACCTGCTCCACGCCCTGGTGTTGCTCACCGGCTGCGAGCTTGTCCACTCTCTGGCGCCGGGGCTCACCGCGTGGTGGTACGCCCAGACCAACCCCTTGCTGGGGGTGCTGGCCACCCTGTTGATGCTCGCCGTGCTGATCGGGCTCTCGGCGCTGAGCTACACCCTGCTGGAGCGGCCGCTGCAACGGCGACTGCGCCGGCTAGGCAAGGCTCCCCAACCAGTGATGGAGCAAGCTGGCTAGTTTCCGTCGCCACATGCTGCCCCGATGCAAGACCGGCACGCCGTCGGGGCGGCTCAAAGTGGGACTAGCCTGAGCAAGGCGAAGAGTACGGCTCTTTTTGAACCCGACAATCCCCTGCGCTTTGTGTGAATTCCAGTTCGAATCAAGAGGGCCGTCTGTGGCATAATGGCCCGTCCTGTGGTCCTCGGCGGGGCTTCGCCGGCGCATCCTTGCCCTCCTCCCGTCCTGCCAGGCAGCCTGACATCACTGTGTTCACAGGCCGCCAGGGCCACCCTATTTTTGCGCGCACATTTGACGGTGCCACAGCAGTTATTTGCACACGCAAGTCTGCCCACACAAGGGGAAAGCATGTCTTCCATTCGTCTGACCCAATACAGCCACGGCGCTGGCTGTGGCTGCAAAATCTCTCCCAAGGTGCTCGACACCATTCTCAAGAGCCAGATCCCGGGCTTTGACGACCCGACGCTGGTGGTCGGCAACAGCAGCAAGGATGACGCGGCCGTGGTCGATATCGGCAACGGTCAGGGTATCGTCTCCACCACCGACTTCTTCATGCCCATCGTCGATGATCCCTTCACCTTCGGCCGCATCGCCGCCACCAACGCCATCAGCGACATCTACGCCATGGGCGGCAAACCCATCGTCGCCATCGCCATCCTCGGCTGGCCCGTCAACATACTCGCACCTGAAGTGGCCCAGCAGGTGATCGACGGCGGCCGCCAGGTGTGCCACGAAGCGGGTATTTCTCTGGCCGGCGGCCACAGCATCGATGCCCCCGAGCCCATCTTCGGCCTCGCGGTGACCGGTATCGTGCCGCTCAACGCCATCAAGCAGAACGACACCGCCAAGGTGGGTGACACCCTCTATCTGACCAAGCCCCTTGGCATCGGCATCCTCACCACCGCCCAGAAGAAGGGCAAGCTCAAGCCCGAGCATGAGCAACTGGCCCCGGATGCCATGTGCACCCTCAACAAGATTGGCCAGCGCTTCGCCGCCTTACCCGGCGTACACGCCATGACCGACGTGACCGGTTTTGGACTGGCAGGCCACCTGCTGGAGATGTGCGAAGGTTCCGGCGTCAGTGCCCGTCTGGACTTCAAGGCGCTGCCGCTGCTGGACGAGGTGGATTACTACCTGAGTGAGGGCTGCGTACCGGGCGGTACCCTGCGCAACTTCGACTCCTATGGTGACAAGCTGGGCGCCATGGATGATCGCACCCGCAACATCCTGTGCGACCCGCAGACCAGCGGCGGCCTGCTGGTAGCCGTCGGTAAAGAAAGTGAAGCCGAGCTCCTTGCCATTGCCGCACAGGCAGGGCTGACCCTCTCTCCCATCGGCCAGTTGCAGGCCCGCACCGGCAACCAGTTCATCGAGGTTGTCCAATGAGTGCCCTGCCACTGGCCACGGATTACGCCCGGATCTTTCTGGATGAGGTTCCACTCATCGATCTGCGCGCCCCCGTCGAGTTCAAGGAAGGGGCCTTTCCCACCGCCGTCAGCCTGCCGCTGATGACGGACGAGGAGCGTGCCCGGGTCGGTACCTGTTACAAGCAGGAGGGACAGGCCGCAGCCATCACCCTGGGCCATCAACTGGTAGGTGGCGCGGTGCGCGCCGCGCGCATGGAAGGCTGGCTGGCCAGGTTGCGCCAGCAACCCGACGCCCTGCTCTACTGTTTTCGCGGCGGCCTGCGCTCCCAGACAGTGCAGCAGTGGCTGGCCGAGGCCGGCATCACCCGCCCCCGGGTCGCGGGCGGCTACAAGGCGCTGCGCCACTTTCTCATCGACACCCAGGCGAAGGCCAGTGCAGAGTGCGACTGGACCGTGCTGACCGGCATGACCGGCTCCGGCAAGACCCACATGCTGGCGCACATCACCCAGGCGGTGGATCTGGAAGGGCACGCCCGTCACAGGGGGTCGTCGTTTGGCCAGCTGCCGGGTGGGCAACCCGGCAACATCGACTTCGAAAACCGGCTTGCCATCGAGCTGCTTCAGCGTCGCAACCGGGGGGAATCACAGTTTGTGCTGGAAGACGAGAGCCGTCTCATCGGTCGCTGCGCCCTGCCACTCAACCTTTATGAGGCCATGTGCCGGGCTCCTCTGGTGGTGGTGGAGGTGCCGCAGGAGGCACGGGCCGAGCAGATCCGCACCGATTACGTGCAGGATCTCTGGCTGCGCTATCTGGAGTTCCATGGGCCAGATGCAGGCTGGCCGCTGTTTGCCGGCTACCTCACCGACGCCATGGCCAGGCTCAAGCGCCGACTCGGTGACAAGGATTATCGCGAACTCGATGGGCTGTTGCAGGCCGCCCTCAGGGAACAGGCCCAGAGCGGGGACACCCGCGCCCATCTGGTCTGGATCAGGCTGCTGCTGACTCGCTACTATGACCCCATGTACCGCTATCAGCTGGACAACAAGCGCGAGCGGATCCTGTTTCGTGGTGACAAGGAGGCCTGCCTCGCCTTCTTCGCCAAACGCTCCCCCCTTCAGACCCCTCAGGAGAGTCCCACATGTTGAAGTTCGAGGTGATCCCGGTCACCCAGTTCGCCCAGAATTGTTCCCTTATCTGGTGTGACGAGACCCGCCAGGCTGCCCTCGTCGATCCCGGCGGCGAGGCGGACAAGCTGCTGGCCGCCATTGCCAAACGGGGGCTGACCCTCACCCATATCCTGCTGACCCACGGCCATCTGGATCACGTGGGCGCCGCCGCCGAGCTGCGCGAGAGAACCGGTGTCGCCATTACCGGCCCCCACAAGGAGGATGCCTTCTGGCTCGATATCCTGCCCCAGCAGAGCCAGATGTTCGGCTTTGCCCATACTCCGGCCTTTACACCGGATAGCTGGCTCGAACAGGGTGACAAGGTACAGGTTGGCAAATGCGAGCTGGAGGTCTATTTCTGCCCGGGCCACACTCCGGGCCACATCGTGCTGCTCTGCCAGGCAGAACGCCTCGCATGGGTGGGGGATGTGCTCTTTGCCGGCAGCATAGGCCGCACCGATTTCCCGCGCGGGGATCACGGGACGCTGATCAAGTCGATCACCGAGACCCTGCTGCCGCTCGGGGATGAGATCGTCTTTATTCCGGGCCATGGCCCGAGCTCCACCTTTGGTCACGAACGGGCCAGCAATCCCTATCTGACACAGCCCATCTGGTAATCCCCCCGCTCCTCGCGGGCATCCCATTGAGCCTTGAGGCGCAAGATCTCCGGCATGATCTCGAGAAAACGGGAGAGCAGCCGGGGATCGAAGTGCTGGCCTGCACCATCGCGCATGGTAGCCAGCACCCGGTCCAGGGGCCAGGGCTCCTTGTAGGGACGACGCACGCTCAGGGCGTCAAAGACGTCGGCGATGGCCACGATCCGCGACGCCTCGGGGATCCCCTCGCCGGTCTCGCCGGCGGGATAGCCGGAGCCGTCCCATTTCTCGTGGTGGTGCAGGGCAATCTCCGCCGCCATGCGAAAAATGGGGGCATCGGATCGCCTCAGGATCTCGTAACCGATGCGTGGATGACTTCGCATGATGACCCACTCCTCCTCGGTGAGGGGGCCGGGCTTCTTGAGGATGTGATCGGGGATACCAATCTTGCCCATGTCGTGCATGGGGGCCGCCAGCTCCAGCAGATCCGACTGCTCCGGGCTCCAGCCCGCCGCATCAGCCAGGGCCCGGGCGTATGCGGCCATGCGCCAGATATGCACCCCGGTGTCGGTGTCGTTGTAGTGGCCCGCCTCGCTCAGCATGACGATGGCGGTGCGATAGCTGCACTCGAGCTGATCGAGGCGCACCAGGGAGAGATGATTGCGCACCCGGGCACGCACCGTGCTCGGACAGACCGGCTTGTAGATATAATCCACTCCGCCCGCCTCGAACCCCTGGCTCTCGCTGTCTGCGTTGTCGCTCGCGGTGATAAAGAGCACCGGGATCCCGGCGTGAGCCGGATCGGCCTTGAGCCGGCGGCACACTTCGTAACCATCCATGTCGGGCATGCGCACGTCCAGCAGGATAAGTGCCGGCTCGTGACGCCCCACGGCGGCCAACCCCTCCTCTCCCCCTTTGGCAAAGAAGAGGTTGTACTCCTCCTTGAGGATTTGCCGCAGCAACCCGAGGTTGCTCGGCTCGTCGTCGATGATCAGCACGCGCGGTCGACTCATGGCGCAGGTTCCTCCCGATCCTCCAGATAATCCTCCAGCTTGCGGGTGGCGAACGGGATATCGAACAGCTCCAGGGCTGCACTTATCTCGCTCACCAGCTCGCAAGGCAAGTGACTCCTTGCCTGGCTCAGCGCCGGCTCAATCAGATCCAGATCCTCGCTCACCAGGGCCTGATGCAGGGCGTGCAGGCAGACCTCCCGCGCTTCCCCCTGGGCCAGCGGGGAACTGACCGCGCCCGGCTCGCGCCCGGCATAGGTATCGATGGAGTGTTGTGCACGCTCCAGGGCCTCGAGGAAGGGTGCGATAAGCTGGCTGGTGTCGCCACCCTGCTCGATGGCCTCGTTCAACTCGGCACTGATACGCGCCACATCGGTGAGCGACAGGCTGCCCGCCACCCCCTTGAGCTTGTGGGTCAGGCTCGCGGCCGCATCGGTCTCGTGCTGGGCGATGTAACCCGGCAACACGGTACCGACCGTCATGTAGTCATCGCGAAAACGCCGCAGGTATTTAAGATAGACCGAGGCTTCACCCCAGTTGCGCAGTCCGGTATCGATATCGATGCCGGCCACCGGCTCGTGGGGGAGTAGTTCGTCGTTCACGGTGAGCGGCAGGACAACGTCCGGCAGATAACGCAGCAAGGTCGCGATGAGCTGCTCCACATCGAGCGGCTTGGCGATGAAGTCGTTCATGCCAGAGGCCAATGCCGCCTCCCGCTGATCCTTGAATACCCCTGCGGTGAGAGCCAGCACGGGAGTCTCCTCCCGCCCCGGCAGCAGGCGCAGGCGACGGGTCGCCTCGTAGCCATCCATCACCGGCATCTGCACATCCATGAGCACCAGATCGATGCGCCGTGCCGGATCTGCCAGGCAGGCCAGGGCTCGCTCCCCATCGATGGCGGTGATCACCTCGGCCCCCTCCCGTTGCAACAAGCGGGTCGCCACCTCCAGGTTGATGTCGCTGTCATCCACCAGCAGTATGTGCACGCCCGGCAGGCGCAGACGGCGCTGGCCACTCTCAAGGGGCTCCACATGCTCGCGCTTCTCGTGGATGAGACGCGCCACCGCGTTGTAGAGACTGGAGCCGGTGACCGGTTTGTGCAGCACCAGATCCACCTGATCCGAGCCGGGGCGGTGCATCAGTTCATCCTGGGAATAGGCGGTCGCCATGATGATGATGGGTGAACGCTCCTGCTGCTCGAAGGCGCGGCGAATGGCCAGGCAGGTCTCGAGCCCGTCCATGCCCGGCATGATCCAGTCGAGCAGGATCACGTCGAAACGCTCCCCCTGGCGCAGCAGATGGTGCAGCGCCTGCTCACCGGACTCCACCACCCGCGACTGCCATCCGAGGGAACCCACCGTCATCGACAGGGCGTCGCGGGTCACCTGATTGTCGTCGGCGATGAGCAGCGAGATGTGCTGCAGGCGCTCGTTCAAGGCCTCGGGCCGCTCCACCTGCTCCAGCCGGACGCGGAACCAGAATTCGCTCCCCTTGCCAAGCTCGCTGGTGACGCCGATGTCCCCCCCCATCAGATTCACCAGGCGGCGACTGATGGTCAGACCAAGCCCGGTGCCCCCGAAGCGGCGACTGGTGGAGGAGTCTGCCTGGGAGAATGCATTGAAAATGTTGGCCTGCTGCTCGGGGGGAATGCCGATCCCGGTGTCGCGCACCCGAAACAGCAAGGTGGCCATGCCGTCTTGCTCTGATTCCAGCACAACCTTGACCTCCACCTCGCCGCGTTCGGTAAACTTGATGGCATTGCCGGTCAGGTTGAGCAGCACCTGCTCGAGGCGCAGGGCGTCCCCAATCAGATGGGAAACCGGCTCGGGGGCACTGCTCACCACCAGTTCGAGGTGCTTCTGGCCAACGCAGGTGGACATGATGGCCGCCACGTGATCGAGCACCTCTTCCAGACTGAATGGCACCCGCTCAAGCTCGAGCCGACCCGACTCAATCTTGGAGAAATCAAGGATGTCGTTGATGATCCCGAGCAGCGCCTGCCCGGCCTGGTGGATTTTGCGCACCAGGGCATGCTGACCATCGTCGAGCCCTCCCTGTTCGAGCAGGTAGGTCAGCCCCATGATGGCGTTCATGGGGGTGCGGATCTCGTGGCTCATGTTGGCGATGAAATCACCTTTGACCTGTGCCAACCTGGCCGCTTCCTGCTGGGCCAGTTGCTCCTTGTGCCTGCTGCGCACCAGTGCAGCCACACCGGCACCAAACAACAGCAGCAGCACGGCGCTGGCGGCCAAGATGATCCCCCAGATATGAGTGCGAATGGCCTGCAGCTCGCTGTGCGGCACCAGGGACGCGGCTTTCCAGATCAGCTGATCATGATTCTGTGCCGGGTACAGGGTGGTCCAGCTCCAGAGTCCGTCGGCAGACTCCATCTGGCCGTTTGATGCGTCCCAGAACGCCTGCCAGGCCTGGGGAGAAGTCTGCTTCAGAGTCAGATCCGGGCGCTCGAGCATGAAGCCCCACTCCCGGGATGGGTCCGGGCTGCGCAGCCAGTATCCGTCCTGGTTGAACAGCATGATGTGATCGGCTGCCTTGCCGCGGTTGTCGGCAAACTCCTTGAGCATACGGGCAGCCTGAACGTTGATTAGCAGCAGACCAAGATCACGTCCCCCAAGGCGCAGACGCTTGGCAATGCGGATCATGGGGTTGAAGGGGCGATCGATCACCCCGTGTTCAACGTTGAGATCGAGCGGCGAGACGTAGACCCGCTCCCAGGGCAGCGCCATGGCATCGCGAAAGTAGTAACGCTCCCCCTTGTTCTGCAACTGGTCGTCCGTCACACGCCACAGACGCTGGCCCTGGCGATCGATGCGCACCCGCTCCATGCCATCCGGGGCAAGCCAACGCACCTGGGCATAGTCGGGATTGCGGTTCAGCAGGATGGTGAACTGGACGGCCAGGGTGTCACGGTCATTGCGAGCCGCCGCTTCGAGCAGGATGGGTTCTTCCGACATGCTGCGCACATGGCGCAGCGGCACCGCCAGCTCGCCGTCAAGGCGGCCGCTGGCAAGCGCCAGGAAGGTGCTCTCATCACTGCGAACGCGATAGAGCTCGCGCTCGATCAGTGCATTGCCCAGCAGATAGCTACCTGCCAGGACAAGCAGCAGAATAGGTGAAAACAGCAGGATATTGCTGTAAAAACAAAGAGGCCACCCGATTGGGTGGCCTCTTCACAGGAAAGTTCGTTGTCGATTAGACGCGAACGAAATCCAGGTGAACCAGCTTGTAGCGAACCGGGTGACGCTGGATAGCCTTCACGTTCACTTTGACTTCTTCACCGTTGATGACCAGGGTCAGCTCGGAGGAGTAGAACTCCGGCTTCTCTTGGGCCAGGATCAGCTTCTTGTGGTCCAGGGTAACGGACACGGCTTCTTTGCCTGCACCGTAAACGATGGCAGGAACCAGGTCAGCATGACGCAGGCGGCGGCTCGCACCTTTCCCCAGGTCAGAACGGACTTC
>OBJT01000505.1_pt1 | contig 10096 bp, 1 predicted proteins | sample 1519861 | NCBI WGS metagenome assembly OBJT01 (sample SAMN02401118, study PRJEB22541) | soil metagenome, isolate JX
CCTTTTTAAAACCTGATGATTTTAGGCCAAAAAATACTGAAAGAATGAAAGTCATCATGTGCTTCATATCTTATATCACCATGTGATCAGGCCCCGAAAAATAAAACAAACATTTTACCTACCACTTTTCACATTTGAACTAATGTTGATTGTAAGTTTTTTATTATGAGCTGGTACAAATTGTAACTTTGATTTTTCTTTGAAAACAATCGGTTGAAAACTAATGGGCGGGTGCGTTTATGAGCTTTGTTTATAGGCTTATCTGGAGTGCGTCACGCAGTGTTTTTGTACCCGTGTCCGAAGTCACAAAAAGACATCGAGTCTCCGGACATAAGAAAAACCTTCCAATAAAGTTAACAGGACTGCTTTTCGTACTACTTTCAACAGGATTCGCTTGCGCAGACGATATTCAGTGGACAGATGCGTACCCGAGTTACAGTTTTCCTGATAATCAGGGAATTAACTATGACTCCGTTTTAACCACTGGGTCTGCGTTTACTATCGACAATGAATCGTTACCCACTCATTTTTCTCCTGGCACGACGCTCAACATTCTTGGACCGCTCCCGGTATTTTCAGCGGGAAGCAATGGTACAGCCACGTCAGTCAGTGTGTTTGACGCTTTACCGGGGGGGAGTGGCGCCGAAGCAGGACGGATCACAGTCATTACCGCCACCGACTCTCAGGGAAACGTCACACCCATTACTGCTGATAATATCAATCAGTTTACGTACTCGCCTTCGCCCGCAAATCCTCAGCAAAACCAGGAGTTAAATGTTGAAATTCCGGGCCTTGAAGGCAGTTATCAGGTCATCAACGTTTATGACTCAACCACCTTTGTCTCTGCAGGCGATACTCCTGTAAGCAATCTGATGCTTTCAGTGTATGACCCTGACTCTTTCCGGATTTATAACAATTTTGGCATCGTTTCAGTGGCATCAGCAGGGGGAACGGCGAATATCAATGTGGGGGATGATACCGCTGGCACAACCCCGATTTCGGCACCCGCCAACACCCTGGACTTACTGGCCAAAAATAGCGTACTGGCTAAAGCGGATGGGACGGAGGCTGCTGCCAGTCAGGTCAACTGGTTGTCAGATAATCTGATCCATTTCCGGCCGGCTTCCGTTATCTCGGGGGACAGCCAGAGTGTTTCTGCGCAGAGTGCGCAATATGATTACACGCTGACCATTCCTAACTATGTCCAGGTCGGCCAGCGGGCGCTTCAGGTGGGGTCTAAGACGTTTAATATCACCTCTTCAGCTGATATTGCTGAGGTTAATGATTACCTGATAGGACAAAACGCTTACGCAGGTAAGCCACAAGTCCAGTACTGGCTGACTGCCGGGGCTTCGGTGAATGGTGAGATTATTGACTCCGCGCCTGAGGCTCAGTCAGTTTACAACGCCATCATCTCAGGCTTACTGAATCAGCAGCAGCAGACGTCAATAAACCTGACTTATCATGTCTGGGATGACGAAGCTGCCCACAGCAATAATGCGACCTTGCCTACAGGGGATTTGAACGTCATCTATGCGACCGGAAACAATGCCGCAGGCACCGTGAGCAGTCCGGGCTCACTTGCCGTAGATGGTGCAAGCGCAGTGATGCGTGGCGATGCAGGGGCGGTACTCACCAATGCCGGGGCGATTAGCCACTGGCGAAGTGACAGCGCCAGCCCGACGTCGATCGGTATGCAGGTCACCAACGCGACTGCGGTGAACAATGGCACCCTCAATGCCGGACTGTTTTTAGAAAAAGACGGGACCAATCAGAACGTCAGCAACGCGGGCAGCATCGCGATGCAGGGCCTCGGGCAAAGCACACTGACCAACAATAGTCATATCAATGTTGCGATTACCGATAACACAACGGCGAATGCCCGTGGCATGTCAGTATCAGGAACCAGCAGTGCCACGAACACCAGCACAGGCACTTTGGTTCTCACAGGCAACAGTCGAAACAGCGCAGGGAAAGCCGCGGGATATGCTATTTATGCCGAGCAAGCCGCCAGTGTCATCAATCAGGGGACCCTTTATCTGGGATATGCGCCGGTCACAGACACCACCGTCCCGGCCTCTGTCTCTTTAATCGGCGGCAGTGCGCTGACCGCCGGTATTTATTCCACCAGCAGTGGCAACATCCTTAACGATGGCAATATTTTCATCGGTGACAGCACACGCAATGCTGTGGGGATTTTCACCAACGGTGCCACGGGGTCACTGATAAACAACGGCTCCATCAACGTGCTAGGCAAACTGGTCAACGGCGCAGCGGCGAGTAACTACGGTCTGTATGTGGCCGATAACCAGGGAAGCGTCACCAATAACGGGAATATTTTCGTTGATGGTGACAACAACGTGGCCATTTATCTGCAGGCACAAAATTCCGCTGCGAATGTCACCTCATCGGCACCCAGCAATATCACGGTGGGAAGTGCAGGCGACACCGGTGGTTCTGACGGCAATGTGTACACCTACAGAAACTACGCGGTCTATGCCGAGGGACTCAATAATCAGCCAGCGAAAGTCGACCTTCAGGCCACGATCCGCTTGTTGTCAGCCGGTGCGATTGGCGTGCACGCGCGAGGCAATGCCCAAATCGATATCGGCAACGCGGCATCGCTGACGTTCGAAAACGACCATCAGATCGGATATTACGCCTGGGGTAATCTGGCAAAAATCAATATCAGTAACGCCACCATCAATGACAATGGACAGGCAAATTCCGTGTTGTTTGCGGTGGATAACGGCGCCGTGTTTAACGGCAATAATGGCAGCGGTAGCGGATATCAGCTTACCGTCAGCGGTGACAGTGCGATTGGGGTTATTGCAAATGGGGTTGACGATCGCGGTACAGCAGATGAGTCTGACGATATTGCCAGCTCGCTCATTACCGGACCCGCCACCATTCATGTCAACGGTGACAATGCGGTAGGCGTGCTGGTTTCAGGCGGCGCGGCAGGCACTATCAGTGACGGCGGTATCGTGCTTGACCACGACAATACAACCGCCGTTCGTATTGATGGCCGAAATTACAATATTGATGGCACTTTAGACAGCGATCAACGACTGACTAACGTCACCTCCACGGCTTCAACCACCACATCGTTCAGCCAGAGTGGCATAACCGGTTACGACATCTCGCATGCGGGGAATCTGGTTTTAAATGGTGTCAATGGCATTAATTTAAATGGCAGTGGAGGTAAAGGACTGTGGCTGCATGATGGCGGGAGTGCGACAGTGAATGCCCCCGTTAGCGTGCAGGGTAATGACAATATCGGCGTTGATATTGAGAACAGTGGCGTACTGACCAATAACAATGCCATCAGCGTCGGTGGCGCGGTAAACAGTGGCAATGTCGGTATCCGGGTACAGGGCGCAGGCGCGATTGTGGACCGGTTAGGCAGCGTGAGCGCCAATGGCGGCCTGGCGGCCGTCCAGCTCACCGGCAGTGGTGCCGCTCTAACGGTGAATGGCAATGCAAATCAGATTAACGCATCTGGCGGTGCAGATGGCGTCCGCATGGACAATGGTGCCAGTAGCTTCACGGCCAGTAATACCACGATCGATATTGCAGACAGCGGTGCAGGCATTAATAACAACGCCAACACCGCCAATATTAACCTCAACAATGTCACCATTAATGCCTCCAATGGACCGGCCATTCGCACCGCCGTGACCTTTAATGCGCAGGGGAGCGGCAATGTAATGAACGTCAGCGGCAATGGCCAGGGCTTTGCTTTCGAGGGCAGCACGGGCAATGCCACTACGGGAAATTTGACGATTAGCAATGGCTATACCATTAATGGCAGCGGAGCTGACAGTATCGGTATCCTGGGAAACACGGATGGTAGCGTGAGTTCCGGGGCCAACATCACTATGGGTAGCAGTGCCGGTGCGGCTATTGCAGCAACGAACGCCAGCAGCGTCAGCAATAGCGGGCAGATTGAAACCAGCAGTAATACCGGAAGCACCGTACTGGCGGAGAATGCCGGTCAGTTCAGTAACAGCGGCTCCATCAACAGCGTGGGCACCACTAACGCCAACTCACTCATTCTCATCAATGGCAGCGCCGCGAATCGCACAATTTCCAACACGGGTACCATCCGTGCAGCCAGTAGTAACGCTACGGTCATTGATGCATCAGGCAGTGGCAACACCACGCTGACCAACAGTGGTACGCTTCAGGCAGCGGACAGCAATGCGCTGGCAATCCTCACCGGCAGCGGGGCCGATAATGTCACGCTCAATGGGGGAAATACACAGGGTGAAATTATCCTTGGCAGCGGCAGCGATCAGTTTAACTGGAACAGCGGCACCTTTGCGGGTGCGATCGATTTTAGCGGAAGCGATGGCGCTGACAGTGCCACCCTCGGAAACGTCTCTCTGGCAACCACCCGCCATATTCTGAGTGAGGGTGGCAACGACAGCGCGCTGTCATTCAACGGCACGACGGCTGCAACTGTCGGTTCCTTTGCGACAGATGATTTGAGCAAAGGAACCAATATTGGCAGTGGGTGGAGCAGCCTGACGCTCAATGCGGCAGAGGTCAGAGTACTTGATGATCTGTCGTTGTCGGGTACGCCCGATATTAACCTAAACAATGGCGCCATTCTGCGCAGTGGCAACAACATCAACACCGCAGGCAACGCCTCGATACGCAATTATGATGTCGCTACCTCAGGTACCGGCAGCCAGCTGGTTTTCGATGGCAGTGAAGATCAACAATACAGCGGCATTATCAGCGGTAGCGGCGGTATGACGCGCACCGGCGGTGGTAGCACGGTGTTGCTGGGGAATAACAGTTACACCGGTACAACCCTGATTGACGGCAGCGAACTGTCCCTGGGCAATGGCGGTACCGTTGGTGGGCTCTCAACCAGCACCAGCATCATTGATAACGGGTTACTGACGGTTAACCGCAGCGATGAGGTGACGCTGAATGGCGTAATTTCAGGGAGTGGCGATTTTCAACAGCTCGGTTCGGGGCTCACGCGACTCGGCGGAAATAACAGCTGGGCAGGCAGCACGACAGTAAACCAAGGCACGTTACTGATTAACGGCGATCAGTCTGCTGCGACAGGGCTGACCAATGTTGCGGCTTTCTCTGCGTTGGGGGGAAACGGCACTGTTGGCGGGGATGTCATCTTTGCTAATGATACCGTTCTGACGCCCGGCGATAACGGCACGGGCACACTGACCATTAATGGCAATCTGAACCTGAACGCCACGACAAACAGTCAGTTCTCACTGGGGGAAGCCTATACACCCGGGGGCAGCCTGAACGACTTTGTGAATGTAAAAGGCAATTTACTGCTGGATGGCTTGCTGGATGTGGCACTTACGCCGGGCGGCAGCTTCCTGCCAGGTGTCTACCGCCTGTTTAACTATGCTGGATCGCTGGTCAACAATACGCTGGACATCAATAGTCTGCCACCCAATAACGGCGGTACGTATGCCATTCAGACTAATATCGCAAACCAGATAAACCTCATCCTGAATTTTGTTGATCCTGCCAGTGAACTGCAGTTCTGGGATGGCGAAGATACGGCAAATCACGGTGATGGGACCACAGGTAATGGTCAGGTAGACGGCGGTGATGGGATATGGAAAGCCAATATTGCCGGCGATACCAACAACTGGACGCAGGCAAGTGGTGTCGGCAATGCCCCTTGGTCTCAGACGGCCTTTGCCGTCTTTCAGGGTACGGGCGGTGAAGTCCAGATCAGTAATATCAATGGCCGCGTCGTGAATTCAGGCATGCAGTTCACCGCCGATAACTATGTTCTTAATCAGCTCAACCCCGCCTCTGCCCTCAATTACATCAGCACCGTCACCGAGTCTTTCCCGGAAAGCGTGCCAGTGCCGACTAACACTTACCAGGCCCAGGGGGAATCGGTCGCTGACACCTTCTACGTCATACGCGTTGGTGATGGCGCAAGCGGGAGTGATGTCACCACAACTATTAACGCCAGCCTGCGTCAGGACGCGCTCGATACCAATCGCATACGTTTGCTGAAAACTGATGCGGGAAGATTGATCCTCAATGGCATCAACGATTTCTCTGCCGGGATCGAGGTTTGGGGAGGGACATTACAGGTTTCAGATAACGCCAGTCTGGGCGCCCCCGCGACCAGTTTAACCTTGAAAAATGCAGGTGCACTGCAAGCCGGTGCTGATTTTTCTCTAGACCGGAATGTGTTCCTGGATACCACCGGTGGCGGCACATTTGATACTAACGGACATACGCTGACGGTGGATTCTGTCATTGCGGGAGAGGGCGATTTAGCCCTTGTTGATACCTCTGCCACAACGGCAACCGGCACGCTGGCACTGAATCAGACCAACCCTTATCAGGGCAACACGACTATCCGGGGCAAAACGGGCAACGGGCTGTTGGTTGTTGATGCCAATGTCACCGGCGCATTAGGCAGGACGAACAGCACTATTAATGTGGCCGATCAGGCACAACTCAATTTCAACAACGCATCGCTGGCCGAGGATCATCTGTTTAATCTCACCAGCGGTGGGCGCATGCAGCTGGCTGATAACAGCAACGGTGGAAATGCCACCATCAATACTGACGCAACTTCTGTCCTGCAGTTGAGCAACGGTGCGAATGCAGGTAATGCCCAGATCAATAACAGTGGGCAGACCCTCTTTGCCGATACTGCTCAGGCACAGAATGCCACCATCAGCAATGCCAGTGGCGCCACCGTCGATATCACCTCAGTGAGTAACCAAACCAGCGTTGGATCTCTTTCTGGTGCGGGAAATGTCGTGCTGGGCTCGGCCACAATGCAGGAAGGCAACCTGGGACGCGATGACACCATCAGCGGCGTTATCAGCGGCAACGGCGGCAGTCTGGCGAAAACCGGAACGGGTACCCTAACGCTGACTGCCAACAACATCTACACCGGAATAACACAGGTATCGCAAGGCGTGCTGCTGATCAATGGGGATCAATCGGCGGCCACCGGACAAACCACGGTCAATACTGGTGCAACCCTTGGCGGCAATGGCACCATTGGCGGCGCTGTAATCGTGGATAACGGTGGCCGACTGGCTGCTGGATCGGAGATAGGCAGTGTTGGGACGCTAACAATGGGATCGCTGAGACTGAATGAAGGATCTCAGCTGGATTACCAGTTCGGAGAGGCCTACACCTCTGGCGGAACCTACAACGATTTAATCAATGTTAATGGCGATCTGGACCTTAATGGCCAGCTCAATATCACCCAAACCAGTGGCGGTACTTTTGATGTCGGTGTTTATCGTGTTCTGAATTACAGCGGGGGGCTGACCAACAATCAACTGGTGATTGGAACGGCACCGCAGGCTGCTTCTGATCTCTATGTGCAGACATCAATCGCAGGTCAGGTTAACCTGGTCAATCACGCAGGGACTGAGCTGCGGTTTTGGGATGGCACCGGCGGCAGCGCAGGCGAGATGAAGGACAATGGGATTATTGAAGGCGGCGATGGCGTCTGGCAAAACGGCAGAGGAAATGACAACTGGACCACTGACACGACGTCACCCGCTGGCCTTTATAACTCTCCTTACAGTAATGCCTCCTTCGCAGTGTTTGGCGGTGAAGCAGGAAACGTCACTATCGACAATTCTTTGGGTGCTGTGGGCATAACCGGTGCGCAATTTACCCGCGACGGCTACGTGCTGAACGGGGATGATCTGACCCTGACGGCAGATGACACGCAGATTCGGGTCGGTGATGGCACATCGTCTGGCGTAGACTATCTCGCCACAATCAACGCCTCGCTAGTCGGTAGCGGTGCACTGCACAAAACCGACCTCGGCACGCTACAGCTTAACGGCAATAACCGTTATAGCGGTGGCACAGTGATCAGCGCGGGAGCCGTGCAGGTGTCTGAGGACACCAATTTAGGTGCCAGTGAAGGTGGCATTACCCTGGCTGGCGGTACGCTACGTTACACCCAAGGCTTCAGCAGCGATCGGCGTGTCACTCTTGTTGAGGAGGGCGGCACGATTGATACCCAGGCATTCAATGCCGGCCTGAGCAATGTCATCTCGGGCGAGGGTGAGTTAACCAAGCGCGGAAGCGGCACGCTGACCTTGTCAGGCGATAACGTTTATCAGGGAACCACCCATATCAGTGACGGGGTTTTGCAGCTGGGTAATGCAGGCAGTAGCGGCAATCTGGCGGGCAATATTGATAACCAGGGTACGCTGGCGCTGGATCGCGTTGATACCTTCACGCTGGCAGGAGATATTTCGGGTATAGGCCAGGTGTGGCAGCAAGGAACCGGTATTGCCCGGCTGGCGGGCGCGAACAGCTGGAGTGGCCTGACGCTGGTTGAACAGGGCACGTTGCAGGCGGCGGCTGAAAATACCTTCAGTGCTGCATCGACACATGTGGTGAGTCAGAACGCCACCCTCGATACGGGCGGGTACAACCAGCGTGTCGCCAGCCTGCTGAATCAAGGAACAGTCAATCTGCGCGGTGGGGATGTGGGGTCAACGCTCACCGTCACCGGCAATTATGTGGGCAGTAACGGGACACTGAAAATTGCGGCACAGCAACACAGCCCAGGTGTCGCCGACAGGCTGGTCATTGATGGAGGGACCGCAAGCGGACGTACACTGTTAGACATCGACGTCAGCCAGCTAGGCGAACCGACCGAGGGCGATGGCATCATGGTGGTGGAAGCCCTCAACGGCGGTACCACCACCGCACAGACAACTAAAGATGCCTTTACCATTGGAGCTGATGTCCTGTTATCAGGTGCTTACCAATACCAGTTGTTTGCGGGTAATGCAGAAGGCGCAGGGGAGGACTGGTTCCTGCGTGCTGGCTATCGCCCTGACGTTCCTGGTTTCGATACGTTGGGCGCCATCATACGCCAGGCTGACTTAGCGGTGCTAGGTACGCTGCATCAGCGCGTGGGGGATGAGCAACCCTGGCGTGCAGACGTTGCCGAGGATCAACAGAGTCGTTTCTGGATGCGATATCTGGTCAAGTCCGTTGATCAGCAAATCAACGATCCGCTGCAAAGCCGTACCTCATCCAATTACAACGGCATGCAGGTGGGGGGAGACCTGTATCAGGATGCCCAGTGGCGGGCCGGCATTTATGGCACCTTCCTCGATAACGACACATCGATTTCGGGCAAAAATGGTGACATCAACAGTCTCGCCTATAATTCGACGTTCTCAACTTATATCGGTGGGTACGCCACCTGGACCGATGAAAGCGGCTTCTACGTTGATAACGTGCTGCAGTACGGTTATCACGCTGTGGATCTAAAAAACGGACTCAGCAGGGAAACGGTTCATCCTGACGGCAACTCGTTTGCAGCTTCAGTAGAGATCGGCAGGCCCTGGCAACTGGGTGACAGCGCCCTTAAAATTGAACCTCAGGCACAGCTGATTTATCAATACAGTGATTTCGACAGCGTTACCCTCGATGGTGTCTCTAAAACACGCGTGGATGTTAATCCTGATGGGGCACTGATTGGTCGCATCGGCGCAAGGGTTACAGCCGATTACGACACAAACTATGGCCAGGTCAAACCCTATGTGCGCATTAATTACTGGACGATGCTTAGCAACGGGGAAGATAAGGTTAAATTTGCCAACACGGCGAACAACGCGGGTACAACGACTCTTTATGCCGACCAACAGTACAACATGACAGAGGCCGCTATGGGGGCGACCTGGGCTGTAAGCAAAAAAGTGCAGGCCTACACAGAGGTTGGAAGGGCGTGGAGCAGTGGCGGTGATGCCCATGTAGAAGCAAACATCTCTGCATCTCTTGGCGTGAAAATGCGGTTCTGAGAAACAGCCAGCAGTGCATGACGCTTTGCTCTGAAAAGAGGCATTGCGCGCATTTAAACTCGGGAAGTCCTGCGGAGATGACGCAATGTTTGCTGACACAATAAAAGCGATTAAACAAAGGCTCTGGGCTCAATATCTGCCCGAACTTAGCGGGAAAGACAAAGACCTTGAGGATCCTTATAACTACTTTTCTGTTTATTTTAAGGATATTAAGGGTACTCAATATTTTCTCAATGGCTTCATTGATGACCCTGACAATGGAAAGCGCTATGGCATTATTA
>OBJT01000508.1_pt1 | contig 10067 bp, 6 predicted proteins | sample 1519861 | NCBI WGS metagenome assembly OBJT01 (sample SAMN02401118, study PRJEB22541) | soil metagenome, isolate JX
GAACGCTCTCCGATTGGGGTCCAATGAACTTGGCTTGAATTCCGCTGTTACTGTTGTTTCGGCAGCACCTGCATCGTTCAAGTACCCGCACGCCACAATAATGGCAGCGAGGCCAGTCTTGTACCACACTGCCCTTCGAAGGAAAGTGGCTGTGAATCTGGTCATGATAGTTCTCGTCCTGTTTTTGTCTAGCATCACTTTCCAGCCACCTGAATCGGGCACTGCAGCCCACCCACCATCACGACATCGCCTTCGCGCGGGTAACGGGCTTCGTCCAAGCTGAGCGTACACCCAGTATGATCGGCGTATCGCAGCTCAACCACAGGCTCACGGGCACTGAGCTCCAGGGTGAAGAAGCCTTCCTCCTGGCTGACACTGCGGCTGGCGTGGTTGATTACCTGCACGCCGCGCTGGCCCTTGCCGTTGGCGTCCACAACCTGGCCCATCACGGTGAAGGTGCGCAGTACATCTACGCTGGCATGCATGACCCCACCCTTGTTGAGGTGGTAGCTGACGGTGGCCGGCTGGATGGTCGCGGCCGGGGCCGCATTTCCGGTGAAATCGAACTGCACGAAGCCGGCTCGATAGGCACTGACCGGCACGAAGTTGCGGCCAGGCTTGAGGGTCACGCCGCCACCCTGGCTGTCGTCGGCACGCAGCTCCAGGTCGGGGTAGTCAGAACGCACGTCAACGATCACCCCGGTGCTGGCACTCTGGGTCTGGTTGCGGCCGAGCAGGGCGCCCTTGCCGTCACCCAATACCAAGGTGCTTTCCAGATTCACGTTGCCCGACAGGCGACCGTCAAGCGAGGAGCGCTGCAGTTGGGCATCACCATTGAGATACTGGTGTTCGACATACGCGCCGGCGCCCAGGCCAAGCCCGCTGCGATCGGCAGTGACAGTGCCCTGCACGCTCTGCAGCCAGGATCCATCCAATTGTTGCTGGACGGTGGCGCTCGCATACAGATCGCGATTGCCTGCCTGGCCGGTGCGGCTGCCCAGGCTGCCGTTGTAGCGGCGACCCTCTCTGCCGAGCTCCAGGCTCAGAGTGAAATCAATGCCGCGCTGCCGCTTGAAGTCGGTGAAGGCGCTGCCTGGGCGGTCATAGACCGACACGCGCCAGCTGGCATCGTTGCCGAACAGTGGTTGGCGCCGCCACCACGAAGCATCCACGCTGGTGCCTGCATTGAAACCGCTGTTATGGGCCACGCGGAGGCTGAGGTTGTTACGGTCGCCAATGCGATGATTGAAGGACACTGCACTGCTGTCCTGCCAGCCGCTGGCAATTTCCCAGCGCGGTGGCTGGCCGGGCCTGGATGCAAGGCGATCGCGCTGTTCCACCCACGTACGGGCGTGCGAGACGATGACCGAGCCTGTGCCGTAGCGGAACATGCCCTGGGCATCGATGCCGCGGCCAGCATAGGACGAGTCATACACATTGGTATACAGATTGAAGCGATCGCTGGCCTGCCAGTCCAGGGAAATGCCAGCGCTGCGGCGATCTCCCACCTGCTGCACGGTGGCGCCGGCTACGGCACGCGGGTGCAGCAGATAGTTGACAACCGCGCCTGCGGAAACCCTGCCTTGCTGGGCATCGTTGCCGCTGTCGAGCAGGCCTTGCTGCTGGCCGGCGAACACGCTGTAGCGCCAACGGCGGCTGGCATCGCGCCAGCTGCCGGGCTTGTGGATGACGGCTGTTTCACGCGAGCTGATCTGGCCTTCCTCGACCACGCGCAGCTCGACATCGTAGATGCCGCCGGGCAGGCGCCGGGTGTCGATTTCCTGCACACCTGGCTTCACAGCCTGGGTGCTGATCAGGTTGCCATCACGGTAGATCTCCACCACGCCGTCACGGCTGGCGGTGACATAGACCGGATAGACGCTGACGCTGCTGTAATCGGCCAGCAGGGCATCGGAAGAACCGGCCATGATGCCCACACTGGTGTAATTCTGCGTGCCCGGTGCACGTGGTTGGCGGGTCACGCCCTGGAACGTGGGCAGGAAGTAGCCTACACGCAGGAAGTGGTCACGGAACTCGCGCTGTGCATACAGCGCGCTGAGATAGTGTTTTGCTGATTCGCCAGACTCATTGAGATAGTACTGGTAGCTGCCGACCGTACTCCAATGACCGACGCTGCCTTGCAGCTCGGCACCATAGTTCAGGGCATGGCCCTGTTGCTGCCCACCACTGAACGTGAGGCTGTTGCGCAGCATCAGGCCATGACTGCCATTCTCCGGTTGTGCCAGGTAGCGCCCATCGCCGGTAGCGCGGCTGCCCTCGCTGGTCAGCAAGGAGAGCAGGGAATGTTCAAGGCTGTAGTGTGCGGCAAGCAGGCCCTGGCACTGGTTTTCGCACATCCCCAGTGCGGTGGGCTCGGCCAACTGGCTGGCCCAATGCTGACGCTCGTGAGGCGGCAACGGGCTGTCATGGCTTTCGTTGAAGGCCAGCAGCTGCACACGATTGTCCTCGTGCAGCACAACCTCGGCATCACCCAGATAGGTACCGTCACGCTCCACACGCACCATCAGCGGCGCGCCGAACAGGTGCTCGCGAAACTCGACGGGCATGTACTGGCGCTGCTGCTGCAGGCTCAAGGTGCCGGTCCGGTCGCTTGCCTGAACGCCCTGGCTTGACAGGGCGGACAGGGCGCAGGCGGTTGCCAGTGCCAAGCGGCTGTGACGGGTGCGGGGCTTCATGGATCTGCCTCGGGAGAGAGTGTGAAAAGAGAAGGGGCGCCCGGCGCCCCTTCAACGGGTAATGCGCTGCTTACTTGCCGCTGCCACCCGAGGCCGGGGTGCTTTCGAACATCATCATGACCTCGCCAATGTAGCTGCCGGCCACGTAGCCCGTGCTCGGTGCGTCGGCGGCGGTGATGGTCAGATCCATGGTCTTGCCGTTGGTCGCTTCCGCATCGGCCTTCTTCGCGATCTCAGCCTTGTTGGCGGCGCCGACCTTGAGCTCCGTGGCACCCAGGGCGACGGTCAGCGACAGCGAATCGTCACCGGAGGTCAGGCTGGCAGGCGACTGCAGGTAGGCGTAGACGTCTGCATTGCTCTTGACCGAGAGCTGCTTGCGGATCGGGGACAGCGTGTCGCTGTTGATGTCATAGGACATGTTCTGGGTAACGCCACCCCAATCCTTGGTATCCACGCGCAGGCCGTCGGCGGTCGGGATGACGGCCTCGACCCTGACGTTGACCGGGATATCAGCGGCGAAGCTGACGGCCGGGGAGATGATCAGGGCGGCCGCAGCCGACAGCAGGGTCTTGTTGAACTTCATGGGTATTGCTCCTTGGGTTGGACGAGGACTACGAAATGAAATGGCCGGGTGGAGACGCAACTTCCCCATGGCCCCCCGGCGGTGGCCCGGCGAAAGAGAAAGGGAAGCTGAAGCGATTGGGCTGCCGCGGGCAGGCTCAACGGCGGCTGTCGAACTCGCGCGTCGCGCCGCCTTCGATCAGCTGATAGCGGCTGAACTGCTCGGGAGCGTGGTTCAGGATGTGCGCCTGGCCAGGGAAGAGATGCACTCTGGTTCCCTTGCTGCAATTGTCAGGGCGGGCGATGGCGCACTGGCGAAGATTCTCCAGCACCACCGTGGCATTGCCCTGGTTGCGGACCTGATGTGCGTCGGCGTGGGTGTCGTAGCGGGCGTCGGTCGGCGCGACGAAAACCATCGTGCCGTAGCCCGTGAACACGTTGACACCTGCCGAGATGCTCTTCTTGTACTCCTCGGACTGTTCCTGGGTCAGGGAGAATTCGCCCTTCTCCGGCACGACGGGAACGAAGCGGATGCGGTAATACTGTTCACTGTCCCGATTGCCACGGAACACCAGGCGAGTTGCTTGCTGGCCATTGTTGGCCGGCACGATCATTCGGCTCGGGCTGGCAATCAGGCCTTGCGCCCCGGGCTCGCTGCGTGCCAATGCGGCTGCATCGACGGGGGTTTCGGTGATCTCACCCGATGCGTCGAAGTGCATGCGACTGATCTCCACGCGAACGAAGGCCGTAGCGCCACCGCTGTTGCGCACGCGCTTGAGCAGCTGCGTGCTGTTGGCCTGCATGTAATCGAACATGGTGCCCACATTGATCTGCGGGGTGGCTGCCTGGCTGTTGAAGGCCGAGGCGGTCAGCAGGGCGGCCATCAAGATACGGTTCATATGTTCTGCCTCTCGAAGGCTCGAAGGGAGCGACGGGGTTGTGGTGTGGCAAGCGCACTTTATGTGGCGGACCTGGAAGGGCCTGGCTGCCAAGCGCTGCTTGCCGGACGTCGTCACTATCCGAGTTTCAGAAGAGGGATTGCATAGGACGGGGCCTAAAGTCCGGGTGGATGGCGGCCTGATGGCGTCAGCACCGGCCGCCTGTTCAGCCTTCAGCTGCTCTGCGGCTGAAAATGGGCGCGGCTCGATCCAGGTGGTGCCAGTTGGCGGGATCGTGGGCGATGAAGGCGGCTGCATGTTGCAGTACAGCGTGGGACATGCGACTGAAAGGGCCGTGCGGAACGCGCTGCACAACATGCAGTCCGTCACCTGGGCCGGCATCCATGCGATGGCCAGCCACCAGGATGTCTGTTCCAGCCAGATGGGCGAGGCCTATCGGATCGTGCTCTTGGCCGTCACCGGTCTCTGCTGAAAGCGAGGCATTGCACAGATGCGAGGCTGGCTGGCCCAATGTAGGCAGATCGACGAAGGCCAGTACCGTCACACCCTGCATCATGCGGCGCACCATTGTTACAGACAGCATGGGATCTCGCCGGTCAGCCGTTTCGATTCCATAGCCGAACTGTCGCAGGCTTCTGACCATGCGATGTAGCGGATCCTCGTGGAAGCATGGCAGGGCAATGAAGAATCGTGCAGATGGGGGGCATTGCTCAATGATGCGGGCCAATGCGATGAGGGGGTCGCCAGTACGCAGCAGGGCGATCATGTGCATTCCCGGACGCGGCAGGCGCCAACTGGCACTGGGGTCATGCCATGTGGTGGCGCGGATGCGGTCACGCCAGCGCACTGGATCCTTTGCCACTGGCCCACGCTGGCGTCCTTCGCATAGCAGGCGGAGTGCAAGGTGCCTCCTCGCCTGGTGGTCTGCATCGCCTACGCTGTACTTGAACAGGCGCAGGTGGACATGCGCCGCCTGATAACGGCGCCCGCGCAGGCCAGGAGGCACTGCCAGAATCGCACCGATCAGGCCCAGCTGCATCCAGCGGGTGGGAAGAATGCCGTCACCCCAGCCGATCAACGTTCGAGCCATGCTGCGGAACCGATGGAGTGTGCAGATGCGGATGATCCAAGCTGACTTTTGCAAGCGATGCAGATTCACACGGACAACTCTGGCCTGGCGGCGCTTGATGAAGAGGGCTCCATCATCACCATTGCCCATCAAGCAGGACATCTGACCCGTCTGAACTTTCGAGGGAGCATGGCCGCACGGCGGGGAATTGGGACGAGTTCTATTTGTTCGGCCGAAACAAGCCCTGAAACTGCCTTCCATCCCCATCTTTCGGAAGTCTTTACAATGTGTGATTCCAGTTCCTCTTGCTCAGATCACGCTCTGGATGAGGGCCGCCGCGGCCTGTTCCGCCAAGCCGCGGCGCTCGCTGCTCTGGGTGGCTTGGCAGGCGCGGGCCTTCTTACATCCGGATCGGTCAAGGCGGCGCCCCTGAACCGCGAGCAACGTGACGGCCTGAGCATCGATGAAGTACTCGAACGACTGAAGGCCGGCAATGAACGCTTCCAGTCCGGCAAGGCCACCCAGCACGACTACCTCGCGCAGAAGCGCGCCACGGTTGCTGGCCAGTATCCCGGCTCGATCATCCTCAGCTGCATCGACTCGCGTACGCCCGCCGAAATCGTGATGGATATTCCGATTGGCGACAGCTTCAACGCGCGGGTGGCCGGAAATGTGGTCAACCCGGATCTGCTCGGCAGCATGGAGTATGCGTGTGGCGTGGCTGGTGCGAAGGTGGTGCTTGTAATGGGCCATACCTCGTGTGGCGCCATCAAGGGCGCCATCGATCGTGCCGAATTGGGGCATCTGACCGGCCTGGTCGACCGCATCCGGCCTTCGGTGCTCGCGACCGAATACACGGGTGAGCGTAGCAGCAGGAATGCGGCGTTTGTCGACGCTGTGGCCAGGTCCCATGTGCTGCGCACTGTTGCGGCAATTCGCGAGCAGAGCAGGGTACTTGCCAACTTGGAAGACGCAGGCAGTCTCCGCATTGCAGGTAGCCTGTATCACCTGTCTGGCGGACGGGTGGAGTTCCTCGACTGAGTGCTGTTCCAGCGATTGCCCCGATGTTTAACTCGTCAATTCTAGGCAAAGTCAGATAGATGGAATTGATTGCTCTGGTGAGACTTCAGGTTCCCCCCACTGAGTCTCACTGGAGTGAATAGATGCAACTACGCAACGCCATTTCATTGGCCCTGGCGGCCGCTGCCGGGCTGGCCGCCAGCGGAAACGCCTTCGCGCACGGCACCATGTCCAAGCCGGCCAGCCGGGTCTACGCCTGCTATCAGGGCAACCCGGAGAACCCGACCAACCCGGCCTGTGCGGCCGCCAAGGAGGTTGGCGGTTCGCAGCCGTTCTACGATTGGAACGCCATTGCCCATGGTAACGCCAACGGCAACCATCAGGGTCTGGTGAAGGACGGCGAGCTGTGCAGTGCCAGCCTGCCCAAGTACCGCGGCCTGGATCTCAACCGCGCCGACTGGCAGACCACCCCGATGCGCGCGGATGTGCGCGGCCGCTATACCTTCGAGTTCCTGGCCCCGGCACCACATCAGACCCGGGAGTGGAAGTTCTATGTGACGCGCGAGGGCTGGCAGCCGGGTTCACGTCTGGCGTGGTCCGATCTGGAAGAATTCTGCACCCTCGGCAACGTGCCGCTGTCGGAGGGCGGCGTGTACAAGCTCGATTGCCCGTTGCCGCAGCGCAGCGGTCAGCACGTCATCTACAACACCTGGCAGCGCTCGGATTCCGCTGAGGCCTTCTACACCTGCATGGACGTGCGCTTCGAAGGTGGTGGAGGCGTGACCCCGCCGCCGCAATGGCAGGATGCCGGACCGGTGACCGCCCGCGGTGCACTGGACGTCGGCACCAGCTTGGCCCTGCGCGTGTTCAACGCCCAGGGCAACGATCTGGAGAGCGTGGAAACCACGCTGGTTGCCGGCCAGACCGCACCGGCGCAGTGGCCGCTGGTGCTGGCGCGCAAGGTCAATGCCACTGCACAGCATGCCCGCGTGGGCGTGTTGAGCAATGGCGTGGTCACGCCAGTGGCGTCGGCAACCGAGAACCGCGTCTACCTGAAGCCGGGCAACCGTTTCCAGCTGGAGACCCAGGTGCCGCTGCCGAGCCCGGATCCGGTTGATCCGCCGCCGGGTGGTGATTTCGATCATGTCTATCCGGCCGGCATCGGCAGCTACAAGCCCGGCGAGACCGTGGTGAAGGGCACCGATGGCAAGCTGTATGCCTGCCGCCCGTTCCCGGAAGGTGCGTGGTGCAACATCAACGCAGACGCGTATCGCCCGGGCACCGGCTGGGCGTGGCGTGATGCGTGGATTGCCTATTGATATAGGCAGGCGGCCGGCATGATCCGGCGCCATCATCAGTGATCCTTGGCCCCCTGTGCGCATTGTCGTGCAGGGGGCTTTTCTTCTCCTGCTGCCCGAAGTGAGCTAGAGGCAGATGTAGGAAAGGGCTGGCCGCTTCGGTAGCGGCCAGCCCTTCGACTGGGGTGTCGCGACGGTGGGCGCAACAGGCGGGTTCCTATTTGAACGGGTAGGCCATGCGCAATCCTGCCTGCAGATCGTTCTGCCCCCACACGCGCTGTCCGAGCATCTGCAGGCCCAAGTTGAAACGCGGATGCTGGTAGTCGGCCGACAGCGCGACACGATGGTCGAGACCGCCCACGCGAAGGCCGGGCAGGGTGAATGCCTGGCTGGTGGCGCCGTGCAGCCATGCTTGGCGCTGGCCGGCGTGCGACAGCATCGGCTTGGTCACGGCCAGGTCGGCCTGCAACTGCCAGCGATCACTCAGCCGATGCTGCAATGCGCTGCCCAGTTCGAGGGCCATGCCACGCAGGTTGCCTGCCTCCACCCGCAGGCCGAAACCGCCTGCACCAGCCTCGCTGAAGCCGCCCTCGCGATAGTCGAAGGCCGTCGCCTTCAATCGAGGTTGCCAGTGCAGGTTGCCGTGACTGACCGAGTGGCTCAGCGTGGAGCTCAGCAGTGTGCGGGAAAGCCTGCGCTCACTGCGTGCGCGTTCGCTCACCCCGGACCAGTTCAGGTTGCGCTGGTCCTGCATCTGGTGCAGTTCGTGACCCAGCTGATGGCGCAGCTGCAGGCGTCCCCACTGCTGGGCCAGGCCGACGCCAGCAAGCCAAGTCTGTGCGCTATCGCTGCTACCACGGTTGGACAAGTCTCCCCGCAACCCGGCACTGATGATCTGCAGGGTGCGGCCGCCCGTCAGCGGCACCGCCAGCTGCAAGGCCGTACCCTGGCCGCGGACATCCAGCGAATTGCTGTTGCCGCCACCGAAGCCGAGCACTTGTGGGGTGTCGGCACGCAACTGGGCAAGCTGCGACCATACGGCATCGGTATTGCTGGCCAGGCGCATCGGGCCGTCAAGCAGGCTGGCACCGGAGAGTTGGGTCAAGGCTTCCTGGAACTGGGTCCGGTCAGCAAGTTCCAGGCCGTGGAACAGGGAATCATTGCGGTAGCTGCCTTCCAGCGCTGCGGCCAGTTCCTGCTGCGAGGCATCCGCCAACTCGCGATAGTCCTGCCGTTGCATCACCACGTCTACGCTGCCATCGGCGTTGCGCAGGCCCTGCGCCTGCCATACCACGCTGGCGCTATGGATGTTCTGCTCGCCGCCATCGGCACCAAGCACCACGTCCTTCAGCAGGAGCGACGATGCATCCGTACCGCGGGTGAAACCGGTATCCACGGCTACGTCGAGCAATTCACCGCCGTCGTGCAGCACCAGTTGGCCTGCACTACCATCGGCGTTCGTGCCGACCATGTAGCCGCGCACACCGCGCGGTGCCTGCCAGCCCAGATCGGGCGTGCCGGGGCGATCCGCAGCAGCGGTGGTGGCGTCGGCAAAGATGCCGCTGTCGCGGCCGTGGATGTTGACGACGCCATTGTTGATCAGGCGCCCCTGGCCGGCGGTGTCCATCCGGAAGGCGAACGATTCACTGCCGTGGATGTTGATTACGCCGCCGCGACGATTATTGATCGTTGCGCTGCCATCAGAGGACATGGCGACCATGCCGCGCCCGCCGTTGTCGGCTAGGGCACCCAGATTAATGGTGCCATCGTTGATGAGGGTGGCGCCGCGCTCACCGCGCATGGCCACCGCATTGTCGCCGGTGATGGTCAGCGTGCCCTGGTTGAGCAGAGTGGCATTGTTGCCCTCGGCGTGCAGCATGGCAGCGTTGCGCGCCGTGCTGGTCATGCTGGCATTGCGATGATTGATCGCGTGTGCAGCATGCTCGTCGGCGCGCAGGCGCAGCACGCTGGCGTCGCCGGCCAGATCGATGTGGCCCCGGTTCTCCAGTACATCGATGGCATCACGGTCATTGCCGTAGCGCTGGGCGGTGGCGGTGAACAGCGCGCCATTGGCGAAGGTGCCGCGGGCACTGATGGTGCCGGTATTCTCGATCTCGGCACTACCCTGCAGCGCCCATTGGCCGCCCTCGATATGCAGGGTGCCACGGTTCTCGAACTCGCTGTCACCCGACATCTGTACGTTGGCGCCGATGAAATTCGCCTGGCGGATGTTCTCCAGGCTGCCTTCGCCTGCCATCTGCAGGTCACCGGCCACGCGAATCACGCCGGAGTTCTCCAGATCGCCATCGCCATCGACGCGCAGCTGGCTGCCGGCCAGCAGGTGGAGGGTGCCGTTGTTGCGCAGCTCCCCATCGCCCTGGATGTGCAGGGTGCCCGCCGCCAGCTCCAGCGTTCCTTCGCTGCGCACATCGCCGTTGATGCGGGTGGTCACCGGCTGAAGCCACTGATCGTGGCCGCCTGCACCAACCAGCACCTGTCCATTGCCGAACTGGCCGCCGGGCTG
>OBJT01000509.1_pt1 | contig 10059 bp, 10 predicted proteins | sample 1519861 | NCBI WGS metagenome assembly OBJT01 (sample SAMN02401118, study PRJEB22541) | soil metagenome, isolate JX
GGTTTGTTGGTACGATTGTCTAGTCCCGGGTCAAGGGTTCGTGTTTATGATTGTGAGTGAGATTCCCCGCCAAAATGGATTTGACGGGGAATTTCGTGTTGTCCGCGGACTTTTTCCCCGCCAAGGTGGTTTTGGCGGGTTTTATGACTGTGATTTGACCTTTTTTCCCCGCCTAACCGCTTTTGGCGGGTTTTTTCTGAACATAAATTCAATTCCAAAATAGAAGGGGCTGTATAAAACCAGAAAGTACTTTTCTGATTTTGATACAGCCCCTTTTTCATTGGCGAGAACTAAAAAAACGAAAACCGTAATGATTTCGCATCCGGTTTCCGTTCAGAGTGTGTTGATAATGTTCCCCAGAAGATTGGTTCACCGATCGACATAATTATGTCCTTTTTCTTTTCGAACTGGAGGGTATCCCCAAACCCATGCGGTATTTCGCCACCGTCCTGCGGGAGATGTCGATTCCCTGAGCGGTGAAATGATCGGCAATCACCTGATCGGAAACCGGCTTCGCCTTTTCTTCGCGGCCGATTATATTCTTTATTTCGGTTTCGATGACGATGGATGAGATGGCTACCTGATCCCCGTCATCCTCTTTCATAAAACCGCTCCGGAAGAAAAAGCGCAATTCAAATATGCCTTTCGGGGTCGCCATATATTTGTCGTTCACGACCCGGCTCACCGTCGAAATACTCAGGTCTGTCAGTTTGGCGATGTTTTTCATCGCCATAGGCTTCATCGATGAGGCTTTTTCCAAGAAATAATCCGCCTGCAGCTGCAGGATGGCTTCCGTTATTTTGATGACGTTCTGTGTCCGTTGGAGAACACACTGCTGGATCCAGGAAATTTCTTTCTTTTTTTCTTCCAGATAACGTTTCATATCTTTGTCCGCCAACGCCAGCAATTCGCTGTAATAGTCTTCGTTGAACGCGACCGACGGCAGGCCGCTTTGATTGAAGGAAACGTCCAGTGTGTTGTCCTCGGCTATGGCTACATAGATGTCCGGTTCGACGAAGACCGTCTCCTCGAATGTGGCCTCCCACTGCAGCTTCGTCTTCAGCTTACTCATGTAGGTGATGATTTCGATCAGTTCGTCATGGTCGATCTCCTCGGCGTCCATAATCGACTCCAAGCGATAGGTAGACAGCTCCTTGAAATAATTTTCCAGTATGTAGTAGGCCAATGGGGGCGACTGTTCGTCCCTTTCGGTCTGCAGCATCAGAAACTCCTGCAGGTCGCGCGCACCGACACCGGGAGGATCCAACTGCTGCAGGAGCGTCAAGGCATCCAGCATTTCCGCTTCGCCGGCGGAAGTTGCTTCCGCAGCCTCTTCCAGCTTGATATCCAAATAGCCGTCATCCGTCACATATCGGATGAGGAACAGAACCAGCTGCCTGAGCGGCGTGTTTTTCATGTTCAGATAGATCTGTTCATGCAGAAAGTCATAGAGCGACTGATTCTTGCTTTCCATGCGTTCATACCAGGGCGTCTGATTATCCGCCGTGTATACATTGGAGACGGCCACCGCGCCCGTGTCTGATGCCCGCTTTTTGATGTCCATCAACGGATTCCCCAATGCCTTGTCCTCTATATAGGCGGAAAGTTCCGACATGGGCATCTGCAAAATGTGCAATGCCTGCCGCATCTGCTGCGTCATCCGGACCGATTGTTGCTGCGTTTGTTTCAGTTGGAATTCCTGTTTCGCCATCATTTTCATCTCTTCCCGTACTTGTCGAAAAAACACATGCATCCAGTATACCACCATTAGAGCGCTTACTTGTAAAAAATGATGAGAAACCCCCGCAAGCAAGATTCAAGATCTTGTCTACGGGGGTTTCGTATGATAACTATTTGACCGTTAAATTAGCCCTTGAACCAGTTCTCAGGGTCTTTGCTCCAGTCTTTCAATAACTCCAATTCTTCTTCGGAGATGTAGTTCGTTTCATGGGCAACTTCCAGTAGTGTGCTGTAGTTGGACAATGTGTCGATCGCAAGACCGGCATCAGCGAAATTTTTCGTTCCTTTAGCCAATTCGTAGGTGAAGATGGCGACGCAGCCCAATACATTTGCGCCTTCCAGTTCAGCTGCCTTTGATGCTTCGATGACGCTGCCGCCTGTTGAGATCAAGTCTTCGACTACGACCATTTTTTGGCCTTCAGTGATTTTGCCCTCGATTTTGCGGCCTGTTCCGTGGTCTTTCGCTTTGCTGCGGATGTAGACCATCGGCAAGTCCAAAATGTCGGCAATCCATGCAGCATGCGGGATGCCTGCAGTCGCAGTTCCAGCAATCACTTCTGCATCCGGGTATTTTTCTTTGATCAGATCAGCCAAGCCTTGCGCAATTTGTTTGCGCACTGCCGGGTAGCTCATGGTGACGCGGTTGTCACAATAGATCGGGCTTCTGATGCCTGATGCCCAAGTAAAAGGGTCCTGAGGGCTTAAGCTCACTGCTTTGATGTCCAATAATGATTTTGCTACTTCTTTTGCTATCGTCATTTTATTCCGCTCCATTCCATTGGTTCTTGATTTCGTGATAGGCTGCAACCGGATCCGCTGCTTGAGTGATCGGACGACCGACTACGATAAAGGTTGAACCGATTTCTCTTGCGCGGTCAGGTGTCGCGACGCGCTTCTGGTCCCCAACCGCACTGCCGGCCGGGCGGATACCCGGTGTCAAGCAGATGAAATCTTCATTCGTGTGGTCCTTGATCATGCGCGCTTCCCATGCGGAACAGACGACTCCGTCCAGTCCGGATTTGCAGGTAAGGTCTGCGTAATGCAGGACGCTCTCCTGCAGGCTGACTTTTATCAGCTGTTCCGTCTGCATCGCTTCTTCGGAAGTGGAAGTCAATTGCGTGACCGCAATCAGTTTCGGGACGGCGCATCCTGCCGGCGTACCAGCGATCAAGCCTTCTTTAGCGGCTTTCATCATTTCCGAACCGCCTGCTGCATGGACATTGACCATATCGATATCCAAAGCTGCCAAGCCTTTCATGGCGCGGTGAACGGTGTTCGGGATGTCATGCAATTTCAGATCCAGGAATATTTCGTGGCCCATTTCCTTGATTTTTTTCACGATTTCAGCGCCATGTTGGTAATACAGTTCCATACCCACTTTGACATAAAGCGACTCATCTTTGAATAACAAAAGGAAGTTCTTGATTTCTTCGCTCGTTGAAAAATCCAACGCGATTATCGGTTTATCGTTCATTCAGGATGCCTTCTCTCACTTCTTTGATTAATTCCTGCAGGCTGTTGATGCCCAGTTCGTCCATGCGTTGCGGAAGCTGTTCGATCAGTTTCGGGCAAACGAACGGATCGGTGAAGTTGGCCATGCCGACGCCGACCGCGCTTGCTCCAGCCATGAACATTTCCAGCACGTCATCCACCGTATAGACGCCGCCCATGCCGATGATCGGAATATCGACTGCGCGCGCCACTTGATAGATCATGCGGATCGCTACCGGTTTGATGGCAGGGCCGGATAGACCGCCCGTTTTGTTGGCGATGATCGGTTTGCGCGTGTGCAAATCGATGCGCATGCCCACCAATGTGTTGATCATCGAAATGCCGTCCGCTCCTGCCGCTTCAACAGCTTTAGCGATCTCTACGATATCCGTGACGTTCGGTGATAGCTTGACGTAAACCGGAACCGTTGCGCCTTCTTTGGCCGCACGTGTGACGGCAGCAGCCATCTCCGGATCGGTTCCGAACTGCAACCCGCCTTTATGGACGTTCGGGCAAGAAATGTTCAATTCGATCGCTTTGACGTTCGGCGATTGGGAAACGGCTTTGCAGACTTGGTAATAGTCATCGACCGTGTTTCCGGCTACGTTCGAGATCAAAGGCACATCGTATTTTTCAAGCGCCGTGTGCTTTTGTGCAACAACGACTTCAACGCCGGGATTCTGCAATCCGATGGCATTCAGCATGCCGGATGGCGTTTCCGCCAAACGCGGTGTGGCGTTGCCTTTGCGGGGTTCGAGCGTCGTCGCTTTCGTCATGATGGCGCCCAACAGGCTCAGGTCGTAAAACTTGCCGTAATCCTCACCGAAACCGAAACATCCGCTCGCTGGGATGATCGGGTTTTTTAGTTCCAAACCGGGTAAACTGACTGCTAATCGATTCATAGTACTATCTCCTCTGCTCTGAAGACCGGTCCTTCGACACAGACTCTGTAATTATCGTATGCTGATGTGCTGTTTTTCTTATCGCAGACGCAGCCGTAGCAGGCTCCGATACCGCAGGCCATCCGCTCTTCCAACGAAAGGTAGGTAAGGCTTGGGTCGAATGTTTTCGATACCGCCACCAACAAGCCTTTCGGGCCGCAAGCGAAGACTGCGTCCGGAACGAATCCGTCCAGTTCATCGAAGTATTGCGTGACGAAGCCTTGCTTGCCGTAGCTGCCGTCATCCGTCGCGATGTTCACTTTGCCGAATGCCGCGAATTCTGCCTCATAGAAGACTTCCGCTTTATTTTTGAAACCGAAGCAGCTCACAACATTGATGCCTTTCGCATGCAATTGTTTCGCCAATTCATAAAGCGGAGGAACACCGATGCCGCCCCCGATCAGCAAAGCATTCTGCCCTTCTTCGAGCATATCGATCGGATAACCGTTGCCCAATGGCCCCAGGATGTCCAATTCGTCGCCTGCTTTAAGCTGGCTGATGATGGTTGTGCCTTTTCCTTCGGTGCGGTAGATGATGACGCACTCTTGCTTTTCGGCATCGATTGCAGCGATGCTGATGGGGCGTCTCAAAAGCAGTTCATCCCCAGGAACACGGATATGCAAAAACTGATCCGGTGCTCCCATCTCATTCACTAATGCACCCTTCAGGCGCAATTCGAAGATATCTTTTGCGATTTCTATTTGGCTGACGACTGTCATCATAGCTTGACTCATAATTATTTTCCTCCTTAATTTTGACAAAATAAGGTGATCTAAAAAAATGCGATGGAGCAAGCTTCAAAGCAAATTCTTCTGGGTCTCTCGGGACACAGTTAAAGAATCACCGACCTATTTGTTTACGCTCTGATCAATGTAACTTTTTCGATGCCGTCGACTTCATCCAAACGGACGGAAATCTGTTCCGCCTGGGATGTCGGAATGTTCTTGCCGACGTAATCCGCCTTGATCGGCAGCTCCCGGTGGCCTCTGTCGATCAGGACAGCGACCGTGATCCGTTTCGCTCTCCCCAAATCCATCACCGCATCCATGCCGGCCCGGATCGTGCGGGCGGTGAACAGGACATCATCCACCAACACGACATGTTTGCCGGCAACTGAAAACGGAATGTTCGTTTCGTGCAGCACCGGATTTTCATTCGTGTCGCGGTGCACATCATCGCGGTAGAGCGTGATATCCAACTCGCCGACCGGAACCTCAATGCCTTCAAAATCTTTGATCCGTTCCGCGATGCGCTTGGCCAGGTATATGCCGCGCGTCTTGATGCCCACCAAAATCAGATTCTTGGTGCCATCGTTCTTTTCCAATATCTCATGTGTGATGCGGGTCAGCGCGCGTTTCATCGTCTGGGCATCCATGATTTCGATTTCTTCTGCCATCTCCACTACTCCTTCATCGTCAATAATGAAAAAAATACCCTTATGCATGTGGGCATAAGGGTACAGTCACGTGACGCTATACAAAATGTGATGCACCTTTTAGCCTCTCTGGACTATTTTAAAGGTTCCTTCAATATTACTGTAATGATAACGAATAGCGCCGTTGCTGTCAATCAGTTTTTGCGCAGTTCCGCCAGTTTTTCGCTGTAGAAATCAGGCAAAGGCGCTTCGAAGTGCATTTTCTCACCCGTTGTAGGGTGGATGAAGCCCAAAGTGGCCGCATGCAAATATTGGCCGTGGCCGCTGAGCGTTTCAGTAGGTCCGTACATAGGGTCTCCAGCTACTGGATGGCCAATGTATTTCATGTGGACGCGGATTTGGTGAGTCCGGCCGGTTTCAAGCCGCAGCTTCAGCAAAGTGAAATCACGGAAACGCTCGATGACCTCAAAATGCGTCACTGCCTTTTTGCCGCCATCAGCGACTGTGCGTTTTTTGCGGTCTATCATCATCCGGGCGATCGGCGCATCGATGGTGCCATCTTCATGCGGTATCACGCCATGGACCAAAGCAAGATAGGCCCGTTCCATCGTATGGTTCTCCAGCTGCTCGGCCAATTTCTGGTGCGCTTCGTTCGTCTTTGCGACGACCAATAAGCCGGATGTATCCATATCAATGCGGTGAACGATCCCAGGACGGATATTAGCCGTGCCGTCGGATAGCGAGTTCACGTGGAACAACAAGCCATTGACCAAGGTGCCGGAAAGATGACCTTTGGATGGATGGACAACCATCCCTGATGGCTTATTGACGACCAACAGCGCATCGTCTTCGTAGATGACATCCAAGTCAATGTCCTCCGGTGTGACATTGATTTGTTCCGGTTCCGGAATCGTCAATTCCAGAAGATCCCCATCTTGGACCTTATAATTCGATTTGACGGCTTTGTCGTTCACCATCAGATTGCCGTCTTTGATCCATGCCTGAATCTGCGAACGGCTCGTGCCGGTCATGAAATCCGCCAAAATCTTATCGATCCTGCCGGTTTGACCATCAATATTAAAAACAATTTTTTCTGTCATCTTCTGAATCCCACTTTACTTTAGCTTATTTTTTGAACTTATTTTTACTTCTTCCTCTTCCATGAAAAGGATATAGATCGTCATCAGGATGACGCCTATCGTCAAACAGACATCCGCCACATTAAAAATCGGAAAATCGATGAAGTCCAGGCGGAACATATCCACCACATATCCCAACCGCATCCGATCGATGAAATTGCCGAGAGCACCGCTCAAAAGGAAAGCATAGCTGATGCCCACGATTTTTTTGTCGAATCCCTGCTTATGCGCATTATAGACCATCGCACCCACGACGACCACTGTGATGATGAAGAAAAAGAACATTCTTCCTTCAAAAATACCCCAAGCAGCACCTTCGTTCTGGATATAGAACAAGGACAAGACGCCCGGTAACACTTCTTTTACTTCATGCAATGCAAAATTATTTACGATGGCAAGTTTGCTCCACTGGTCCAGGACCAACAGCAAGATGGCCAATATATAATAGATAATCATCCGACAGCCTCACTTATTCTGAAATTAACGTTTTCTACGTATCTTTTGCCTCTATCTATTGTAAACTAATTTTCCAAATTGTATAGTCATTCCTCTCAGTTATCACGTATCAAGAATAGTGCTAATTCGTTATTTCTTTAATGAAAATGTAATGATTTTCTGCAGATGTGGCAAACGTCCTTGATTAAGAACCGTCATTTTCGGTATAATGAAGAATGTATTGTTATATATTACGTAATAAAGGAGCTTGTTTATGTTGAGAGGTAAGAAGATTGCATTAGTTTTTGCCGGTGCTCTGGTATTGTCAGCCTGCGCAGATCAAGTGAAAGAAGCGTCAGAGACAATCGCCCTGATCAAAACCGAGGAAAGCGAAATTGTTTCCCAATTGAATGAGCTGCAACAGTTGGAAACTGCGTTACAGAAAACATTCGATGAATCATTAGCCAGCGATGAAGAATTAAAGACTTTCAAAGATGGATCGGCAGCCGTTTTCAGCAACCTTGAAGAACGCCGTACTTTAGCCGATTCGATTGAAAGCGCTTTGGAGGGGTTGGCCGAGACCAAAGCTGACTTTATTGCATTCGACGAAGAAACCTTGCCGCTGGATCAGATGCAGGCGATCGGTGAAACGCTGGATCTATTCAGCGAAAATTCATTGGCTTACCTGGCTGCCTATCGAGAAAACTTGGATAAGGAAGAGGAACTTTTGACCGGATTTGGAGCAGATGATGCCACTTTTGATACCTTCTTCGCAGGCATCGAAGCAATCAACCTGAACGCCGAAACAAACCAAACCAACCTCGCCCCCGTCGCTGAGAATTTGACGGCACTGGATGCACAATTGGTTGAATTGGAAGCAGCCATCGCCGCAATCGGTACGGAAGAAAGCACAACAGCCGATTCTTCTGCCGGCGCTGCGGAATCCTCGGAGACCGCAGCTGCAGAAACGCCAGCCAAAAAAGCTGAACCCGTAAGCTACGAATACCGGATAAATCCGGAGATTTCCACTGTCCAACCGATTGCTGAGGACGGAAACACGCAAGTCGCTTTACTGACTTTTGATGATGCGCCGCAGCAACCGAACAGCTACACCGTGGAAATTGCCGAAACCGTCAAATCGAAAGATGCCAACGCCATTTTCTTCGTAATGGGACAATTTCTTACGAACGAACAGGCGCGCGCAGACATCAAAACCGTCTATGATATGGGCTTCGAAATCGGGAACCATTCCTATTCGCATCCCGATTTCCAATCTCTGACCTACGATGAGCAACTGGAAGAAATCAAATCAACGAACGACCTGATCGAGGAAATCACCGGCGAGCGTCCGCGCTTCCTGCGTGCCCCTTACGGACAGTACAATGAGGACACTATCGCAATCGCCGCAGCAGAAGGCATGACAATCATGAACTGGACCTACGGCTATGACTGGGTGGAAGAATTCATGGAAGGCACTGCTTTGGCCGACGTCATGGTCAACTCTAAATACTTGGGTGATGGCGCGAACTTGCTGATGCATGATCGCCCATGGACAAACGACGCAATCGGCGCCATCATCGATGGCCTGCGCGCGAAAGATATCACAATCGTAGATCCGAACGTGATCGAATCGCCTGAACGGGAGGAAATGTAATGATGACATATTTTAAGCAAACACTCGCTGCAGCCAGCTTATTATTTTTCCTATCAAGCCCGACGGTTGCATCGGCCAGCGAAACCGAAAGCTCCGCTGCCAACGATAGCGCAACTGCAGAATCAACAGCACCCACAAATACGCTGACACTTCGCCAAGGCGCTCTTTTGAAGACACCTACCGCCAAGGAACTGCCGAAGAAATTCTTCTACGACAGCGGCGTGGAAATCGCCTATCCGGCTGACGGCGTCAAAGGTATTTACGTAACGGCCTACTCGGTCGGCTATGAAGAAAAATTCAACAAGCTGGTGGATTACGTCGATTCGACCGACCTGAACGCAATGGTCATCGACATCAAAGACGACATGGGCGTCGTGACAGCCGATTTCAACTCGGAAGATAGCCACATCCAGGAAAATACGGAAGAGTATATCCCGGATATCGAGGAATTGATGGATGTGATGGAAGAGAAGCAGATCTATCCTATCGCTCGTATCGTGACCTTCAAGGACACTTTGTTGGCTAACGAACAGCCGGAAATGTCCTTCACCGAAAGCGATGGCTCCGTCTGGGTCGCATCAAACGGTGAATCGTTCATAAATCCGTTCCTGAAGCAGACTTGGGATTACGCCGTCAACGTTGGTATCGAAGCCGCCAAAGTCGGATTCAAGGAAGTCCAGTTCGACTATGTGCGTTTCCCGGAAGGTTTTGAAGTCTGGGGCGACACACTGAATTACGACATGGGCGACTACGCTGACTTGGAAATGACCGACGACGAAAAACGCGTGAAGGCCATCACCGACTTCACCGCCTATGCGAAAGAGAAACTGATGCCTTACGGCGTTGACGTATCCGTGGATATCTTCGGCTATACCGCCTCTGTTGTCGAAGCATCCGGCATCGGCCAGAACTTCCCGCAGATTTCCGAAAACGTCGATGTCATCTCCTCGATGATCTACCCGAGCCACTGGGGCACCGATTACTTCGGCATCTACAAGCCGGATCTGTATCCGTATGAACTGGTTGCTGAATACATGAAGGTCGAAAACGAGTTGCTTGCAACTTTAGAGACTCCGCCTATCAGCCGACCATGGCTGCAGGACTTCACCGCTTCCTACCTGGGTTCCGGATTCTACCAAACCTACGGCAAAGAACAAGTCGATGCCCAAGTGCAGGCGCTGTATGATGCCGGCGTCAACGAGTTCCTGTTATGGAATGCGCTGAATAACTACACTTACTAAGAAAAGCATACCGAAAAGCTCGGCCGGGAAATTTTTCCGGCCG
>OBJT01000510.1_pt1 | contig 10058 bp, 10 predicted proteins | sample 1519861 | NCBI WGS metagenome assembly OBJT01 (sample SAMN02401118, study PRJEB22541) | soil metagenome, isolate JX
CACCAGCTATTTGTTAGTGAATAAAAGGTTGCCTGTAAAATTACAAAAACCTTACCAGGCGTCAAGCGGAATCGTGTCAATTGTTGCGACAGGTCAATTCCAACGCCAGGAATAATTGATTGCGCAATCGCTTACGCAGCACCCTTATTGCGCGCCTATGTTACGCCGAATACCGACCGAAAAGGGATGACTTTTGCAAAGGGTGATCGACATCACAATTTTGCGCTGTGGCAGTCGTGTCGAACGGGTTCGCACGAAAAAAGACCATGTTGATGTTGTTCGTTTGTTAGAATACTAGTCGATTTTTACAGAATGACACTCCGGAACTCAAAATGGCTAAAGACACCGCACCCGAGGCAAAAATCGCGCAGCTTTCTGAGATGCAGCGCTATGTCACTCAGCATCGCGGCACGGAACCCCCTTTCAGTGGCGCACTGTTGCACAACAAGCAAGAAGGTATCTATCACTGCTTAGTGTGCAACTCACCGCTGTTTCTCTCCGACACTAAGTACGACTCTGGCTGTGGCTGGCCAAGCTTCTACCAACCCTACAGTGACGAGGCTATTCGCTATCTGGAGGATGATTCGCATGGTATGCATCGTGTGGAAATTCGTTGTGGCAATTGCGATGCGCATCTTGGTCACGTATTCCCTGATGGCCCGCAGCCGAGCGGTGAGCGCTACTGCGTCAACTCGGCCTCGCTAAGCTTCAGCGACGAGCAGGGTAATCAGCAAGAGGGCTGAGCATGAAACAAGAACTGGAAGCGATGTTGGCGGCAATGACGCCGGAAGTGTATGAGCGCTTGGCGACTGCAGTGGAAATTGGCAAGTGGCCTGATGGCGTGGCATTAACGCAAGAACAGCGCGACAACTGCCTGCAATTGGTGATGCTGTGGCAGGCTCGCCACAACGACGATCCGCAACATATGACCATCGGCAAGGGTGGTGAAGTGGTGACGAAGTCGAAAAAACAGCTGAAAGAAGAGTTTGGCATTGAGCCTGAAGTGACACGCATCAACCTGCATTAACAGGTAAAAGGGCTGGTATTCACCAGCCCTCATTTTCAGATTATTACCGCACCTTGTGCTTCCATCTGCGCGATGGCAATTTCGCTGTCATCATGATTCAGGTTAACACCACGGCAACCTTCTTTAACGACTTCAACGTTATAACCCAGCTCAAGCGCATCCAGCACACTGTATTTCACGCAGTAATCGGTCGCGATACCCAGCATCACCAAATCACTAATACCGCGCTCGCGCAGCCAACTGTCCAACTCGGTCTTACGGCGATGACCGTTGTCGAAGAATGCGCTATAGCTGTCCACATCGGCGTCACCACCTTTATGGAACACGGCATCAATTAAGCTGCGGTCCAGTCCTGGATGGAAATCTGCGCCGATGGAGTTCTCGACACCGTGATCCGGCCACCAGATCTGCGCCAGACCGTTCAATTCGCCCAGCGTGTAGACCGGCTCTCCCGAGACAGAAGCAAAACTGCCATGGTTAGCTGGGTGCCAGTCTTGTAATGCCACTACACATTCACCCCGATCGCGGAACTCGCGTGCATAACGGTTAGCAACAGGCACCGTCTGGTCACCTTCTCGCACCGCCATTGGGCCGCCGGGGCAAAAATCGTTTTGAATATCGATGATTATCAATGCCCGCTTCATTACTTCTCGCTCCGTATCAGTCGTCGGTCAGTTCGCCGCGTAAATTCTGTTGCATTTTGGCACGAATTTCCGCGGTGGTGAGGTTTTGACTCAACAAAAAGTGCAGTTTTGTTAAGGTCGCCTCAACAGTGAGGTCAAAGCCACTGATTACACCGGCGTGTTCCAAGGCATTACCGGTGGCATAACCGCCCATGTTGACCTTGCCAGACATGCACTGCGTCAAATTGACCACGACGATGCCGCGTTCGCTGGCCTGATGTAATTCATTAAGGAACTCTGCATTTTGCGGGGCGTTCCCTACGCCATAGGAACGGAGGATCAGTGCCTTCACTGGCTGACGCAGGAAGTTACGTACCACATCGGCAGAGATACCAGGATAGATGGTGACGACACCAATCGGCTGAGGGGTAATCGGATGCACAATAAGCTCGCCTTTTCCCTGTGGCGCTGGCGGCGTATTCAGCTTACGAATGTGAATACCCGCTTCGAGCAATGGCGAAAGGTTAGGCGAAGCGAAGGCATTAAAACCATCAGCGTGGGCTTTGGTGGTGCGGTTACCGCGGAACAGCGTGTTGTTGAAGAACAGGGCAACTTCGCTGATCGGGTAGTTCGCAGCCACATACAGCGAGTTCAACAAATTTTGCTGACCATCGGAGCGCAGCTCAGCTAGCGGGATCTGTGAACCGGTAACGATGACGGGCTTAGCCAGGTTTTCTAACATGAATGACAGCGCAGACGCGGTAAACGCCATGGTGTCAGTACCGTGCAGGATAACGAAGCCATCGTAGCGATCGTAATTTTGCTTGATGTCGTCAGCAATCGATTGCCAGTCACGCGGCGTCATGTCAGATGAGTCCATCAACGGCTGATATTCGTGGATGGTAAAGCTTGGCATCTCTGGCCGATGGAATTCTGGCATGTTGGCCAGTTGCTGCTGTAGATGGCCGGAAACCGGGATGTAGCCTTGCGCAGAGCGCTGCATACCGATGGTACCGCCCGTGTAGGCTACATAGATATTTTTCTTTTGCATGGAAGAACTCAGACTTGCCGTAAAACGCGCAGTATAAGGGGATTAACAGCGAAAAGCAGCCCGACCAGCGGCCGGGCTGTAAAGATTAACGTACGTTGCCGCAGTTAAGGCAGAAAGCATAACGATTTTGCGGATCGTTAAGGTTATTCATCAGGCCAGGCTGGTTTTTGACGGCGCTCATCACATCCAGCATCGGTGCGGGAAGCCACACTTTCAGTGCTGCAGGCAGCATCGCCTGCGCTGACGCGTTCATTTGATTCAACAACAGGTCAAGCATACCCGGATCATCCTGATACCAGCTCAGCTGTGGTTTGGTCACTTTCGCCAGTTCAGCGGCTTTTGCCACGGCGTCGTCGAAGTCACCCAGTGCGTCTACCAAGCCATTGGCTTTGGCGTCGCTGCCGGTCCACACATGGCCTTGTGCAATGGCGTCGATTTGCTCCGGCGTTTTATGACGTGATTTTGCTACCAGGCCAACAAAGTTGCGGTAACCATTTTCGATGGTCAGTTGCATCAGTTGCTGAACTTCTGTTGGCAGCGCTTTGGTGGTCGCTACGTCTGCCAGCGGTGAAGTAGCCACGCCGTCGGTGTGCACGCCAATGGTGCTTAGACTGTTTTCAACCGTGTTGATCACGCCAAAAATACCGATCGAGCCGGTCAGCGTACTCGGTGCTGCGACAATATAATCAGCGGGTGTGGAAATCCAATAACCACCGGATGCCGCCATGCCGCCCATCGATACCACCACGGGCTTGCCCGCGTCGTGTGCCGCTGCCAACTCTTCGCGGATCGCCTCTGAAGCAGTGACGCTGCCGCCAGGGCTGTTCACGCGCAGGACAATGGCTTTGATTTTCGGATCAAGACGGGCATCACGAATCTGTGAGGCGGTGGTATCGCCACCGACATTTCCTGCCGTCTCTTCTCCATCCATAATCGCACCGCTGGCGAAGATCACCGCAATATTGCCATCATCACCCTGCGGCGGCTGTTTTACGGTGTAATCGTAAATGCTGACGTTGCGATAATCGTTATTCGCTTTATCCCAGCCGAAGGTTTTCACCAGTTCCTGGTCTGCGGCTGCACGGCTATCCAACACATCAACCAGCTTGCTGTTCAGCGCATATTTCGCGGTATCACCGTCTACAGCTTGCAGGCCGCTTATGATGCCCGCTGCGCCAGGGAACAGTTGATCTGGCGTGATTTGACGATTAGCGGACACAGTGTTGAGGTAGTTCTGCCACAGTTGGCCAATCCAGCGACCGTCGGCGTCACGCGCGTCTGGCGACATATCATCCCGCAGGAAGGGTTCAACTGCCGATTTGTAGGTACCTACACGGAACACATGCGAGCTGACTTTTAACTTATCCAGCAGGGATTTGTAGTACAGCCCATTGGTCGCGAAACCGTGCAGGTCTACCGTACCTTGCGGTGACAAATAGATCTTGGTCGCATAACTGGCGATGTAGTACTGCGCCTGGCTATAGCTATCACCGACGGCATAAATTGGTTTGCCAGCATCGCGGAATTCACGCAGTGCTTTACCGACATATTGCAACGAAGGTTGATCGCCACCGGCAAAATCGCGCAGGTCCAATACGATACCCGTGATGTTCTTATCAGTTTTTGCCTGACGAATGGCATCCACGACATCGAACAGAGAGTTTTCCTGCAAGCGGTCGTTGCTGGCACCCAATAGCTGTCGGCCGATGCGGCTCAGACGGTTACTGACGGATGGTTTATCAACCAAGACACCGCTCAGATCCACTTTCAGCGCACCTTGCTGCACCGGCTCACTGCTACTGGCACTGGAAAGCTGCAACCAAATGCCGACACCCGCCAGGATCAGCACGATGAGAAATAAATTAAGAATAAATTCTCGAATGAAATTTAATACCCGCCAGCTCCAACGGAACAGGCCGGCAATAATTCGCCACAATGTGCGCATAAACTCTCCATATTCACGTAACAGGGCAGTCGTCACGCGGTCTGCCCCGATGTCGGGTTCATCCTAAAGAGCAGCGTGCGAAATGTCAGCAGGAAATCGCGCCAGACTGTTACAAAAGATCTCGCTGTGCCAGGATTAGCCGACGCTTTTTATTCACGGGAGAATAATGATGGATGCATTGGATTTATTAGTTAACCGCCGTTCAGCATCACGTTTGGCTGAGCCAGCACCGGCAGGAGAAGCATTGCAGAACATTTTGCATGCGGGATTACGCGCGCCGGATCATGGCACGATGCAGCCCTGGCGCTTCATTATTGTTGAAAATGACGGACGCGAGCGCTTCGCGAAATTGTTAGAGCAAGCGGCGCGAGACAGCCATCAGGATGATAAGGCGATTGAGAAAGCCGCTTCTGCACCTTTCCGCGCCCCGATGATCATCACGGTCGTTGCTCACTGTGAAGAAAATGCCAAAGTGCCGCATTGGGAGCAGTTGGTCTCAGCGGGTTGTGCCGTGATGGCGATGCAAATGGCGGCAGTGGCGCAGGGCTTTAACGGTATCTGGCGCAGCGGCCCATGGACCGATAATCCGGCGGTGCGTGAAGCCTTTGGTTGCCGCGAGCAGGATGCGATCGTGGGCTTCCTCTATCTCGGCACGCCTCAGCTAAAAGCCAACACCACCGTGGTGGTGCCGGATACCGCACAGTTTGTCAGTTATTTCTGACAGACAGCGGCGGGTTTCTGCTGCAAGGTGAGCGCGGTTGCAGATATTGCACACCACGTGTGCGAAAGATCGTGGTTAGATCGCGCAACACTTACCAGCGGCTGGCAGCCAGGCTAACATACTGCCTTCTGTACAGCGCATAAGGAACCCGCCATGAGTGAACCGCTTCGCCTGACGCAATACAGCCATGGAGCTGGTTGCGGCTGCAAAATTTCGCCGCAGGTACTGGAAACCATTCTTCGCAGTGAGATAACGCCATTCCACGACCCCCAACTGCTGGTGGGCAATGAAACGCGCGATGATGCCGCCGTTTACGATTTGGGCAACGGCACTGCGGTGGTCAGCACCACCGATTTCTTTATGCCCATCGTCGATGATCCTTATACCTTTGGCCGTATTGCTGCCACTAATGCCATTAGTGATATTTATGCCATGGGCGGCAAACCGATTATGGCGATCGCGATTCTTGGCTGGCCAGTCAACGTACTCAGCCCGGAGGTGGCACAGCAGGTGATTGAAGGTGGCCGAGCGGCGTGCCAGGCGGCGGGGATTGCGCTGGCAGGTGGACACTCGATTGATGCGCCAGAACCGATTTTCGGTCTGGCTGTGACCGGCATCGTGGATGTTGCGCGCGTGAAAAAGAACAGCGCAGCACAGGCAGGGTGTCAGTTATTCCTGACGAAACCAATTGGCATTGGCATCCTTACCACCGCCGAGAAGAAAGGTTTACTTCGCCCTGAACACCAGTCACTGGCCGCTGACATCATGTGTCAGTTGAATAAAGCAGGTGCCGAGTTTGCCAAACTTGAGGGTGTCAGTGCGATGACGGATGTCACCGGTTTTGGTTTGCTAGGCCATTTGAGTGAGATTTGTCAGGGTTCTGGCTTGCGTGCAGAGATCAGGGTAGCCGATGTCCCTCGGTTGCCGGGGGTCGATGATTATATCGCTGCGGGAGCCGTACCGGGCGGAACCCAGCGCAACTTTGCCAGCTATGGCGCGAACATCTCCGCAATGGATGAAGCAACGCGTGCATTGCTGTGCGATCCACAAACTTCAGGCGGGCTGCTTGTTGCAGTCCAACCCAGCGCTGTAGAGGCGTTTCAGCGCTGTGCGGCGTTGGCGGGTGTGCAGGCGACAGCTATCGGCGAACTCTTTGTTGCCGTGTCTGGACGCCCGCTGATTACTGTCGTGAACTGACGTTAAAGGAACGACGCCACACATGCGTTTGTTTATTGCTGAAAAACCCAGCCTGGCACGCGCCATTGCTGATGTCTTACCCAAGCCGCATCGTCGCGGCGATGGCTTTATTGCCTGTGGCAATGACCAGATGGTGACTTGGTGCGTAGGGCACCTGCTTGAGCAGGCGCAGCCTGATAGTTATGACAGCCGCTATGCGCGCTGGAATCTTGCCGACTTGCCAATCATTCCAGAAAAGTGGCGCCTCCAACCGCGCCCCTCGGTCGCCAAGCAATTAAAGGTGATTGAAGGCTTACTGCAGCAAGCACATGAGGTGGTGCATGCTGGAGACCCGGATCGTGAAGGGCAGTTGTTGGTCGACGAAGTGTTGGATTACCTGCAATTGGCCCCAGAGAAGCGGCAAAAGGTCCAACGCTGTCTGATTAACGATCTCAACCCTGCCGCAGTGGAACGCGCCGTCGGGCGTTTGCGCGAGAACCGCGAGTTTATCCCGCTGTGCGTGTCAGCGCTGGCGCGTGCCCGTGCCGACTGGCTTTACGGCATCAATATGACACGCGCCTGGACGCTACTGGGACGCAATGCCGGTTACGATGGTGTGTTGTCCGTAGGGCGTGTGCAGACCCCGGTGCTCGGGCTGGTGGTGCGACGGGATGAAGAGATCGAGAACTTCATTGCCAAAGATTATTTTGAAGTGAAGGCGCACATCGTGACGCCGAAGGACGAGCGCTTTATTGCCACCTGGGTACCCAGTGATGCCTGTGAGCCTTGGCAGGATGAAGAGGGCCGTTTACTGCATCGCCCGTTGGCCGACCATGTATTAGATCGCATTAATGGCAAGCCTGCTCTGGTCACCGGCTACAACGACAAGCGTGAATCAGATACTGCGCCGCTGCCATTTTCGCTCTCTAGTCTGCAAATTGAAGCGGCAAAGCGTTTTGGCCTTAGCGCGCAAAATGTATTGGATTGCTGTCAGCGATTGTATGAAACCCACAAGCTGATCACTTACCCGCGATCCGATAGCCGCTATTTACCGGATGAACATTTTGCGGGTCGCCATGCGGTGCTGAACGCCATTCAGGCACATCAACCCCAACTGACGCCGCCAACAGACTTTAACCCCGACCAGAAAAACCGCTGCTGGGACGATAAAAAGGTCGACGCACACCACGCAATCATTCCCACTGCACGCGCCAGTAAAGTGAATTTGACGGAAAATGAAGCCAATATTTACGGCCTGGTTGCACGACAGTATCTGATGCAATTCTGCCCAGACGCGGTGTTTCGCAAATGCGTTATCGATCTCGACATCGGCGGTGGGAAGTTTGTTGCGAAAGCGCGCTTTCTGGCGGAAGCGGGTTGGCGTGCCTTACTTGGCAGTAAAGAACGCGATGAAGAGAACGATGGCACGCCTTTACCTGTGGTGGCAAAGGGCGATGAGCTGCTGTGTGAGCGCGGTGAAGTGCTCGCTAAGCAGACGCAGCCGCCGCGCCCGTTCACCGATGCCACCCTGTTATCCGCCATGACCGGTATCGCGCGCTTTGTCCAGGATAAAGAATTAAAGAAAGTGCTGCGTGCGACCGATGGTTTAGGAACGGAAGCGACGCGTGCGGGCATTATCGAATTATTGTTCCGGCGAACCTTCCTGGTGAAGAAAGGCCGCTATATTCACTCTACGGATGCAGGAAGGGCGCTCATCCATGCGCTTCCTGAAATGGCGGCACGGCCTGATATGACGGCGCACTGGGAATCAACGTTAACGCGCATCAGTGAAAAATCCTGTCGCTACGATGAGTTTATGCAGCCACTGGTAAGCACATTGATAGGGTTGATTGGCGAGGCGCGCCAGCGACCGTCATTGCAGTCATTCAGAGGTATCGCCGCACCGGCTACCAAACGGAAAGCGAAACCGAAATCGACCCGGCGTAAAACCAAGGAGACAGAGTGATGCGTTATGTCTTAATCGCGCTTGGCTTAGTGTTGATGTGCAGTAACAGCGCACAAGCTAATCGCCAGCCGGAAACCAGCCACCTGGGCAATACCGATGTCGTGGTGGATATGCCGCGAGAGGTGTGGACGCAAGGGCAGAATAATCAGCAAAGCAACTGTTTGCAGTGCTGCATCTACGAAAATCGCAGTTATTCGGAAGGTGCAGTGGTGAAAGCGGAGGGTGTGCTGTTGCAGTGCGGACGCGATGAGAAGGTGATGGGAACCAATCCTCTCATCTGGAAGATCATTAAATAACAGCGTATGGCGTTTCGACGCCATACGCTGCATCACCGCTTATTTATCCAGTGAGAATGTCGACCAGACAGGCGCGTGATCTGACGGTTTCTCCATACTGCGGATGTCATAATCAATACCGCTCTCAATGCAGCGTGATGCCAGCGGTTGGCTGGCGAGCAGCAGATCGATACGCAGACCGCGGTTGTCATCAAAACCTTTAGAACGATAGTCAAACCAGGAGAAGCGATCGGCTGTCTCCGGGTATTTGGCGCGCCAGGTATCAACTAAACCCCAGTGCATCAAGCGGTCCATCCACTCACGCTCTTCGGGTAAGAATGAACATTTACCGGTACGCAACCAACGCTTACGGCTGTCTTCACCGATACCAATATCAAGATCGGTGCTGCTGATATTCATGTCGCCCATGATCAACACGGGTTTATCCACCGCCAACTGTTGCTCCAGGTAATCCTGAAGGTCACGATAGAACTTCTCTTTTGCCGGGAATTTGGTGGGATGGTCGCGGCTTTCACCTTGTGGGAAATAGCCATTAATCACGGTGATATCGCCAATTGGGCTGGGGATCTCAGCCATAATCAAGCGACGCTGAGAATCTTCATCATCACCGGGAAACCCGCGGCGTACTGAAACAGGCTGTACTTTGGTCAGCAGCGCGACACCGTAGTGGCCTTTCTGACCATGATAAAAGACGTTATAGCCCAATTTGCTCACGTCTTCGAGCGGAAACATGTCGTCATGAACTTTGGTTTCCTGCAAGCCGATGACATCTGGCTGATGTTGTTCAACCAGGGCTTCGAGTTGATGAGGACGCGCGCGCAAGCCATTGATGTTGAAAGAGACAAATTTCATTTCGCTGCCATTTTTATCCGCAAAAGTATGGCGGGATGGTAACGAGTTTTGCACAAAAAGTCATGGTTTGAATCGGTGTAATGAGCGATTGAATCAAAAGGGAAAGCTAACAAAGAAAATACAGGGAATGAATTTAATCGATGAAAACTGAGAGAAATAGAAGATGGTGGCGGGAGAAGGATGACTCGACGCCATGCGTCTCGCCCTGCGGGCCGCGCTGAAGCGCGTTGTCTCACTGCGTTCGACTCAAACCTTCGGTCGAAGCTTCTCATCCTTCTCATTGTGCAAAATACAGGGAATGAATTTAATCGATGAAAACTGACAGAAATAGAAGATGGTGGCGGGAGAAGGATTCGAACCTTCGAAGTCGATGACGGCAGATTTACAGTCTGCTCCCTTTG
>OBJT01000511.1_pt1 | contig 10049 bp, 8 predicted proteins | sample 1519861 | NCBI WGS metagenome assembly OBJT01 (sample SAMN02401118, study PRJEB22541) | soil metagenome, isolate JX
ATACCTCTTGATTCATATTATGTGAACTACGCCTCAAAAAGTAAAGTAAATTAAATAAATTATTTTTTGTTTTTTAATCGGTTTATTAAATACTGACGATTATTTAAGCTTATCCACAACCAATTTGGCTGATTTTATCAACAAGATTACTGCTATTTTTTTGCTAATTTGATCGCATATTTGTGAAATAAACGCATTAGAAACACATTTTTCATGGCAATTTTATGACAAATCACTACAGCAAATAAACGTAAAAACCGATTGCAACAATCGAATTAACCAATCAAAATCCTTTCATTCCATACATGCATAAAGCATTTGTCTTTATAAAAAAATGATCATATCTAACTGTTAGTTATATATTTTCTGTCAGGTTGACAAGAAATGATGCTTTCGTTTGATTTTTAATCAATCTATTGTACTGATTTTACCCTTGGTCGAGTAATTCGATTTATGACATTGACAACATACTTTGTTACAATACAATGACTCCAACTTAACTCAATCACTGTTAAAGCTGGAAATTATTATGAAAAAACTCGGTTTAGCCACTGCTTTATTATTAGCCATGACCGGTGCCAACGCTTACCAAGTAGAAGTTCAAGGTCAATCTGAATTCATCAACGCAACTGATGCAAATGACAAAGACTTTACTGGTGCTGGCCAAGCAACTTATTACTTCAAAGATGTAGACGCTTCTAAAGGTCCTTTAGCTGAAGCTGCGTTCTTAAACCAAGCTTCTAATGTTTCTGCAGCATATAGCTTTGCAAAATTAAGCGGCGATGAAGTTGTAACATCTAAAACCCAATCTTATGGTGCTAAAGGTGAAGCTTATATTCCAACACCTTACCTACCAGTATATACAAGCGCATCTTATAGCCACACTAAATCTAAAAGTGATGATGAGCGAGACAATGGTGACCGCTTCGCATTAGAAGTAGGTACTATGCTTACACCTAACTTCTTAGTTGCTGTTGGTTATACTAACATTGCTGACCAATTTGCTTTAGATGCTAACAGCGTACTTTCTAGTGGTATTGCTAAATCATTTGCTCAACCATTAGTTATTGGTGAAGACCAAGACGCAATCACTGCACGTACTAAATACGTTGGTAACATCGACGGTACAAACATGGCTGTAGGTTTCGAAGCAGGTCTTGTTTATGGCGATACAACCGCTTATGAATTAAAAACTGACTTCTATGTAACACCTAAGTTAAGCGTTGGTGCTTCTTATGCAGAAGTAAGTGCAAGCTCTAACCAAGCAAATGACAAATTCTCTCCAATCAAATCAGCTTGGGGTGCAAATGTAAATTACTTCATCACTCCAGCGATTGCTGTTGGTGCAAGCTACGTAAATGCAAATGCGAAAAGCTTCCTAGATGAAGATGCTGAAACTGTAAACTTAGATACGCAAACTATCGGCTTAAACGCGAAGTTCCGTTTCTAATTTTGGATTTTGGTTCTTTCTATAGAACATATGATTCATAATAAAAAAACCAGTTCTTTTGAACTGGTTTTTTTATGCAACGATTTGCAGAGTAAATTGATAATAACTGAAAAATAAAATCAGGAAATTTTCTTCTCATCAATATTTAACGCACTGATTGCTAAAACAGCTTGGGTACGATTCTGCACGCCCAATTTACGGAAAATCGCCGTCACATGTGCTTTAATTGTTGCCTCAGAGACATCAAGCTCATAAGCAATTTGTTTATTTAACAAGCCTTCAGCAACCATCATAAGTACGCGAAATTGCTGCGGTGTTAAGGACTGCAAGCGTTCTGCCAAAGCGGTTTCATCTGCTGCTCTTGGATCAAAGCTCGAATGCGTCGGTAAATTTGGAGGGAGCCAGATTTCGCCTTCTAAAACATGCTTGATAGCTTCACCAATATGACTTGGATGAGATGATTTTGGGATATATCCCATTGCCCCATGTGCAATGGCACGTTGAATAATCGAAACCTCTTCATGTGCTGAGACCACAATAATTGGAATCGCAGGATATTGCGCTCGCACATAAACCAGAGCAGAAAAACCCGATGCACCAGGCAGGTTTAAATCAAGCAAAACTAAATCAGGTTCAGCACCATGCTCTAAACGCTTATAAAACTCATCTACATCAGCCGTTTCTTGAATCTGCGCTTGTGGCAAACTGTAACGCACCGCTTGAATTAAAGCGTGTCTAAAGAGAGGGTGATCATCTACAATTAAAATATTCATAAGCGCTATAAGCAATCTGCTGTTTTAGTACGTCACTGTACGGTGTTTATTAAAATTAACCTATCTAAGCCTATTTTTAAATAAACCATTGGTCAAGCACTCTGACATTTTTTCTTTCTTTTTCCAGTAAAATAAATCATATATTTGTATAAATCATCACGATGATGGTTCGATCTTAAAAATTTTGAATAGAAACATAAAATTAAATCATCGTAAATTTACGATTTTGTATGCTTACGCGATATATCTTTAAATCAGATAAGCTTGCAGCATTTCCTTATTTTACAGCACGACATCAGACGTAGATAAATAAAAGCCATTCGTAATGAACTTTTATTTAGGCAATGTCTATGTCCAATCGTAATACTGTTTCTACTCCGCTCAACATCGTTGCCGTTTCAGGTGGCCTGAATAGTCCATCAAAAACAGAAAGTCTCGTTCAAGCAATTCTTGATGAGCTTGCAGAAGCAACGCAGATCAAAGTCCATTTTGTAAAACTCAGTGAAATCGGACCTTTATTAGGTGGTGCAATCTATCGCAACCAATTACCACAACGTGTACAAGATGATTTGGCTGCGGTAGAGGCTGCAGATGCATTAATTGTTGGAACACCTGTTTATCGTGCTTCGTTTACAGGGCTATTTAAACACTTTTTTGATTTCGTTGAACAAACTGCCTTAGTTGATGTTCCTGTACTATTGGCTGCTTCGGGTGGTAGCGACCGCCATGCTTTGGTACTCGAGCATCAACTACGTCCTTTGTTTAGCTTTTTCCAAGCGCAAACCTTACCAATCGGTGTATACGCGACAGATCGTGATTTCACACCAGCGTACACGGTCAATAGTGAGCAATTGTCTGATCGCATCACCTTAGCTGTTGCCCGCGCCTTACCTATTCTGGAATGGGCGCCTGCCAAGGGACAACGCGCAGCAGTCATCAAAGCCAAAACTGAGCAGGCCAATCAGAACTTGGGGATCAACAAGCAAATTGAACAAGCAGAGGTTTTACCATCAGCGGCTGTTCCAGACCTCGATGCCGCTGAATCTCGCTTACACCCCAAACCTACAAAAAATTTAACCCACGTCGCTTAGAAGACTATTTAGAGGGTAAAAAAATGACTATTTCTTCATCTGCAATTAAATTTGCGTATTGGGTTCCCAATGTCAGTGGCGGACTTGTGGTTAGTAACATCGAACAACGCACTGATTGGAGCTATGACTACAATATCCGTTTAGCACAAACCGCAGAAAAAAATGGGTTTGAATACGCGCTCACCCAAATCCGTTTTACCGCGGGCTATGGTGCAGAAAATCAACATGAATCGGTGAGCTTTAGTCATGCTTTGTTGGCAAAAACAGAGAAACTCAAAGTCATCGCAGCAATTCTGCCGGGTCCATGGAAACCTGCACTTGCAGCGAAGCAACTCGCGACCATTGACTATTTAACCCAAGGTCGCATCGCAATCAATGTTGTGAGTGGTTGGTTTCGTGGAGAGTTTGATGCAATCGGTGAGCCTTGGCCTGAGCATGATCAACGTTATGTTCGCTCTGAAGAGTTTATTCGGACACTCAAAGGTATTTGGACTACAGACAATTATAGCTTTGAAGGTAAATACTACCAGTTTCAAAACTACACGCTAAAACCAAAACCTTTGCAAAAACCTTATATTGAGGTCTTTCAAGGCGGCAGCTCCCGCGCAGCTCGTGATATGGCAGCTCGTGTCTCAGATTGGTATTTTACCAATGGCAATAGCGTCGCAGAGATCAAAAAGCAAATCGATGATGTACGTGCCAAAGCAAAACTCGAAAATCGCCAAGTGAAAATCGGAGTGAATGCTTTTATTATCGCCCGAGATACAGAGCAAGAAGCCCATGCTGTGCTAAATGAAATCATTGCTGAGGCTAATGTAGAAGCCGTGCATGCATTCGGTGATGCAACACGCGAAGCAGGTGCTGCTGCACCTGAAGGTGAAGGTAACTGGGCAAAATCGACCTTTGATGATTTGGTGCAATATAACGATGGCTTTAAAACCAATTTGATTGGTACACCACAGCAAATTGCGGAACGAATTGTAGCTTTAAAACAGGTCGGTGTAGATCTGATCCTGTCAGGTTTTCTACATTTTATTGAGGAGGTGGAATATTTTGGTGAAAAAGTATTACCGCTGGTACGGCAATTAGAACAACAACAATTGTCTCAAGTCACTGCAAAATCAGCTTGAGTTTCCGTCATTTTTGAATAAGAAGAAAAATAAAGATAAAGGCGCAAAATTACCCCCAAGACTCGGCTTGGGGGCTTTTTAAGTTTAACCTTCTGCACTACTCACTTCTGGGTAAACCGTTGCGATTAACGCATCTACCACTGCTGGCTCAGCAAGCGTTGAAGTATCGCCTAAGCTATCTAGTTCATTTGCTGCAATCTTTCTCAAGATACGGCGCATGATTTTACCTGAGCGTGTTTTTGGTAAAGCAGGTGCCCAATGCAAGGCATCTGGCGTTGCCACTGGCCCAAGAACTTTACGTACCCAATTGACCAACTCCTTACGCAACTCCTCAGACTCTGACACATCTGCTTGTAAGGTTACAAAGGTACAAATTCCCTGCCCCTTAATGTCATGTGGCATACCAACAACAGCAGCTTCTGCAACCGCTTCATGGGCAACCAATGCACTTTCAATTTCAGCAGTCCCTAGACGATGTCCGGAAACATTAAGTACATCATCAACACGACCTGTGATCCAATAGTATCCGTCTTCATCACGACGTGCACCATCGCCAGTGAAATAGCAGTTCTTGAAAGTTGAGAAATAAGCTTCAATAAAGCGCTGTGGATCACCCCAAATCGTGCGCATTTGACCCGGCCAAGAATCCTTGATCACGAGGTTCCCTTCATTCGCACCTTCAAGTGGGTTACCTTCCCCATCAACCAATGCAGGTTGTACACCAAACATTGGGCGAGTTGCTGAACCTGGTTTTAATGCTGTCGCACCTGGTAGTGGTGAAATGAGAATACCACCTGTTTCAGTCTGCCACCATGTATCTACGATTGGGCAACGTCCCTCACCAACAACTTCGTGATACCAGTTCCATGCTTCAGGATTGATTGGCTCACCCACTGAACCGAGTAGGCGTAAGCTGCTACGATCACTCTCACGGACATAAGCATCCCCTTCACGCATCATGGCACGGATGGCAGTTGGTGCGGTATATAAAATAGTAATGTTATGCTTATCAATTACATGGCCAATACGTGCCCATGTTGGATACTGAGGAATCCCCTCAAACATCACCGTGGTTGTACCATTACACAGTGGACCATAAAGTAAATAGCTATGTCCTGTAATCCAGCCCACATCTGCGGTACACCAGTACACATCATCTTCTTTTAGATCAAAGACTTCTCTAAATGTGGTATTGACATAGACCAGATAACCACCCGTAGTATGCAATACTCCCTTTGGCTTACCTGTCGAACCAGAAGTATAGAGAATAAATAAAGGGTCTTCCGCTTTCATCGGTTCAGGTGGGCAATGTTCATCCACCTCCATGATTTCAAGGTGATACCATAAATCACGTGCTTCATTAAACTGAATCGGATTACCGGTGCGATGCACCACAATCACATGTTCTACACTTTCAGTTCCTTGAATTTCTAATGCAGCATCAACATTCTCTTTAAGCGGAATGAGCTTACCACCACGCATGCCAGCATCCGCAGTAATGACTAATTTTGCTTGACTGTCTTCAATACGGCTTGCCAGTGAATCAGGTGAAAATCCGCCAAAAACGACGCAATGCACAGCACCAATGCGGGCACAAGCCAACATCGCAATTGCTGCTTCAGGGACCATTGGCATATATAAAACAACACGGTCGCCTTTGCTAATACCTTGTTTCTTTAATACATTTGCAAAACGACAAACTTCGTCATGTAACTCAGCAAATGAGATGATCTTGTGACGTGAAGGATGGTCACCTTCCCAAATGATCGCTGGCTTTAATGCATTATCTTTTAAATGACGGTCTAAGCAATTTGCTGATACGTTTAGTTCACCATCGGCAAACCATTCGATTTTAAAATTCGCGGGGTCAAAATTAGTATTTTTGACTTGAGTAAAAGGTTTAATCCAATCAATATTTTGTGCTTCTTCTGCCCAAAAAGCATCAGGCTGCTCAATAGAGTATTGATAACGATTGAAATAGTCTGCTTCCGAGATCCTTGCCGTTTCTTTAAATTTTTCAGGCACTGGGTAGATTTCTTTCATAACTTACTTCCTTGGTCTTTTATCTCATACCTTAGATGTACTCATCTATTTCTTTGGTATGTCTGTGCTCATTTGCAGTATGGCGATCATCTATAAGGGTAAACAATGCGGCTTTGGTCGTAGGAGTTTGCGACCTCTTCGACCAATTCGACACATAAAGTCCCTCAAAATAATTTAAATATTAACCGCTTGTCGATGTTTTTTATTTTCAAAAAAGATCATTGTTTTGATCATTGACCAGTAATCTACAGACCAAAGTATAAAAAATAAACCGATAAAAATGTTTATTTTTGACAACAAATCTTCCAACAATCATCATAAACGATCATGCCCGATTCGGTATAAAATAAAACCATATCATGACAAACCAATTTCTCATGCGTGCCCAATATAAATTGATTATGATGGTGCACCTGATTCCTCCCTCACCGTGAAATAGAGATCTTACCTTGGCAAACGAACAAATCACCTTAACAAGTGTCGCCAAAGATACAGGCACATTGATCCAACAAGCTGGCAGCAAAACGACCGAAACAGTCCTAGCGCATACGGAAAAATATCAAGATGCATACAGTGCTATCGATAAAATGATCTATGCGTTTTGGGATCGTATCCCCTATATCGGTCTTGCGATTATTGTTTTTGTGATTTTTTGGCTACTCACAAAACTATTCAAAGTTTTTGTGAATAAAACACTCAGTAATCGTTCTTATGCACGACAAAACTTGGTTCTGGTATTACATCGTGTCGGTAGCACTTTCATTCTATTTTTTGGCTTCTTGATTGCTTTGGTGATCGCGATTCCTGGGTTTACACCGAGCCAGCTCATTGGAGCTTTAGGAATCGGCTCAGTCGCGATTGGTTTTGCTTTTAAGGATATTTTTCAGAACTTACTTTCTGGCGTACTCATCTTATTGGGTGAACCATTTCGCATAGGGGATGCCATCATCGTCAATGGCATGGAAGGTACTGTAGAGGATATTCAAATTCGCGCCACCTTCTTACGCTCTTACGATGGTCGTCGAATTGTGATTCCAAATGCGACGGTTTATACCAGTGCCGTAACGGTAAATACGGCTTATCAACAACGCCGCTGTGAGTTTGTCGTTGGCATTGGTTATGATGATGATGAACAGAAAGCGAAACAAATTGTCTTGGACATTCTAAACAATGACCGTAATGTGTTAAGCCAACCAAAATTTTCAGTCAATGTAACAGCACTGGCAGACTTCTCAGTCAACTTAACTGTTCGTTGGTGGATTGATACCACAGAAACCGATATTTTATCATCGACAAGCTCAATCCAAGCTCAAGTAAAACAAGCATTTAATGCTCAAGATATTAATATTCCATACCCAATCCAAGAACTCAAAGTTCAGGCAAATCAAGCCGCACAATTGCCAACAGTGATGCAGCCTTCAGATAAACAGCCGTCCTAAAATATGTGCTACTGCTGTTTCTGTTCGCAAGATTCGGTTGCCTAAGCATACTGCTTGGCAACCATTTTTTTGCATCAATTCAATCTCATATGGAATGAATCCTCCCTCAGGTCCAACGATCACACTACATCGATGTTGAATCGCATGAGGCATAACCGCTTCAGCATAAGGATGTGCGACATATGCAGCGGCCTCAGTCGTGATAAAGCAAGGCAAGATATCTTCAACAAAAGGCTTGAACCGCTTATACAATTGAATCTCAGGAGCAATCGGATCACCTGCTTGTTCTAAGCCAAGCATCACATAATCATCCAATTGTTGCAAAAACGGCGTTTGCCAATAGCTTTTATCGACTCGATAACTATGGATTAAACTGATCCGTTCCACCCCCAAAGTCACAGCATCCATCACCATACGGCGCAACACTTTAGGACGAGGTAAAGCCAAAATCAGATGGACTGGTAATTTTTCAGGAATTGCCTCAACTCGAATCGGTTTAACAATGATTCTTTGCTCGGAAACATACAACACTTCTGTTAAATAACGCTGCTCGTTGCGAACACCTATTTTCAATGTGTCGCCAACACTTAATTGCAGATGTTGTTGTAAATGTTTTAATTGGCGTGGGTTTTCGATTAACCATTGATCAGCACTAGCCGTTTGATGCGACTCCAATAAAACCATGTTCATGACAAATCAGTTTGCTTCAAATAATGATCAAGTAATTGAATATGCTTTTGCAACGAACCCTGATTACGCTTTAACACCACTTGAGCCTGTTCGATTAACTGCTGACGTTGCGTTGAATCATTCAAACAATTGAGAAGTTGTGCCGTAACCTGCTCAGCATTCTCGCCAATCAAAATCGCTCGCTCTGCAACAAACTCATCCACAATCGTTTGGAAATTAAAATAACGGGGGCCAATCACCGTTGGGACATCTAAAACCATCGGCTCTAGAATATTATGCCCACCACCCGGTTCATTCAATGATCCACCTACAAAGCAGGCTTGACTCAAGGCATACCACAACCACATTTCGCCCATACTATCAGCCAGAAAAACTTGTGTATCTGCTTGAATCGTTTGCTTAAGACTACGACGTTGCGTATTTAAATTTAAACTTTGGCAAGCCTTATACACTTCCTCGAAACGCTCTGGATGACGAGGAACAACGATACAAAGTAAATGAGGATTTGAATTTAAATATTGCTGTAATTGTTTAAGTAAATTTTCTTCCTCAGGGGCATGCGTACTGGCTAAAGTGATAATTTGCCGCCCAAGTAAATTCCAGTCTTGTTTTAATTGTTCTGCTTGCTCGATAAACTGCTGGGGAGCAGTAATATCAAATTTTATATTTCCTACGACCTGACTTTTTGTCCGATCCAGACCTAACTCAATATAACGTTGTTGGGTAGCTTTATCTTGTGCCAACAGCCAAGTCAACTGTTGTAACATCGGTCGAGTTAAACGACTCACTTTTCCATAGCCTTTGGCTGATTTTTCCGAAAGGCGTGCATTGAGCAAAATACAGGGAATTTGTTGTTGTCTTGCTTCAGCAATTAAGTTCGGCCAAATTTCAGTTTCAACCAAAGCCAAGAGTTTTGGTTGATATAACTCAAAAAACTGTTTGAGTAATGACTTTTGATCAACGGGTAAGTAAACCGCCTGAAATAAATCAAGATAAGGAACTTTTAAAAAAAGTGATTTTGCTCGAGCTTGACCTGTCTTGGTGGTATTGGTAACCAGTACTGGATGACCTAATTTTAAATAATGCTCAATCAAAGGCTGTGCAGCATTGGTTTCACCGACAGAAACCACATGAAACCAAATGGTCGCTAAATTTTTTGGTGGCTGGAAGGGACCAAACCGCTCCACACATTCTTGCTGATACAGCGCATCACTTTCTGCTCGTTGTTTTATTTTCCAACGATACAAGGGTTTGAGACAGGTCAATAAAAAGTTATACCAAAATGGTGTTCCCAATGAGACGATTCCGTTTATATTTTAGCTTTCTTTGCTGAGTATAACATTGCTTTTTTTTGATTTACAAAGAGATCTCTTAAGGTCCACATTTTGCCTTTATAATAGACATACCTTTCTATTTTAATTAGGTCAAACAAT
>OBJT01000512.1_pt1 | contig 10017 bp, 7 predicted proteins | sample 1519861 | NCBI WGS metagenome assembly OBJT01 (sample SAMN02401118, study PRJEB22541) | soil metagenome, isolate JX
CGCAATGGGTCAGATTTATCTAATTTCCGAAGGGCTAACCCGTGAAGCTAGCCAACATTTTGGGATGCATGAAATACTTTGCTAACCTAAAAGCACCAGAGGTGATGCGCTTTTCAGTTTAAAAAAGCAGAGATGCACTTCAGATTAACTGAGTTGGATCTCCGCCCTTTTATAAAAATTATTTTGAGAATGCTTCCGTCAATGGTGGCACTACTTGTTTCTTACGTGAAACAACGCCCGGCAATAACGCAACATTTTCGTTCAACGAGACGCCGAATGCGGATGCAACTGTGTCCAAATGTGAACCGACAGCCAATAAAGCAGAATCGCTGTCAATGATGTTTGTGATCACCAACAAGAACACATCGTAACCTTGAGCGGCGTTTTCCGCTTCCATAGCGGAAACCAGTTCAACTTGTCTTTCCAGAACATCCTGCACGTCTACAGTGTTCACTTGTGCGATGCGGACGTTTTTATCGCCCATCGGGAATGATTTAGCGTCCAAAGTCAGCAATTCCGCGATCGATTTGTCATCCAAATTCGTTCCGGCCTTCAGCATCGCAAGGCCATATTCGTTCATGGAAACACCAGCGATTTCCGCCAATTCTGTTGCCGCTGCTTCATCTTCCGGAGTGCAAGTCGGTGATTTGAACAACAAGGTATCAGAAATGATGGCAGAAAGCATCAAGCCGGCGATGTCGGCAGGGATTGCGATGCTCTTTTCCTTGAACATTTTATAAAGGATTGTATTTGTGCAACCGACAGGCTCTGCACGGTAATACAAAGGGTTGGCCGTTTCGAAGTTCGCGATGCGGTGATGATCCACCACAGCATATACTTCGACATCTTTGATGTCGCTGACGCTTTGTTGCGCTTCGTTATGGTCAACCAAAGCAACCGTATCCGTTTCGTTTGCCGCAGTCTCGATGACGCGCGGAGCCTCTGTCTTGAATTGATTCAGAGCGTAGGCTGTTTCTTCGCTCGGCAGGCCAAGCGCCACAGCTTCTGCTTCGATTCCGTTATGATTCAGATAGTAGGCGTATGCGATTGCAGATGTGATCGCATCCGTATCCGGATTTTGGTGCCCAAAAACTAACAGTTTTTTCATTCAATTCACTCTCTCTTCCATTGTCTTAATTTATCATAATAAAAAAGGAAGAAAAGAGCAACCGCAATTCTCTTTTCTTCCTTGAAAAAATAGTATTATTTTACAGATCCAAGTAACCTTTATAGTCTTCTGTATGCAGCAGTTTTCTGGCATTTTCGACGCGCTCGGCGGTAGGTGGATCGATTCCCTCCAACTGATAAGGGATGCCCAACGTTTCCCACTTGTAGACGCCCATTTTATGGTAAGGCAGAATCTCCACTTTGACGATGTTTTTCAATGTTTTCAGGAAAGCATCCAGTCGGATCAAGAAATCATCATAGTCAGTCCGCTCTGGGATCAGCACATGACGGACCCAAATCGGTTTATTGATTTCCGACAAATATTTTGCCAGTTCGATGATGCTTTCGTTCGGCCACATTGTCAGTTCTTTGTGCTTCTGGCTGTCGATGTGTTTGATGTCCAACAGGATCAGATCGGTCACGGCCAACAATTTGTTGAACTGGCTGAAGAAAGGTTCATCATAAGTGAACGGCAAGCCGCAGGTGTCCAACGTCGTATGCACGCCTTGGGCTTTGGCCTTCGTGAACAACTCGATCAAAAAGTCGATCTGCAACAGCGGCTCGCCGCCGCTGACGGTAATGCCGCCTTTTTGTCCCCAAAATGGCTTGTATTGCAAGGCCATGTTCAGCAATTCATCGCTTGTCATCTCGGTGCCTCCGCCGATGTTCCAGGTGTCCGGGTTATGGCAGAATTGGCAACGCATGCGGCAGCCTTGCATAAATATAATAAAACGGATTCCGGGTCCATCGACGGATCCGAAACTCTCTGTTGAATGCACAAATCCTTTTAAAGGTTCAGTCATTTCAAAAAACTCCTCTGTCGTTTATTTCTTAATCTCATTGTATCTCGCATAAGGAATATTTCCTATCAAAAAGAGCGATCTTTCGCTCCCTTTGATAGAAAACGGATGAATCAAATGATCCATCCGTTTAAATTTATGCGATTAATGTGCAAGTTGAAGCAAATTACATCATTTCGTGCATTGTGCGGTTGATTACGTCCAATTGTTGTTCGCGAGTCAACTTGATGAAGTTAACAGCGTATCCGGAAACTCGGATAGTCAATTGTGGGTAGTTTTCTGGGTGATCCATAGCGTCAAGCAATGTTTCACGGTTGAATACGTTGACGTTCAAGTGGTGGCCGCCTTTAGCGATGTATCCATCCATCATTGCAGTCAAGTTTTCTTTTTGAACTTCTTCTTCACGTCCCAAAGCTTTAGGGATGATTGAGAATGTGTTCGAGATACCATCCAATGAATATTTGTAAGGAATCTTAGCTACTGAAGACAAGCTTGCCAAAGCGCCGTGTGTATCTCTTCCGTGCATTGGGTTAGCACCAGGTGCGAATGGTTCGCCGGCTTTACGTCCGTCTGGCGTGCTACCAGTTTTCTTACCGTAAACCACGTTAGAAGTGATTGTAAGGATAGAAGTTGTAGGGATAGAGTTGCGGTATGTTTGGTGTTTTTTAACTTTGCCCATGTATTGTTTCAACAAGTCGATACCGATTTGGTCAGCGCGATCATCGTTGTTACCATATTTAGGGAAGTCGCCTTCGATTTCGAAGTCAATTGCAATGCCGTTTTCGTCGCGGATAGGTTTAACTTTCGCGTATTTGATAGCTGAAAGTGAATCGATTGTAACTGAGAAACCAGCGACACCAGTTGCCAATGTGCGGACAACATGTGTATCATGTAAAGCCATTTCTAATGATTCGTATGAATATTTATCGTGCATGTAGTGGATAACGTTCAATGTATTCACATACAAAGCTACGATCCAGTCCATCATAACATCGAATTTTTCAGCAACTTCATTATAATCAAGGTATTCTGAAGTGATTGGTTGCAATTTAGGTCCGACTTGTTTTTTCTTCGTTTCGTCAACCCCGCCGTTGATTGCGTAAAGCAATGTTTTAGCCAGGTTGGCACGCGCTCCGAAGAATTGCATTTGTTTCCCGATTCTCATCGCGGATACGCAGCAAGCGATACCGTAGTCATCGCCCCATTCAAGGCTCATGATGTCATCATTTTCGTATTGGATAGCGCTTGTTTCGATAGACATTTTAGCACAGTATTTCTTGAATCCTTCAGGCAATTTAGTTGACCAAAGAACTGTCAAGTTAGGCTCTGGAGCTGCTCCCAAGTTAGTCAATGTGTTCAAGAAACGGAAGCTTGTTTTTGTAACCATTGAACGGCCATCATGTGCCATACCAGCGATTGATTCAGTAACCCATTGTGGATCTCCTGAGTACAACTCTTGGTATTCTGGCGTACGTGCAAATTTGATCATACGTAATTTCATTACGAAGTGGTCAACGATTTCTTGTGCTTCTTCTTCAGTCAATGTTCCGTTTTCCAAATCGCGTTGGATATAGATATCCAAGAAAGTTGAAGTACGGCCTAATGACATTGCAGCACCGTTTTGTTGTTTTACAGCAGCCAAGTAACCGAAGTATAACCATTGGAAAGCTTCCTTAGCGTTTGTTGCTGGTTTGGAAATATCGAAACCGTAGATGTTTCCTAATTCTTTCAATTCTTTCAAAGCTCTGTATTGTTCGCTGAATTCTTCTCTCAAGCGGATGATTTCTTCAGTCATCGTGCCGTCGCCGATTTTAGCGAATTCATTTAATTTGTCTTGCATCAAGAAGTCAACACCGTATAAAGCTACACGACGGTAGTCACCGATGATGCGTCCGCGGCCGTATGCATCTGGCAAGCCAGTGATGACGCCGGTTGTTCTTGCTGCACGCATTTCTGGAGTATAAGCGTCAAATACGCCTTGGTTGTGTGTTTTTCTGTAATCGCGGAAAATCATTGAAACTTCTGGATCAACTTTGTAGCCAGCTTCTTCACAAGCCTGTTCGCTCATGCGGATACCGCCGAAAGGCATCAAGCTGCGTTTAAGTGGTTTTTCAGTTTGGAAACCAACGATTTGCTCTTTTTCTTTGTTCAAGTAGCCTGCTGCATGAGATGTAATGGAAGATACAACTTTTGTATCCATATCCAATACGCCGCCAGCTTCTCTTTCTTGTTTTGTAAGATCCATAACTTGATCCCATAATTGAGTTGTAGTTTCAGTAGGACCAGCCAAAAAGCTTTCGTCGCCTGTGTATTCAGAGAAGTTGCTGATGATGAAGTCTCTTACGTCGACTTCTTCTTTCCAAGTTTTTCCTTTAAAACCTTGCCATTGTTCCATTATATGTTCCTCCTAAAGGTGCTTTCACATTGTGATATGTGTAACAGGTTTCTACATGAACATTATAACACGTACAGATAAAAGTGCAACAACTATCAATCTTTTTTTTGAACTTTTTGTAAATTTTTCAAAAACATTTTTAAAACGTTGGTATATAAGCTTTTTCGAATCTCAAAAAATGATTCTGACTTTCGATTAGTTAGTGAAACCTTTATTTTGACAAAAAATCTGTTTCATAAAAAAACGGAAACTGTGCTATTACACAGTTTCCGTTTTGGCATTTTGTTTATAACAGATAATTAGAAAATTCTAATTTGTGAAAAATCAAACTCTTTTTCGATGTCCGACACTTCGCCATCGGTCTTCTCGTTGATTGCGAAGCTGCCGTTGGAATACCTAGGGCTGAACGGAATCTCTTTGCTTTCCGCCACAATGCTCTTACCAGCCGTCGTACGGATCGCATAACGGTTAGACATCGATAGATCGCAATCCATAAAGACGATGCGATGCGGCTTGGCCTTCAATTCCTTCAGCAGCATCAATCCCCGTTTCGCTCGACCCAAAATCGGGACTTCTCCGGATTTGAATTTTTTGATGTTCCCTCTTTGCGTGACCACAAGGATCGGGAATTCCTCATCACCTTCTTTAAAGGCAGCGCCCCCGACCACCAAGTCCCCATCCTTCAGGTTGATGGACTTTACTCCGCTGGCGCGCGTTCCGATGATGCCCACTTCATTCACGGCGTAACGCAGGCTGAATCCGAAATGGGTCACCAGCAGAACATCATAATTTTGTTTATCCTCCAAGCGTTGGATGGAAACAATCGCATCCGTCTCGCTCTTCATCTTCATGGCGACCGCTTTTTTGTTTCTGTAGCCACGGAAGGTCCGGAAGTCGCTCATCAGCGTCTGTTTGATGTATCCTTCTTTTGAAATGAAAAGGATTGTCCCCGTCGGTTCGCTGTTGTTCGGGATAATTTCTACGCTGATGATTTTCTCTTCCGGTGCGAAGGGAATGTTCTGCGAGATATGATGCCCCGTATCTTTCCATTTCAATTCCGGCAACTCATGCACCGGGAAATGAAGATAGTCTCCCTTGCTGGTGAACATCACAATCGCATCAAGGGTCGATGCTTTCCCGACAAAAAGAGGCTTATCGCCTTCACGCAATCCGACTTCTTCGATCGTCGACGCTCCAAAAGAGCGTAGGCTGGTGCGCTTGTAATAGCCCTCTTTTGTGATTACGACAACGACTTCTTCTACCGGCACGAGAACTTCCGTATCGATTTTGATTTCTTCGATTTCATGTTGGATCGTAGTCCGGCGAGGATTCGCGTATTGTTTCTTGACTGCCGAGAGTTCTGTCTTCATAACAGCATACAACGTTTTTTCCTGTTTCAGGATTTCGTGGTAGGTCGCAATCTGTTCGTTCAGTTCCAACTTTTCGTTCTGCAGGGCAGTAATATCCGTATTGGATAGACGGTACAGCTGCAAGGAAACGATTGCTTCCGCCTGCGGTTCCGAAAAAGCATACTGCTTCATAAGATTCTGTTTTGAGTCCTTCTTGTCTTTGCTGTCACGGATCAATTGGATAACCTCATCAAGGATCGAAATGACTCTGATCAATGCATCCACGATATGCAGGCGCGTTTCCGCTTTCCTTAGACTGTACTTCGTCCGGCGGGTGATGACGATTTTTTGGTGGCGGATATAGGCTTTCAGGATTTGGTGCAAGCCGACCTGCATCGGGCGGCGTTCATCGATTGCGACCATATTGAAGTTATAGTTTACTTGCAGATCTGTATTTTTGAGCAGATAGTTGAGGATCCCCTCCGCATTTGCTTCTTTTTTCAGTTCGACAACAATCTGCAGCCCCGTGCGGTCTGATTCATCCCGCACTTCGGCGATCCCTTCAATCTTGCGGTTGATGCGGATTTCGTCCATACGCTTCACTAGCGTCGCTTTGTTGACGTCATAAGGGATTTCCGAAATGACGATCTGCTGTTTGCCGCCGCGGATGCTCTCGATGGACGTGCGCGAACGTACGACTACTTTCCCTTTGCCGGTTCTGTAGGCGTCCTTCAATCCATCCAAGCCCTGAATGATCGCCCCGGTAGGGAAATCTGGCCCTTTAACATATTTCATGAGCGCTTTGAGCTCCGCATCAGGGTGATCGATCAGATGCAAGGTCGCATCGATGACCTCCCCTAAATTATGCGGCGGGATATCGGTCGCGTAACCGGCGGAAATACCGGTGGCGCCGTTCACCAAAAGATTCGGGTATCTGGCGGGCAATACTGTAGGCTCCTGATCGGTATCGTCGAAGTTCAGCACAAAGTCTACGGTCTCCTTATCGATGTCGCGCAATAGTTCTGCTGAGATTTTTGACAACCTGGCCTCGGTATACCGCATCGCAGCTGCTGAATCTCCATCCATACTCCCGTTGTTTCCGTGCATTTCGACCAATACTTCCCGCATTTTCCAATCTTGGCTCAACCGGACCATCGCTTCATAGACACTGGAATCCCCGTGAGGATGATAATTACCGATGACATTCCCGACTGTTTTTGCCGATTTGCGGAAGCCTTTGTCCGAAGTGTTTCCGGCAACATCCATCGCGAACAGGATCCGTCGCTGAACAGGTTTCAGCCCATCGCGGATATCAGGCAATGCACGATCCTGGATGATGTATTTCGAGTATCTCCCGAAGCGGTCTCCCATTACGTTTTCGAGCATCAGCTCTTTGATTTCCAGATTATCCACTATAGTTCACCACTTTCAAAATCTAACGAAATTTGTTCCATATCATGAGCGATTTGCTGATCAGAAGTTTCCTTCTTCACTTTCTCCTGCAGGTGTGCCTGCCCATTATCGGGCGTCGGTGCCATGTCCTGCTCCAGGATGCTCTTATCATCAGCCATCGAAAATTCGACATGCTTCTCGATCCATTTCCTTCGCGGTTCGACTTTATTTCCCATCAGCGTCGTGACCCGGCGCTCCGCTTGGGCTTTGTCATCGATGAGAACCCGGATCAACGTTCTGGTTTCAGGATCCATTGTAGTATCCCACAGCTGATCCGCGTTCATTTCCCCGAGTCCTTTATAGCGTTGCAGGATGTAACCCTTACCGATGATGTCGATTTTTTCCTGCAGCTCCTTTTCGGTCCATGCGTATTCGATCTTTTCGTTTTTGCCGAAGCCCTTGGATATTTTATACAGGGGCGGTTGCGCGAGATAAATTTTTCCGGCTTCCAGCAACGGTTTCATGTAACGATAAAAGAAAGTCAGCAACAGGATCTGAATGTGCGCACCATCCGTATCCGCATCCGTCATGATGATGATTTTGTCGTAATTGCAATCCTCGATTTCGAAATCCGCACCGACCCCTGCACCGACCGTGTAGATGATCGTGTTGATTTCCTCGTTTTTCAATATATCCTGCATGCTTGCGCGTTCCGTATTGATGACTTTTCCGCGCAGCGGAAGTATCGCTTGGAACTTACGGTCGCGCCCTTGTTTGGCGGATCCACCGGCGGAATCACCCTCGACCAGATACAGTTCGTTCTTTTTCGGATTTTTGCTTTGCGCAGGCGTCAGCTTGCCGGACAACAATGATTCGTTTTTTTGCCTTTTTTTGCCGTTACGCGTTTCTTCACGGGCTTTACGCGCTGCATTTCTTGCCTCTCTGGCTTTCAGGGATTTTCTGGCAAGCATTTGGGCTGTTTCGCCATTTTCGGTCAGATAGATGCTCAGTTTTTCGCTGATGAGTCCATCAACGGCTGCCCGTGCTTGCGGGGTGCCTAATTTTTCTTTCGTTTGACCTTCGAATTGGAGTAGGTTCTCCGGTACACGCAGGGACAACACCGCCGAAAGGCCCTCACGCACATCGCTGCCTTCGAGATTCTTTTCCTTCTCTTTGATCAGGTTCATCTTACGGGCGTATTCATTGAAGGCTTTTGTTATCGCTGTCTTGGCGCCGGTTTCGTGCGTGCCGCCATCCTTGGTGCGGACGTTGTTGACGAACGAAAGGATCGTCTCCGAATAGCCGTCGTTGTACTGGAAGGAGAACTCAATCTCGATCCCATCGGCTTCCCCGCTGAAATACACCACATCGTGCAATGTATCCTTTTCTTCATTTAAGTAAGCAACGAATTCCTTGATCCCTTCTTCGAAGAAAAAAGTATCGCTTTGTTCGGTACGTTCATCTTTCAGCGTGATGGTTAAGCCTTTCAACAAAAAGGCTGATTCGCGGAACCGTTCCGCCAAAACCTCATAGGACAGTTGCGCTGTTCCGAAAACTTCCTTGTCCGGTAAAAAGTGAATCAAAGAGCCCGAGCCCTTTGAGGTGCTTTTTGCTTTGGTCAATTTGCTGGCGGGTTTTCCGCCATCCTTGAATTTCATTGTATAGACTGTGCTCTCGCGGGTGACCGATACTTCCAGCCACTTGGATAACGCATTCACGACGCTTGCACCCACTCCGTGCAGGCCGCCTGATGTTTTGTATCCGCCCTGGCCGAACTTACCGCCAGCATGGAGCACGGTGAAAATGACTTGGATTGTAGGCACACCTGAAGCGTGCAAACCAGTCGGCATGCCGCGGCCATTATCCTTCACGCTGATGCTTTGGTCTTCATGAATCGTGATATCGATCTGATCGGCAAACCCCGATAAAGCCTCGTCGACTGCATTGTCGACTATTTCATATACTAAGTGATGCAAACCGCGCGCATCAGTCGAACCGATGTACATCCCGGGACGTTTCCTGACTGCTTCAAGTCCTTCCAACACTTGAATGGAGTCATCATTGTATTTAATCTCTTTATTTTGTGCCATAAAAAAACTCCTTCATATCTGTTCTGAACCGAACATCTATTCTATCATACTGTATAACTTTCACTTTGAAAAGTATAAAAAATGCGGCGGAATTCTGCCTCCTATAGGAAAAATGCGGATAAAATGGTAAAATGAACTGGAATTGTTTTATATTGGAGTATCAACTTAGGAGTGAAGTGAGAATGACAGCAATCATCATCGTCCTGGCCTATCTTTTGGGATCCATCCCTTCAGGCATCTGGATCGGAAAATATTTTTATCATACAGACATCCGCAAATACGGCAGCGGGAACAGTGGAACAACCAATACCTTCCGCGTGTTAGGAAAAAAAGCCGGCATCATCGTCCTGATCATGGACATGCTGAAAGGTTCGGCGGCAACCTTATTGCCGATTTGGCTGGGAGTCGATATCCATCCCTTGTTGGCCGGAGTTGTTGCAGCATTAGGGCATACTTATCCCCTGTTCGCTGGATTCAAAGGCGGCAAGGCCGTTGCCACAAGCGCCGGTATCCTGTTGGCCTACAATCCGCTTTTTTTTGCAGAAGCCATCGTCGCTTTCATCATCTACTTGTACTTTTCCAGAATGGTCAGCCTATCCAGCATCCTGGCCTGTTTTACAGCGGTCACACTTTCCTTCTTTTTTAAGGATTGGCCATTGACGATCGTTACGATCCTTTTGACGATCTTCATCATCTATCGCCATCGTTCCAATATTTACCGGATCAGAAATGGCACGGAAAGCAAAGTGCCTTTCGGCTACAAAGCGAAGAGCGCTAAAGAAAAATAACCGAAAAAGGCGGGGCCGTAAATCGTTGCTGATTTA
>OBJT01000513.1_pt1 | contig 10011 bp, 7 predicted proteins | sample 1519861 | NCBI WGS metagenome assembly OBJT01 (sample SAMN02401118, study PRJEB22541) | soil metagenome, isolate JX
TTATAGGTGGCTTACATTTAGTTACTGTTTTTTTAAATAGAAAATAAGCCATTAAGATTAGTTAGTTTTTTAAAATAGTCTATTTTGTTATATCACGTAAATATTTAGAAACTATAATTTAGGTTATACATGAAAAAATAGAGCCTCATCAGGCTCTATTTTTATCAATGACAACTTATGTGTCGCGTGACGATTAATTTAGCTTACCAGCTCAACGCACCACCAGTTTGGTAGTCAGTTACACGTGTTTCAAAGAAGTTCTTCTCTTTACGCAAGTCCATCATTTCTGACATCCACTGGAATGGATTGGTCACACCAGCAAACTGCTCAGGCAAACCAAGTTGCGCTAAACGACGGTTACAGATGAACTTCAAGTATTCTTCCATCATGCTCGCATTCATGCCCAATACACCACGTGGCATCGTGTCACGCGCATATTCGATCTCAAGCATCGTACCTTCAAGAATCATTTGAATGACTTCTTGTTGGAAAGTCGCTGTCCACAAGTGTGGGTTCTCGATCTTGATCTGGTTGATCATGTCGATACCAAAGTTCAAGTGCATTGATTCATCACGTAAGATGTATTGGAATTGCTCAGCAACACCATTCATCTTGTTACGACGACCCATACTCAAGATTTGTGTAAAACCACAGTAGAAGAAAATGCCTTCAAGTACACAATAGAACGCGATCAAGTTACGAAGTAAAATCTGGTCGTTCTCAGGCGTGCCTGTATGGAAAGTAGGGTCACTCAAAGACTGTGTATATTTCAAGCCCCAAGCTGCTTTACGCGCAACAGATGGAACTTCACGATACATGTTAAAGACTTCACCTTCATCCATGCCCAATGATTCAATACAGTATTGATATGCGTGGGTATGAATAGCTTCTTCAAATGCTTGACGCAAAATGTATTGGCGGCATTCAGGGTTCGTGATATGACGGTAGATCGCCAATACTAAGTTGTTTGCAACCAATGAATCTGCGGTCGAGAAGAAACCTAAAGAACGCATGATGATGGTACGCTCATCTTCAGTTAAGCCATTTTCAGACTTCCAAAGCGCGATATCATGGTTCATGTTGACTTCTTGCGGCATCCAGTGGTTTGCACACCCGTCAAGATACTTCTGCCAAGCCCACTCATATTTAAATGGAACAAGTTGGTTTAAGTCCGCACGACAGTTGATCATCGCTTTATCATCAACTTGTACACGTTGTGCACCCATTTCCAACTCTTCTAAACCAGGCGCAACATCCAAATGTTCTAAGGCTTCAGATGCTCGAGCCAACGAATCGGTTGGATTTGTTGATCTGCTGGTATTGGTTCCAGCGGGTTGTGGAGCTGCCACGCGCGGCGATGATGGCTCTGTAGGAGGTACCATCTGCGTATTAACCGTTTTTTGCGAGTCGAGGGACGCAGACTTGTGTTCAGGTGTAGTCGGTTTTTGCGTATCATCTTCAAAATCGTCCCAACTTAGGATAGACATTTTCGTTCTCTCTTCGTTGTATATAGCTGTTATCGATATCTCTCAACAAAGATATCTGTAATATACGTTTATATTGTGTAAGCAAAATTAAGTTTTACTGATTGAGCTTCAATTTCTTGATGATCGAAATTCACAACCCTTAAGACTTATTTTGCTTACGCTGTTGTTTACGAATGGCTAAAAATGCATAGACCATTGGTATATAAAAGAAAATAAAGGCAAAGATCAGAACAGCTAATCCCAACATATAGTTATGAGTCATATTCATCCCACTCTTTGCCTCAATATATTTTAATCTTTGAACCCTTCTTATTATAAAGAAGGGTTCATTATTAGATTAAATTACTGACAAGCCTCACAGTCTGGATTGTCAATTGAACATGCCATTGGTACAGGAGCTGCTGTAGTGAAACCATCTTCTTCAACTTGAGCTTCTGGTTTCTTATCTTCAACTGCTTGTGCTGCAACCACGGGAGCTTCAACTGATGCAGGTTTTACTGCATTGAGCGCGCCTGTATTGATGGTTGACTTCTCAGCAGAAGTTGCACCTAACGCTCGGAGGTAATAAGTGGTTTTAAGACCACGTAACCATGCCATCTTATAGGTAATGTCAAGTTTCTTACCGTTCGCACCAGCGATGTAAAGGTTAAGTGACTGTGCTTGATCAATCCATTTTTGACGACGTGATGCAGCATCGACGATCCAGCGTGTATCAACTTCAAAAGCTGTCGCGAAGATCGCTTTTAATTCTTCAGGAATACGTGCAATCTTCTGAACTGAACCTTCAAAGTGTTTCAGGTCGTTTACCATCACGGTATCCCATAGACCACGTTCTTTTAATGCACGAACAAGGTATGGGTTAATTACAGTGAACTCACCAGAAAGGTTAGATTTCACATACAAGTTTTGGAATGTCGGCTCAATCGACTGAGAAACACCACAAATGTTTGAAATGGTTGCAGTTGGAGCAATCGCCATCACATTTGAGTTACGCATACCGTCTTTTTGAACTTTGGCACGTAATGTGTCCCAGTCTAAACGTTGGGTACGGTCAACTTCGAACATGCGTTCTGGACGTGATTTTGCAACTAGCTCTAAAGAGTCAATTGGTAGGATGCCTTGATCCCACAATGAACCTTCAAATGTTGAGTAAGCACCACGCTCAAGCGCAAGATCGCTTGATGTTTGAATCGCATAGTAGCTGATTACTTCCATTGATTCGTCAGCAAAATCAACTGCCGCATCCGAACCGTAAGCAATACCCATTTCATATAGTGCATCTTGGAAGCCCATGATGCCCATACCGACAGGGCGGTGCTTCAGGTTTGAGTTTTTCGCTTGTGGTACAGCGTAGTAGTTAATGTCGATCACGTTGTCGAGCATACGAACTGCTGTTTTAATCGTACGTGCTAACTTTTCACGATCTAACACACCACCTTGAACGTGTTGCACAAGGTTGATTGAACCTAAGTTACATACCGCGATTTCATCTTGGTTGGTGTTTAACGTGATTTCTGTACATAAGTTTGATGAGTGCACCACGCCCACATGTTGTTGCGGTGAACGTAAGTTACATACGTCTTTGAATGTGATCCACGGGTGACCTGTTTCAAACAACATCGAAAGCATCTTGCGCCATAAGTCTTTGGCACGTACTTTCTTGTGGAGCATGTTTTGTTCTTTTGCGACCGCTTCGTAGTGCGCATAACGCTCAGCAAATTCAGCGCCTGTTAAGTCATGCAAGTCTGGCGTTTCAGAAGGCGTGAATAGTGTCCATTCCGCATCTTCAAATACACGTTGCATGAATAAATCAGGAACCCAGTTTGCTGTGTTCATGTCGTGGGTACGACGACGGTCATCACCTGTGTTCTTACGTAGCTCTAGGAATTCTTCAACGTCCAAGTGCCAAGTTTCTAAGTACGCACAAACCGCACCTTTACGTTTACCACCTTGGTTAACAGCAACTGCGGTATCATTCGCTACTTTAAGGAATGGTACAACACCTTGAGACTTACCGTTGGTGCCTTTGATATAAGAGTTCAAAGCACGTACTGGTGTCCAGTCATTACCTAAACCACCCGCCCATTTAGAAAGCATTGCGTTGTCACGCATCGCACCATAAATGTCATACAGGTCATCACCAATTGTTGTTAAATAACAGCTTGATAATTGTGGACGTAATGTACCTGAGTTAAATAGGGTAGGCGTAGATGCCATGTAATCGAAGCTAGATAATAAGTTATAGAACTCGATTGCGCGCTCTTCTTTATTTTCTTCGTTGAGTGCAAGACCCATCGACACACGCATAAAGAAAAGTTGTGGCAATTCAAAACGTACGCCATTTGAGTGAATGAAGTAACGATCGAATAAAGTTTGAAGACCTAAATAGGTAAATTGGTTTGAGCGTTCTGGTTGGATTGCTGCTGCCAATTTTGCAAGATCAAAATTCAGAAGGTCAGGAGATAGAAGGTCGAGTTCGATCCCTTTTTTCAAGAAGGTTTCTAATGCGTCGCCTTCTAAAGTGTCTGTTGGTAGACCCAGGAACTCTAATCCAGTGCTGACCAGTTCATTACATAATAAACGTGCAGTCACATAAGTATAGTTTGGTTCTTGCTCAATACGGGTACGTGTTGCCATCATCATGGTGGTTGCAACATCGCTTTCTTTTACGCCGTTATATAAGTTTTTAACGGTTTCATCCACGATCGCTTGAACATCAATGCCTTCTAAACCTGCACTTGCGGTTTCAATTGTCGCAGTAAGTGCATCGAGATCCAAAGGTTGGAGCTGTCCTTTGGCATCCGTGATTTGTAGGGTCGGGTGATGATTTGCACCAGTTTGCTGACGAGCAGTTGCACGTTGTTCACGATAAATCACATAGGCACGAGCAACTTTTTGTTCGCCAGTGCGCATCAAAGCCAATTCAACTTGGTCTTGAATTTCTTCGATATGAATCGTGCCGCCCGAAGGTAAACGGCGGTTGAATGTGTTCATTACCATTTCGGTCAATTGCGTAATACGGTCATGGATGCGACTAGAGTCTGCACCTTGTTGACCTTCAACTGCCAGAAATGCTTTCCCTATCGCAACAGAAATTTTCTCGGCATTAAATGTCGCAATCTCTCCGGTGCGTTTAATGACCTGAAGTTGGCCAGGAGTAGAAGTGATGATGCTCATGTCAGCATAGCTCCATTATCATCTATTTTTATGTTCATAGACCGTTTGAATCGAGCAAAAAGTATGCCACGATATTTGAGGGATAAACACAATACTTAGTGGTTAAAGTTTGTTTTAAACACAAGATACGGGATTTTTACCAGCAGATCAATCCTTGACATTTTACTAAATTTTTTTTCATGTCTTAACTGCTGATTTCACAGGGACATAGCATAACAAAGCGATTTAAAAACACGTATAGATAACTCTGTGGATAACTCAAAAAACAAACACTTAAATTTTGTTTGATGAAGGAAGAAACAAATTGTCTAACATTGGCACAAAAAATATACTTAATTTTCATTTTGCTGAAAAAACCCAGATAAAACTGAAAAAGGTATTAAAATTCATAATTTTAATAAAAAGATAACAAAACTGGCTAGGCGTGTATCAGTTTGGTGAAGGCCACTTGTTTACAATGTAAACGTGTGTATATTGCAAAACATAAACCAATGTATCTGTAAGATTATTAGGGGCAAATAAATGAGCCAAGAAGAAAAGTTACCGAAGATTCTAATCGTAGAAGATGACGAGCGTTTAGCACGTTTAACACAAGAGTATTTGATCCGTAACGGTTTAGAAGTTGGGGTTGAAACAGATGGTAATCGCGCAATCCGTCGAATCATTAGTGAGCAACCAGATTTAGTGGTACTTGATGTGATGTTACCTGGTGCAGATGGTTTGACCGTTTGCCGTGAAGTGCGTCCACACTACCATCAACCGATTTTGATGCTTACAGCGCGTACTGAAGATATGGATCAAGTGCTTGGCTTGGAAATGGGGGCGGACGACTATGTTGCTAAACCTGTTCAACCACGTGTATTACTCGCTCGTATCCGTGCTTTGTTACGTCGTACTGACAAAACCGTTGAAGATGAAGTGGCACAACGTATCGAATTTGATGATCTTGTGATTGACAATGGCGGTCGTTCAGTCACTTTGCATGGTGAGTTGGTTGACTTTACCAGTGCAGAATATGACTTGTTATGGCTATTAGCATCAAATGCGGGTCGTATCTTGTCTCGTGAAGATATTTTTGAGCGTTTACGTGGTATTGAATATGACGGTCAAGACCGTTCGATCGATGTTCGTATTTCTCGTATTCGTCCAAAAATTGGTGATGATCCAGAAAACCCGAAACGTATTAAAACAGTACGTAGTAAAGGTTACTTATTCGTTAAAGAAACCAATGGGATGTAAAATTCAGCCCCTCCTTTTGATAAGGAGGGTTTCTTCTTTTGAAAAGGAGAAGCTGTTGAATAATTTGGAATCATATCCCTTATGGTGAGTCGAGTACTGAAGAACAGCATATTCTTGCGAATTTATGCTGGATTGGTTGTATTGGTGGTTGTGGTTGCCGCATTTTGTTATTTGCTGGTCCAAATCATTAACTATCAGCGTGCGCAAGAATATCGAGAGTCTCTTACAGATGGTATTTCCTACGTTATTAGTGAGGGGGTATCTCGCCAACCAGAGAAACAGCAGAAATTAGATTGGATTTCTGATGCTTCTGATCTGTTGGAATTGCCGATTTATTATGTAGATGCGGCACGAGTTGAATTGTCTCGGACTGAAAAAAAGCGAATTGCTGAACAAAAGTCAGTGGTTCGATATGATGCGAATCATGGCGTGGGCTATATCATCATCGGTTTGAAAGATGATCCGCAGCATTTTCTCTATATCAAAGTCGATAAGATAGGTGAACGCCAGATGAAGGCGTTGCCAATTTTTGTCTTGGATTATTTGATGTTTTATCCGGGACAAGAACGTGAGTATTTGGAACGAATCAAACAACATTTTTATTATCCTATTGAAATCATGGATATCCGAGATGTAAATTTAGATTCAGAACAAATAGGACGTCTACGCCAAGACCAAAGCGTGTTGCTATATAAAGATAGCGCGACCATACGCGGCACCACGATTTCGATTGTTTCCCCGATGCCGAACTATCCTGCACGAGTCTTGATCTTGGGTCCTGTGCCGATGTTTAACTGGATGCCTTTCCAGCTTTCCGCAGGCATTACCTTATTTAGCTTGTTCTTGTTGAGTTTAGGTGTCTATGGGCTGATCTTGCCATTAGAACGAAAAATCCGTCAGGTTCGTTATGCTTTAAATAAAATGAAGTCTGGTGATTTGTCACTGCGTGTACCGATCGAAGGTAGCGATGAAATGGCAAATCTAGCTTCAAGCTATAACAATATGTCGGATCATATCCAGCGTTTGATCGAGGCGCAGCGAGAGTTGATGCGTGCTGTTTCGCATGAACTCAGAACGCCAGTGGCACGAATCCGTTTTGGCATGGAAATGTTGGCTGAAGAAGATGATTATAATTATCGTATTCAGCAGGTCGATATGATTGATAAGGATATTGAGGCGTTGAATACCTTGATTGATGAAATCATGACTTATGCCAAGTTGGAGCAGGGAACCCCTTCGTTAGATTTCGAAGAAGTTGTATTGGTTGAAGTGCTTGATCAAGTGGCAATGGAAACTGAGGCGCTAAAAACACAAAAAGAAATAGAATTGATTGCACCTTCGTTGGTATTGAAAGTTGATGCAGAACGTCGCTATTTACATCGTGTAGTACAAAACCTTGTGGGTAATGCAGTACGTTATTGCGATAACAAGGTACGTGTCAGCGGTGGTGTTCGTGCAGATGGTCAAGCTTATGTCTGTGTTGAGGACGATGGTCCAGGGATTCCAGAAGAAGATCGCTCTCGAATTTTTGAAGCCTTTGCTCGTCTCGATGACAGTCGTACTCGTGCTTCAGGTGGCTATGGTTTGGGTTTATCTATTGTGAGTCGTATTGCATATTGGTTTGGTGGGACAATTCAGGTCGATCAAAGTCCAAACTTGGGTGGAGCGCGTTTTATTATGACTTGGCCAGCGAAGCGTTATAAGCAAACCACCAAAAAATGATAGCGACCTAGGGGGCTTAATTCGGTGCAGCCTCCTAGACATGATCAATGTATAAAAGAGTTTAAAAATCATAACAAAAGCCAAAGCGTAGTTGAGCTTTGGCGAAAGAATATTTAAAGCGATGCAACCAAGGTTGATTATTCTTGTAGCGAAGAATCAGGTTCGATTAATGGGCGACCAGATCTCAAACTTTGTAATGCATCTGCATTGAAATCAATCAATAAAGAGTTGTTTTTGACATCAATTTTATAGCTTTGAATCAGTCGTTCATCTCCATTCAATGTCTCAACTCGATAGGCATCAGCAATATTTAGAATACCTTCAAGATTGGTTGTTGTTGATGCAAAGTCTTCTCGAAATACGTCATAAATATCTCTTAAATCAAAAATCGCATTATCCGCATCTGGATGCTTTCGAACATAATTTTCAATATGGCGCATGAGGAGTTGTGAAAAAAAGAAATAATCTGAGTCGTGTGCGAATTTTAGCTGCATATTTATTCTCCTTATTATAGGGGCTGTGGATATTTCACAGATGCTTGCGACAGAGGATATTTTTTACTGATACAAGACATAATTTGCGAAATTTAGTGATTCTAAATAAGCAAAATATAACGCTGTTGCAGTAAAAAATATTCCTGTCCCAAAGGGTTATGGCTAAAACCGCCCCAAACTTCGTTATGAAACTTGATAAGGGTATCGCCATTGTCTGCGTTTCATGCCTTGTTTGAGTTGTTTTAGCCTATAACGCAAGACATGGATGAAATATCAACAGCCCCTTTTCTTTAGAATACCGATCTATTGCTAAAGCTGTGTATAAAGATAATTAAAGTATTTGGCTGAATTGCAACAGATTATGTCGAAATGACCACTTGGTTTCGCCCTTGCCGCTTGGCACGATAAAGCGCATCATCGGCATGTTTGAATAATTGTTCAGTCGAGTAGTTTTTTTCTGGTGTGTTGATGCAGATACCAATGCTAGTTTGAATTGAGAAAACTTGTGCGTGTTCTAGTTGAATTGGAGATTCACTTACATGTTGGCGGATTTTTTCGGCACATTGATAGGCTACACTTTCATTGGTGTTGGCAATGAAAATTGCAAACTCTTCACCTCCCAAGCGTCCAAACAAGTCTTGAGGGTTTAAGAGCGTTTGAGTGGTTTTAACAAAGTGTTGTAAGGCACGGTCACCGATTTGATGGCCGTAGCTGTCGTTAATGTGTTTAAAGTGGTCAATATCAAGCATCAAGAAAGCACTTGTATGGCCTGCATTTTGGGCTTGTTCTTGGAGAATTTGCAGTGATTGAAGAAATTGACGACGTGTTAGGCTAGAGGTCAACTCATCGTGAGCAATAGTATGTTGTAGTTCTTCAATGAGTTTGGATCGAACTTTATTAATACTGGAAACGGTGAGTGGGGCAATTGTCATCATGATCAGCCCAAGACGCGTTGAGATCGTGTTGTTTAAATAATTGTCGGGATAAAGCAGTAAATAGTTTTGAGACACATGATAAATAATAAAGGCACAACTGATCGAGCTAATGATGGTCACGGAAAAATGTTGATATCGCAGTGCGCACCAAATTAAGGGGGCAATTGGGTAAAGTAAAGATCCGGGACCCGCATCATAGTAAGCGATCACAATCGAAACGACTACGGCAACCAAAGGCAAAACGGTTTGAATAGCGGTATCTTTTAGCTCTTTCAAACACTGTTTGAAGGCGGTTAGATTCGGCATGCTGATGAGTGCAGGTAGCAATAGTAAGGCATTTTGAATTTCGGATGTAAACCAATAGCCGAAGTCCTCCCAAAATGAACCTAAAGCAAAGGGCGTGTCTAAATAAGGCAGTAAAATTGCTGCAAATAGGGCGCTAGTCAGTCCTCCAATACAACAAAAACTAAATAAGAATAAATAAAAATAGCCATGATGCATTGAGCGAATAATTTGACTAAAACGGACATACAAGGCTAGTGTTGTGATGACATAAAGTAGATTTGCGGTTGTTAAACAAATATTTAATATAAAAGGAGTATCTTGAGTGGTATCGGCAATCAGGTAGCCAACAATTGCCCCTATAAAACTGATTGGGTGGCGTGTTTGTGGAAAGCGAATTAATAAGCCAAGTAGCACCGAATTTGCAGGCCAAAAAGAAGCAAGAAATGTAAGGTGTCGTGTGGCAATCCCTAGTAGGCAACACAGAAAAATAACCCCAGCAAAAAGTAGAAAGAGTTGGAAGAGCGAGCGGGGTTTTAATGCTGCTTTGGGGTGAGGCATTCTGACGCGTTTCCATAAGGGGGAATTGGGTCGCGCTATTATATAAATTTTGTTTAAATTTTCATCATAAATTTATCGCAATGCAATGATTTAGTTCATGCTGCAATATTTTTG
>OBJT01000516.1_pt1 | contig 9978 bp, 10 predicted proteins | sample 1519861 | NCBI WGS metagenome assembly OBJT01 (sample SAMN02401118, study PRJEB22541) | soil metagenome, isolate JX
TTGTCAGCTTTATCGTGATTGAGGCTATGTAAAACTTTTTCCACGCCTTCATAACAAAGGTAAGCCCCGCCCACCATCAGTAGGGGGGTGATCAGCCAGGGAGCAAAAGCAGAGATCAGTAATGCCAGTGGCACCAGAATCAGCTTGTTTAAAAACGACCCCTTGGCCACGCTCCAAACAACGGGTAATTCACGGTTGGCTTTGACGCCGGTCACCTGCTGCGCATTGAGCGATAGATCGTCCCCCAATACGCCCGCAGTCTTCTTTGCCGCAACTTTGCCCATGACGGAGATATCATCAAGCAAGGTGGCAATGTCATCGAGTAGTGTCAGTAAGCTGGTTCCTGCCAAAATATTTATCCTTATTCCTGTTCGTGATCCTGACAACAGGGGCAACGCTCAACGGCCGTCACTGACATATCCGCGATGCCCACACAGTCCCATTCGACGCGAAGTGTCTGCCCGGCAAGATCGCCCGCATGCACATATTTGCTCACCGGACTTTCCGTCATCCCACTGATCTCCTCGGTGGCCACCAACTGCTCGCCAAGATAGATGCGTGCCGTTGCGTGGGTGTTCACCATCCGCTCATCACGGAGTTGATACAGGCGTTTGACCGTCAGTTTGATGCTGCTCATGGCTCTATTCCGCGTCCCAGAGAAAGAGCTGATCTAAACCGTTATGGCGTTTAAAAGCAACAATCGCGCACTATTCAATACGATAGTGATGCAGCCCATGATGATCGATTTCGCCGCTGTGCGATGCCGCCAACAGCCACTCTTCCAACCTTTCTACTAATGCCATATCTTCCAGTTTCAATTTACCGCGCAACGCGCACTCCCACACGATCAAGACCTTCCAGCCGTTCTCCTGTAATTGCTGGATATAGCGCCGGTCACGCTCAACATTACTGTTAATTTTACCGGCCCAGAATTCGGTGCGCGTGGCGGGCATGTTAAATAAGTAGCAATGATGTCGATGCCAGAAGCAACCGTGGACGAAGATTATCGCTTTCTCCTGTGGCAACACAAAGTCAGGACGGCCCGGCAGCGCCTTATCTTGCACGCGATAACTGAAGCCACGATCTTTTAAAATCAAGGCAATACGCTGCTCAATCGCCGTATCCTGTTGGCGAATCGCACGCATATTTTTGCTGCGGATATCTTGCGAGTGGACATCTGCCATGGCGTCTCCTTGGTTTGGGGCTCCTTCAACTTTAGCGGTTTGGTGCAAAAGCGAAAGGCACATGCCAACAAGTGTGTGAACGCGCGATGAGTGATAGCATAGCGGCTTCACTGTTAAGGAAAAACGCATGCTTGCTATCGAACCCGCCGCGACTGCTTCGCCCTCCCCGTTTACTGCTGCTTCGGATGACGCGACATCGCTGTTATTGCAGGTCCTCGATATCTACGCCACGCGTGATGTGCTGCAGAGCTTAACCGATGCCGGAGGCCTCGACTGGAGCGTCTCTCGGTTGAACCGTATTCGTCAGGAAAAAAGCCGCGTGCCGGCACTCTCCAGCCGCGAAGTCAGCAGCCTGCAAGCGCTGTTGCCATCACGTCCGCAGCATTACGACACGCCTGAGTTTCAGTTTATCGACCTGTTCGCTGGCATTGGTGGAATACGCCGCGGCTTTGAAAAGATTGGCGGTCAGTGCGTCTTCACCAGTGAATGGAATAAAGAAGCCGTAAGGACTTATAAAGCCAATCACTACAGCGATCCTGCCCAGCATCAGTTCAACAGCGATATTCGCCTGGTTACGCAGCCTGCTGGTCTGACGGACGAACAGGCGATTTATCAGTACATTGACCAAACTATCCCGGATCACCAAGTTTTGCTGGCGGGTTTTCCTTGCCAGCCGTTTTCTCTGGCGGGTGTCAGTAAAAAGAATGCGTTAGGCCGTGCGCACGGTTTCGAGTGCGAAGCACAGGGCACACTGTTTTTCGACGTGGCACGTATTCTCGCGGCCAAAAGACCGCCATTTTTTGTGCTGGAAAACGTCAAAAATCTTAAGAGCCACGACCAGGGACGCACATTTGCCATCATCATGGCAACGCTGAATGAGCTGGGTTATGACGTGGCTGATGCTACAGATAGCGGTGCGCCGGATGCAAAGATTGTCGATGCGCGCCATTTCCTGCCGCAACATCGTGAACGTATTGTACTGGTTGGCATTCGCCGTGACAGTGGCCTCAGTGAAGGTTTCTCACTGCGTTCGCTCGCGCAGTTTTATCCGCCACAAGTGCCGTCGCTACAGAGCCTGCTGGAAACCGCACCAGAGGAAAAATACATCCTGTCTCCGACGCTTTGGCAGTACTTGTATCAGTACGCGAAGAAGCACAAAGCCAAAGGCAATGGTTTTGGCTTCGGACTTAACGATCCTCACAATCCCAACGTTTGCGTGCGTACCCTCTCTGCGCGTTATTACAAAGATGGCTCCGAGATTCTGATCGATCGTGGTTGGGATCAGGCGCAAGGTGAAGTCGATTTCCAACAAGCCAGCAATATGGCACGTCGTCCCCGTCGCTTGACGCCGCGTGAGTGTGCTCGGTTAATGGGATTTGAGGCGCCTGGTGAAAGCCATTTCCGCATCCCTGTCTCTGATACCCAAGCTTATAAACAGTTCGGTAATTCCGTGGTCGTGCCGGTTTTTGCTGCTGTCGCCCAGCTGCTTTTGCCGTTGATTCAGCAACACCAGCGTCGTAACAGCTAGCACCGCAGGTCCATAATTTCCTTTAGGGGCGCGCTTTGTGCTGTTTTGCACTGAATCGCGTCCGCTGTCACCTAACTGTCACCTGCCCTACTAATACTCCTTTTTATTTTTGGGGGCGTTAGATGTCACTCCTTTCTGTTATCTCCTTACCGCTGCGTTTTCGTACCCGATTCTCATGGCGCATGCCGCTGTGGCTCACCAGCTTACGCAGTCAGTTTCTGCTGTTTATTGTGCTGTTTTGTCTGCTCCAATTTGCAGGCGTACTCCTGCTCAATAATCACGTTAATCAAACACAAACCTCTTTACAGCAGGCCAATCAACTGCGGGAAAGATTGGCCCTGCTGGATAAGGCACGAATTGAATTACTGACGGCCAGTGACAATAGCCATCGAGCCGGTATCTACCTGATGCAGGACCAGCAAAGTGGATCGGTGGACAGCTGGAAGAGCCTTGCGGCCGCCTCGGATGAGTCGTTAAAAAAAGCGCAGTCGTTATTTACGGCTTATCACGCTAAAGCTGACAGCCCGTTGGCGCAAGGGTTTGCCATGCTGGCGGAGGGATTGCAGGAGCAGCTCAAAGGATTAGCGGCCAACGATATCAACGCGTTCTTTATGGTGCCGATGCAGGCATTTCAACAGCAGTTTAATGATGCCTGGTTCAGTGAAATTGAACAGGCCAACCATCAACTGACTAGCGTCAACCAAAACACCCTCAGCACGTTGAAACAGAGCCGCAATATGTCGCTGATTGTGAGTGGCGTATTGATGGCGATGCTGGTCCTCGCATCCAGCCTGGTCATGCGTGGTGTATTACTCCCGTTGCGCCGTGCCAATCAGCAGTTAGAGCATATTGCGACGGGGGATTTAGTGCCCAGCCACACTACCCCACGACGCCAATCTCTGGAGACACGCCAGCTGTTTCAATCGATTGAGTCCATGCGCGATGGCCTGCAACAAATTGTGAGTGATATCAATACGGTTGCGGTAAGCGTTGCGGCCGGTGCTGAAGATATGCAGCAGCATAATGAACAGGTGATGCAGCAACATCAGACACAGAATGCCAGCTTCCACCATCTGTCGCAGCGTTTGCATCGTGTTTCAGAAGAAGTTGAGATTGGCGCACAGTTCTCGCAGCAAGCCACCCAGGAAGCCCAGTCTGCCGATGAACTGATGCGTAACTGCGCCATTGAAGTCGATAATATGGAGCATAAGATGCAGCAGATTGTCACGGCCTCGGGGGATATCGCTGGGATTGTTGGCATGCTGGATAGTCTGTCCATGCAGACGCGGTTACTGTCGCTGAATGCGGCGATCGAATCTGCTCATGCGGGTGCTTATGGTCGTAGTTTCTCCGTCGTCGCGAAAGAAATGGGCTTGCTGTCTCAGCAGAGCGGCGAATCTACACGCCAGATCGATGGCTTGATTCAGCACACACAGCAGCACGTCAACGATGGTTTTGATAAAGTGAAATCACTGGAAGTGCTGTTTGCGCAGATTAGCGGGGCGGTGTCTGGCGTGGTAACCCAATTGGATGAGTTGCAGCAAAACTCCACGGCGCAAAGCCACCGCGTCAGCAAAATTGCCCAGGAAGTGGTCGAGATGAGTCAGCAGCTACAGCAAAATGAAGCACTTAACGCGCATCAGGTGCAGGCCGCTGCGCAATTACGTGAACTTTCGAATCGACTTACACAGCGCGCGCAGCAATTCCGCGTCAATGCCGCATAAATAAAAACCCGTCAAATTTGACGGGTTTTCGCTTATTTCTTTTTCTTGCCTTTCTTCAGCAGCGCACGCACCTGCTTCAGTTCAGAAGCGGAAAGCTGTTCAGCCACCGCCTCTTCGGTATGCAGATTATCAACGTCCTGTTGCTCAACAGCATGTAAACTGGCCTGCAAGCGGTTAACGATCTCCTGACTCATGGAGATTTGGTTATCTGCAGCTAACTGTTTGATGTGTTCTTTCAGCGCCGGGTCAATTTTAATGGTTAAGTTAACGGTCTCGGTCATCTTCATACTCCCTTTTGATTTACAACAACGTAGCGGAAGAATATGAAAGTTAACAGACTGTCATAAAAATTTAATATTAGGAGTGTATGGGGCTGAAGTCCCTTAACACCGACTCATCAATAGTGGTGAGATTCCCCTGCAACTCTGCGCACAGCTTGGCCATATATTGCACCAGGAAGTCCGCGTTGTGCTCTGCTAACAAGCGTCCTGCCTCGGTTTGCATGGTTTCCGGTAAGCGTAAAAGCTTCTTCTGGAAGTGATCCAACGTCCATTTTACGTCATCCAATTCACGCTCTTTTCCTAATGGATCTTCGCTATCGAACAGCGGACGCCCCAATGCTCCCGCAGTGTAGAAAACACGCGCCAGGCCGATGGCACCCAAAGATTCCAGACGATCGGCATCTTGCACAATTTTCGCTTCCAGCGTTTGGGGGGCAATTCTCGCACTAAAGCTATGCGCCTGAACCGCATGGGCAACGCTGTCTAACAGCGCTTCTGGGAAGTCTGGAAAATCCTGTTGCAGAATACGGCGCGTCTCTTCTGCGGCGTAGGTAGAGGCCAGATGACGCTCCGGGTGGTTCTTCGGCAGGTTAACCACGTCATGGAAATAACAGGCGGTGAGGACCACCATGGGGTCAGCGACGCTATGTTGCATAATGCGAGCCGCGCTCATCCAGACGCGACGCAGGTGCGCGATATCATGGGCTTTATCGTCATGTAGCCAGTTTAGCTGCAGCCAGTTCTCGTAACGTTGTTGCCAGCGAGTGAGTGACATCGTGCTTCTCCTTTATTGCTGTTATAAAAGCACCGCTCATTCAGGGTGCTGCTCCTGGAGGACATCATAGCGGTATGGTCGTGACACTTTTTTTACATCCCTCCTGGATGTGCAAAGCGCGAAAATGCGATCCAGATCTTGTTATAGCGCTGTTAACTCAGGTTTCCCAGTGCCGATCACGTTTTAGGTATTTCCTTAGTCTCATTTAAGTTAATTAACTCTGTTAAACACAGGTAATCTATTTTAACCATCAACAATTTTCACGATGTTGATTTATTCCAGTTAAACCGGCTGATTAACACCGATCATCGGTGATATACACTGCGGGAAAAGTCCGAAAAGATTCCCATGATGGCCTTTATAACGTACTGTATAAGGGTTATTTCTGGCTCGACGCTGGCTGCAGTGCTGTTTCCAGCACACGTTTTGCTTATGAGCCATTTTTAAAACCGGAATATGCAGCAATAGCCTGATACTGAGGCGACAAATTATTAAGCAAATTGATTCAAACCCATTATGCTGATTCTCTCATCTGCCGATGCGGATGTTTCGTCGAAGTTCTCCGGGTTAGTGACACTACACGAGGTACGTAATGAAAGAACGGCCGATTCTTTTTTCCGAACAGCGGGTTCGCGCCCTTCTGATTGGCCAGCAAACGCAAACCCGGCGCATTATGAAAACTCAGGCCTTTGGCCCGGGACAGGATTACCATGAAGGTGTGCATGCTTTTGACGTCAGCGCTAACCACCTGCACGGTTATAAACTGATGTCGATGGCAGATATCAGCTCACACTGTCCGTTTGGACAGGTGGGCGACCGTTTATGGGTACGAGAAACCTGGCGCGGTCCGATCGTGCCAGAAGAGCAGTTGGCGGAATATGAGCGCGATCCTCTTCCCTTCCGCACACCCGCATTTTGCCAGTATCGTGCTGACAGTAATGAATTGGGTCAGCTGGATGAAGATGTGCAACATGCCGAGCAGTTTGGCTGGCAGACCGCCATCCACATGCCGCGTTGGGCCAGCCGCATTGATTTGGCGATCACATCCGTGCGTGCCGAAAAGATTCAGGATATCAGCGAAGATGACATCATGGCGGAAGGGGTGCAGACCGATACCCACTTCCTGAATAATTTCTTTACCATGAACATGAACGCTGAGTCCCCGAAAGAAGCCTACCGGAAAGCGTGGCAGAAACAGTATGGCGCGACCAGTTGGGAAGTGAACCCATGGGTATGGGTGATCGAATTCCAGCGCGTCGAACGCGAAGGCTAACGCCTCTCAGGCCGCCCTCTGTGGCGGCCTGTATTTTTTCTGCTCGCTTTGCCACTCCAATCACAGACAAATCCTGTAGCAACTGATTGAATACTCAGCTTTGATTCTGCGCTGGCATTTTTTACCCTGCCGCGCCAGGATAATCCCTTACGCCCAGCAGAGCGAGTCACACGATGTTTAAATGGCCGTGGAATGCGCAGGTTGATACCACCGTCACGGCGCTTCCTTGGCAGCAGGCGCTGGCACAACCTATTTTTTCGCTGCTGAATGTAGACGAGCAGGTCGCCCTCACTGCACTAGCCCAGCGCTTTTTACAGCAGAAGAAAATCTCCTTGCTGCAAGGGCTGCACTTCAGTGAACTGCAGTTCGCACGCCTTGCTCTCCTGTTTTGCCTACCCGTGTTAAAACTCGGTCTGGAGTGGCTGGACGGCTTCCATGAAGTGTTGATTTACCCCGAACCTTTTCGTGTTGATGACCATTGGGAAGATGATCGCGGCCTGGTCCACCAAGCCCCCGCCGTGCATGCTGGACAGAGTTGGACGCAAGGCCCGGTGGTGTTAAATGCGTTGGATATTCAGGACTCCTTCGACCTCTCCGGTTACAACCTGGTGATCCACGAAGTGGCACACAAGCTGGATGCACGCGGCAGCGGATACACCAGCGGTATCCCAGCGATAGCGTTACGTGATGTTGCCCAGTGGGAAAAGGATCTGTTGTTAGCGATGGAAGAGATTGAAGCCGAAGTCGCGCTCGTCGGTGAGCAGGCCGCCACTATCGATCCTTATGCTGCCAGTGATGCCGCAGAATGCTTTGCGGTGCTTTCAGAGTACTTCTTTAGCGCGCCTAATCTGCTGGATGAGCGCTTTCCAGACATGTATACCCACTTACAACGCTTCTACCGACAGGACCCTATGGCACGTTTCACCGTGAATTCTGTTTAATTAGCCATCGCTTTGTACTATTGCTAGCCAGTTGAATACAAATGTGTTTTTAGCTGTTGACACATTTGTGGAGCACCATTAATATTCGCCTCGTTCACACGATTCCTCTGTAGTTCAGTCGGTAGAACGGCGGACTGTTAATCCGTATGTCACTGGTTCGAGTCCAGTCAGAGGAGCCAAATTTAGAGAAGCCCGCTCAGGGAAACCTGAGCGGGCTTTTTGCATTTTGAGTCTTCCTTTACTCAAAATGAGATCCACCTCATAATGCCGCATCGTTCATAAGAACATATGTTGTTCATTTGTTCATGAGCACTTATGCTTGATAGACCAACCGTCAATATCCACTTCTCTTCTGCATGCACTGTCTTTCTCAAACAGGAGGCTATGTCTAGATTATGGCGACAACTTTCTATCCTTCCGCACATCTCGCTGAACTCTTTTTTCCATTAGCATCAGATGAAAATGCCATGTTGCAAGTCATTGAAAAAATCGCCATCAGCGACTATTACCAAGGCTTTGAAACCGGTATTTTCCATCAACCCGCTACGGCTAAAAAGATACGTACGCTGGCCCAACAACATGCCCTTCACGTCACGCAATGGCTAACCTTTGAGTTGTTAAAAGAGCAGTTAAACCTCAGCAGTCTGGACAGTGCATTACGCGAGAAATCAATTCGTCGTGCTTGCGAGTTGGTCCACCTCTCCGCGGAATGTGGCACCACTAAGCTTTCACTGGTGAGCGGAAGCGATCCCGGCGATGCACTACGTGACGAGGCGATGAAGGGGTTCAGTGAAGCGATAGTGCGCATCGGTGAGGAGGTAAGCCAATATGAGGGAATGCTGCTGCAGATCGAACCGCTCGACCGTTTTGCACATAAATGTCAGCTGATTGGTCCCACCAGTGAGACCGTTGAATGGATGACAGCACTCCGTCCTGATTGTCCAAAACTTTATCTCGCCTGGGACAGTGCGCATGTCGCCCTGAATCAGGAAGATCTGGCCGAATCACTGAGGCTGGCAGCGCCACTGATTTCTCAGTTGCATCTCGCGAATGCCATCCTTGATCCACAAACCGCCGGCTTTGGTGATTATCACATGAAGTTTGGCGAACCGGGTTTCCTGACACAGACTACCGCTGCGCACATCATTAATACCGCCCGTCATCTGCCGCTGCCTGGGGAACTTGGAGCGATTTCGGTTGCGATTGAGATGCGCACCACCGATCAAGATGACCTGTGGGATAATGAACGCCAGTGCCGGGAGTTTTTACAGCGTGCATGGCACGCCTGATAAAAAGAGGGGGCAAAGCCCCCTCATGATTAAATGACCGGTGTCAGCAGCGGTTGGCCCGCCTGAAAAGCGGCAATGTTATCCATCACTAATTTCGCCATGGCAGCGCGTGTCGCCTGAGTCGCACTGCCAATATGTGGCGTGATAACCACATTTTCCCGTTGATAAAATGCCTGAGGGACATGCGGTTCATCTGCAAAAACATCCAGCCCTGCCCCACCAATGTGATTCATGTTAATCGCTTCTGACAATGCCGCTTCGTCAATTACACTCCCACGTGCAACATTGATGATGATGCCATCCTGTCCCAACGCATCGAGTACTTCTTTATTAATCAGATGATGGCTCTCCTTACCTCCGCTGGCACACACCATCAGCACATCGCTTTTTTCAGCCAGCGAGACCAGAGAAGGATGGTACGTGACACCCTCGACAGCAGATTGTGAACGACTGTAGTACCCAATCTGCATGTCAAATCCTTGTGCCCTGCGGGCCACAGCGCGCCCAATACGACCAAAGCCCACAATGCCCAGCCGCCTCCCACTGATTTTAACCGCAGGTGGATAAGAACCGTTTTGCCAAGATCCTCGCTCAATAAAACGCTGCGCATCATTAATCCGCCGCGCAACGCTTAGCATCAAACCTATCGCCAGGTCGGCCACATCGTCAGTTAAAATATCGGGTGTATTCGTCACGGCAATATGGCGTTGATGAGCAGCATGAATATCTACACCGTCGTACCCCACACCAAATACCGCAATCAAACGCAACTGCGGCAAGGTATTAATCAAATCACCATCAACAACCGATTCACCACTAGCTAATATGATTTCAATCTCATGAGCATTCTCTGGAGACAACATTTCCAGACCTATAATTTCATTTCCTACAGACAAAGCATCCACCAATGTCTGTGGAACCTTATTTGCTCGTAATATCACGGACATCCTCCCCCCTGACAATTTTTTAAAAAATCGCGTTAC
>OBJT01000517.1_pt1 | contig 9974 bp, 9 predicted proteins | sample 1519861 | NCBI WGS metagenome assembly OBJT01 (sample SAMN02401118, study PRJEB22541) | soil metagenome, isolate JX
GGGGTGAATGCCCCAAAAACCGCCTGGTCCGGACCCCCGATGGTGAACTGGGTTTGAACTATCTGTGCCCGGGAATCAAAGCGTTCTTTAATTTTGCCGAGCCCATTCTGGTAGGGATCACCACGTTACTGAAACGTGACTTTGCAGGGGTGCGGAAATGAATGCCACCGAAAAGATACTTCAGCTTGAACAAAGTATGAACACCCAAGTGCTGGGTCAACAGGAACTGGTGCGCATGTTGATTATTGCCCTGCTCTGCGATGGCCATGTCCTGCTGGAGGGCCTGCCGGGGCTGGCAAAGACCCGTGCAGTGAGGGAGCTCGCCCGCCATGTTGAAGGCGTCTTCAGCCGAATTCAGTTCACACCCGACCTGCTGCCTTCTGACATTACCGGCAGTGAAATTTATCAGCAGCATGCCACGCGGGAAGAAGAACAGTTCCGTTTTCGTCCGGGGCCGGTGTTTGGCAATGTGATCCTCGCCGATGAGATTAACCGTGCCTCAGCCCGCGTGCAGTCTGCGCTGCTTGAGGCGATGGAAGAGCGCCATGTAACTGTTGCCGGTAAGAGCTGGCCCCTGCCTGGCGTATTTATGGTGCTGGCCACCCAGAACCCGGTAGACCAGGAAGGCACCTGGCCGTTGCCGGAGGCGCAACTTGATCGTTTTCTGATGAAAGTGCTGGTCAGTTACCCGACGAAAGAGAATGAGCAACGCGTGATGCAGCTGGTTCGCGGCGAACAGCAGGAGAAATACCGCGCTGAACATGATGCATCGGCGAAGCCGGTCGTTACGCCAGACGTGATGCTCACACAGATTGATATTGCAGATTGCTGGCGGGCGATTTCAGACATTTACGTTGCTCCCGCTATGGAGAACTACATTGTTAATCTTGTGGAGATGACCCGTCAGCCGGCACAGCTAAGTGAAACCTTCGCCAGCTATGTTGCGCTAGGTATCAGTCCACGCGGTACGCTGGCACTGGATCGGGCTGCCCGTGCGCAGTGCTGGCTTGAAGGCCGCGATGCGGTCCTGCCTGAGGATATAAAACGTATTGCACCGGCGGTTCTGCGTCATCGTCTGATGCTGAGTTATCAGGCCAGCGCCGATAATCAGAGCGAGGATGACGTGATTCGTCTGCTGCTTGATGCCGTGGTGGCCTGATGGACGCGCGTCTGACCGTAACGTTACCCCAACTGATGCATCTGGCGGGTGCGGCACAGCAACTGAGCAACCCTCCTGCGCAACTGCCGCCTGGCGCCATGGCCGGAGAGCGGACATCGCGTCAGCAGGGGCGCGGTCTGAACTTTGACAGCCTGCGGCGCTATCAGCCGGGTGATGACGTGAGGCTGATTGACTGGCAGGCCACGGCACGCCTGCGCGCGCCCTGGATCAGACTCTACAATGAGGAGCGGGAGCGTCCGGTATTTCTTTTCGTTGATCAGCGGCTCGACATGTATTTTTCCACCCGCGGTCAGACCAAGTCGGCTGCGGCAGCCGAGATCGCTGCACTGCTGGCATGGCGGTGCTGGCACGACAACGATCGGCTCGGGTCCGCCGTGTTCAGTGATGATGAAATCGCTTTTCAGCGCTGCCGTTCACCAAAACGCTCGCTTCACCCACTGCTGGCAGATTTGCTGAGGCTGAACCAGTCGCTGGCATCGCGTTACCCGCGTGAACCGGCGCAACCTCTCATCTTCACCCATTTGCTGCAGCAGATGAGCCGGCAAATACCCGCCGGCAGTTGGGTGGCGATGATCAGCGACTTTCATGACATGGACGCTGAGTGCGAGGCACTGCTGGCACGCCTGCGCAGGCGGTGTGAGATCAGCGCCTTTGTCGTGCTGGATGACGTTCACCTGCGCCTGCCTGCTTCAGGTGAGCTTGCAGCCAGCTACCAGCAACAGCGCGTTGCCCTATCCCTTTCCCCACAGCTACAACGCCAGATTGCGGACGTGACCAGCGGTCGTCTGGCACGCCAGGAGAAGCGGTTGCTCAGTCTGGGGATCGAGGTTCGTCAGATTAACGTCGGTGAACCGATACTTCATCAGCTTCAGACCGGAGGCGCACGTGCTGGAAAAAGGCTTTAGCGTTCCGCGTTTGCAAAATCCTGCGCTGCCCTCAGAGCTCAGCTGGCTTCCACTGCCAGAAGGATGGTACTGGCTGGCCGCCATCCTGCTGATGACGGCCAGCCTGTGGCTGCTGCTGCGCATTGCTCGCTGGCGACGAAATGACTGGCGTCGTCAGGCTACGCGTCAGCTTGCAATGCTGGCCGGGGCAGACCAGTGCCTGAACTGGATTAAACAGGTCAAGCTGATTCATCAGCCGCGAGCAACCGTAAGCAGCCAGCATCATGTCAGCCAGTTGCTGCACGACTTGCCTCTCAGCAGTGACCTGGTCGAGAAGCTGAGCCAGCGCTACTGCCAGCGGGACGATACTTTGGCTCCGGGGGAGCTTATTTCACTCAAACAGCAGCTTAAACGCTGGCTGCAGGGACTTCCCGATGTCTGAACTCTTCGCTCAACTGGAGTTTGCCTGGCCGTGGATTGGGCTGTTGCTGCCATTACCGCTGGTCATGCGTTTTCTTCTGCCCCCTGCCCCCGAGGTCGCCGAGCAGGTTCGGGTGCCTTTCTTGCCCACGCTCATTGCTGAATTGACACTACGCCGCGATCCCCCGGCATTACCGATTGCCCAGCGTGGCGTGTTCTGGCTGATATGGATTTTGCTGCTTACCAGCCTTGCACGCCCGGAATGGCGGCTGCCGCCCACGCTGGTGACGCAGCCGATGCGCAATTTGGTGTTGATTCTGGATGTATCCGGGTCGATGGAGAAAAATGATGCCGGCCCGCAACTTACCCGGCTGCAGGCGGTTCAGCAAACGGTCAGAACCTTTGTCGCTCAGAGAAAAAGCGATCGCATCGGTCTGGTGATTTTTGCCAGCAGCGCCTGGCCGTTTGCGCCTCTCAGTGAGGATAAGCAAGCCCTGCTGACACGTATCGATCAGTTAACGCCCGGCATGGTAGGACAGCAGACTGCGATTGGCGATGCGCTAGGGGTTGCCGTCAAAATGCTGGACAGCAGTGAAGACAGCGACGCGGGGCGGATGGCCATTCTGCTGACGGACGGCAATGATACCGCATCGCAGCTTTCTCCCGAACTGGCTGCACAACTTGCAGCGTCACATCATGTTCAGGTCGATACCATCGCCTTTGGCGATCCGCAGGCCAGCGGAGAGGACAAGGTGGATAATGCGCTGCTGGCAAAAATCGCCCAACTAACCGGTGGACGGGCCTGGCAGGCGAGTACTCAGGGTGATGCGCTGAAAAATGTCTGGCGTGACATTGATGCTCAGACACCTGCACAGGTTAAAACGCTCGGATATTCCACCAGAGTCCCGTTATTTGGCTGGCCGCTGGGGATGGTGATGGTGCTTTTGCTGATCACGGCTGGTTGGCGACGCTTGCGGGAGACAAGAAGATGACGTCATTTCATTTCCTTCAGCCATGGTGGCTGCTGACGTTGCCACTCTGCCTGCTTTTAGCATGGTGGCTCAAAGCGCCGCAAAGTGTCTGGCACCGGATAATGGATAAACCCTTCGCGCGAGCGATGATTATTCGCCGTTCAAACCCGCCTCTGCGGCTGGTACCCTGGATCATCGCGCTGGCCGGCATTGCGCTGGCCGGGCCGAGCTGGCACAAACAACTGCCAGATGGCGTGACGCCGCAAAGTAATGTGATGATCATTCTCCAGCAGGATTTCAGCATGCTGGCGCAGGATCTGCCACCTAATCGTCATCAGCGTATGCAACACAAACTGATGCTGCTGATGCAGCAGATGCCCGGCAGCCGGTTCGGGTTAATCGTCTACCGCAACGGTGCCTGGCTGACAACGCCGCTGACGCGTGATCCAGCGTTTTACGCCCTGTTTCTGAACGCCCAGCAGCCAACACTGATGCCAGAGGGGGAAGGCGAGGGTTTACGGGCAGCACTGGCACTGGCTGATAAAAGTCTTCCGGCCACCCCGCGCAGCATGGTGCTGGTGGCAGATACTCTTGCCCCCGATGAAGCGGTATGGCTTGGCCAGCAATCCTATCCCCTTCAGCTCTGGGTGCCCGGCACAGCGCGTGGCGGAGCCTTACCGGAGACCTATGCTCAGCGTGGTATTGATACGCGGCTCAACGTATCACGCTTTAGTCAGATCCGTGACAACGGCATTCCCGTGACGCTTGCGAGTGGTACTGACGATGATGATATTTCTGCCATCCGTAAGCATATTCAGACCAGCCTGACACAGCAGGAAAATCACCGGCAGGATTTGCCCTGGCATAACAGCGGTTACTGGCTGGCGGTGCCGATACTGTTTCTCGTATTGTTCTGGCGGCGACAGGGAATGCTGGTGGTACTGGTGGCGTTCACCTTATCGGGACTTCCGTCGAATGCCCGTGCTGCATGGCTTGATGCCTGGATTTCACCTGATATACAGGGCCAGCGTGCGTTTAAGGCAGGCCACTATGCCGAGGCGGCACAGCATTACCGGGATCCCTTGCGCCAGGGGATTGCCTATTACTATGCCCGAGACTTTAGCGCCGCCAGCGTCGCATTCCAGCAGGCACCACTTACCCCCGAGAATCTGGTGTGGCTGGCCAACAGTCTCGCCCAGCAGAAAAAATGGCAACAGGCACTGAATACCTACGACCAGGTACTCAGCCTGCGCCCGGACTGGCAGATGGCGCAACATAACCGGGCACTGATCGCTGACATTATCATGAAGCTGCGTCAGCAGGAGCGCGATCGCCAGGCTGAGCAGGGAAAAGAAAAAAATTACGATGCTGATGAAGTGAAAAATGATCTGAAGAAAGATCAGGGCGCAGAACAGAAAGATTTGCAGCCGATCGCCCGCGCTGCGCCTCAGGTCAACCAGTGGTACGAGAACCTGTCGGTGTCGCCGGGTGGTTTACTGGAGAATTTCTATCGTTCTTCCGGACCGGAGGCACCATGAGAATATTAATGCTGTGTCTGATCTTTGTTACCTGTTCAGCACGGAGTGCAATGGACATCACACGCGAACTGGTGGCGCCTCCCGCAGCCGTGCCGGGTCAGCCGCTGCGCGTTGCCATCACATTCTGGACTGACAGCTGGTTTAATCCCCCGCCTGAATGGCCAGACATGACCATTGTCAACGGCTCGCTGGTACCGGGAGAAATACCCAACCAGCTGGTCACTAAACAGGCGGCGGGTATCAACTGGAGCGGGGTGAGGATGGAGCGAGACGTCATGGCCTGGGACCAGGGTTCTTTACAGCTGCCACAAATGGTCCTGACGCTGGAGTCAGCCGGGCAACCGCCTAAAACAGTGTCACTGTCCGCTCTGGAAATCCCGATTCACTGGCCCAAAGGCGTACAGCAACCCGATCGATTTCTGCCCGCGAAGGCGCTGACGCTGACACAGACGCTGAGACTGTTTCGGGCCGGTCAGGATAAAAGCCTGCATGTTGGCGACGTGGTTGAGCGAGAAGTCGTGGTAAAAGCGCAGGGGGTGATCCCCGCTCAGATACCGCCCATCCTTATTGATTTACCCGGCGCGTCCACTCAGCGCCTCACGCCGGTTACGCAAGCCCTAACGCAGGGGCGAGACGAAGTTATCGGTAGCCAGCGCAGTGAAAAATTACGTTATCTGCCGGATACCTCCGGCCCCCTGGTTCTGCCGCCAATTCAGCTGCGCTGGTGGGACACTCAACACCAGCAGTGGCAAATGGCAACCCTGCCCGGCAAGCGTTATGACATTTTGCCCGCACGGCAGGCAGGCAGTGAGAAGGCGCTTCGCGCGCAATCCGGTCTGTCCGGCTGGCTCTGGATAATGCTGGCGGGCACTGGCGTTATTCTGCTGATCTGCATCTGGTTCGCCCGCCATCTGCTGCTGCGTGGTATCTGCTTCGCCGCTCTGGCCTGGCGGCGACTTTGGACGATCACTTCCCTTCCCGAACTCTATCCACAAAGCAGGAGAAGACGATGAAACAAGCATGCGTGATAGCGGCATTACTGACGGTGTTATCCGGGCCGGTGCTGGCAGCAGATACGCCGCTTTCAGGCTGGCGTGACGGCAAAGCCAAGCGAGCCATCGTCGAATGGGTAACTCAGTCTACAGAGCCGGGCAGCGCCACTTTTATCCCCGTTAATCAGCGCTACGTGGTGTTCGACAATGACGGGACGCTCTGGCCTGAAGCACCGCTGACGTTCCAGCTGCAGTTTGCCTTCGACGAAATAAAGCAGCTGGCACCGCATAATCCGGACTGGCGCAGTGATGCACTGGTACAGGCCGTGCTGAATAATGATGTTAAATCTGTGGCAGCGGCGGGAAAGAAAGGCTTAATGCATATTCTGGCGCTGACCCACAGCAACATAACTACCGAAGAGTTTGATGCGCGCGTGAGCGCCTGGGTGGATACGCAGAAGCATGCGCGCTTTGGCTGTAGGTACGATCAACTGGGTTACCAGCCCATGCGGGAGTTACTGGATTATTTGCGTGAGCATGATTTCAAAACGTGGATAATTTCGGGAGGTGGCGTGGATTTCATGCGCGTGCTCGCCGAAAAAATGTATGGCATCCCGCCTGAACAGGTGGTGGGCTCATTCTCACTCTCAGAGTTTTCACTCAGTGATAATGGCAGCCAGATACGTAAAACCATGAACGGTGCGTTTTATGATGATGAGGCAGCCAAACCTGTCGCTATCCACCTCTTTATGGGACATCGCCCGGTTGCTGCCTTTGGCAACAGTGACGGGGACGTCCCCATGCTGGAATACACCTCGACCAACCCTGCGGCAAAAACATTTGGCCTGCTGGTTCATCATACCGACAGCATCCGCGAATACGCCTACGATACCCATCCGCCCGCTAGCGGCACGCTGGTCAATGGCCTGAAACTGGCTGAAAAATATGGCTGGACGGTAGTCGATATGAAGCAGGACTGGGCAACGGTCTTTGACCCGGCATTGTGTCCTGCTATCGCGAAATAAACGGGCTTAAGAGTCGTACTGAACTCCACAGGCTAAGCCGGAGCCTGAATAATCCGGCATCACAAGGCTGACACGGTTCAGAACCAGGTGAATATGATGGTGGGTAATAATAGCGGGGCTTTAACCGCACTGCTGCTTTGTTTGTTTTCGTCATATTCACAGGCCGGGGAGGAAAAACAAAAACTTGATGATGACCCGACCAAAGTCACCACTAAAGCGGGTATCAGCTGGTCAGATACTTACAACATGGACGACAGTAACGTATCTTTTTCGGGTTCGGTGGCGCTAGACAAAGCCCGCAAGCTGAATGCACGTATCAACAGCGATGCCAGCGAATGGCGTGTAGGCGGCTCGTGGCTCTTTCCTGTCGGGATAGTCAATTTCAACTTTGGTAAAAACGAATACACCAACGGGGCGACGCAGACTAACTATTCGGTTGGCACCTTTATTCCCCTAAGCGTCTTTGGCATTGCGCCCGCCGGATTCCAGATTTTCCCCATGGCAGGATACACCTATAACACCGGTGAAATTAAAGGCTGCAAATCAGAAGGCACCTGCGTATCGCCCCAGTTTGCGGACTCACTGTCACCTGAGTTTGGTTATGACACCATTACCACCTCCGGCAGCAGCGGCTATCTCGGCGTCTTCACCCTCAGGCCACTTTCCCCGTCGCTGACGCTCATTGCTTTTGCGGCAGGGTCTTATGGTTCCAAAAATGACGACGGGGACAATTACAAAGGCTACTTCGGCGGAGCCGGTCTGGGCATCAAGCTGACTGAGCACCAGTCCTTCAACCTGCTGACGTTCGTCATGGACAACAACACCTATCTGGACAGCCCGGACAGCCGGTTTGTGCTTTCTTATAGTTACCAGTTCAACTGATACATCCACGTTCACACGCGGGGGAGTCATTCATGTCGATGTTTGCCCGTTTAATGCTTATTAGCTGCACAATACTGTCGTTGCCGGGGACTTTGCATGGCGCTGAACCTCGTCACTCTCCCACTGCCAGAGAGAATGCACGTACCCTGGTGCTGCTTAATCAGCCGGTTGTCATGTTACAGGCAACGTATGGTCAGACAACGCCTGAAGAGCGTGTGAACCGCATCGTCTCTACCCTGCGCGACCTCAACGCAGAAGATCTCCGTCATCCGGTCGAAACGCAGATGCTGACACGTTATCAGCAACAGGCGGTACTCTTCATCATCAATAAAAAGCCCTTCATGCTGCTGTCGCAGAACGATTTAGATGAGGGTGACGATTTGAGCCTGCCGCAGGCCGCGCTGCGGGTGCAGCAGCGGCTGGAAAATTTGCGTGCTGCGTTGTCAGAGCAGTATTCAAACCGCTATCTGCTGCTGTCAGCGGTGAAAACGGCCGTGGGCTTGGTGCTGCTTATTGCACTGTGCTTGTGGCTGCAGCGGGGTCGTCAAGCCGTAAGGCGGTATTGTCAGGCGCGAGAATTGCGCAGCGATCGCTCCGCTCGCTCGCAGCTCCGCAGGTTAACCGGCAATATTGAGGTGCATCTGGCAACGGCGTCAGCGATGCTGATTGGCACGCTTGCCGGCTGGTTTTATCTCAGCTGGGTACTGCGACTCTTCCCCTGGACGCGCATCTGGGGCATGGAGCTTGGCGCTTACACCCTCATGCTGCTGCAGCGTATAGGTCTGGCTGTACTCTCCGCTCTGCCGGGTTTGTGCGTGGTGCTGGCCATTGTCTTTATCACGGCACTGCTGTTGCGTCTGCTGAGAATGGTGTTACAACGCGTGGAATCAGGCAGCTTGCAACTACCCGGCGTCCATCGCGATACCGTCGGGGTCACACGCAGGCTGGTGAGCGTGGTAATTTGGCTGTTCGCACTTTCAGCCGCCTATCCATTTCTTCCGGGAGCTGACTCACTGGCCTTTAAGGGCATCAGCGTCTTTCTGGGACTGATGCTGACGCTGGGATCCGCCGGCGTGATGAATCATGCCATGAGCGGGCTGGTGTTAACCTATTCACGCGCATTGCGGCGCGGCGATGTCATTCGTATTACCGACCATGAAGGCAAAGTCAGTGAGGTGGGCATGCTGGCCACCAAACTCCTGACCCGGGAAAACTATGAAGTGACGATACCCAACGCCGTAGTAGTGAGCGGAAAAATTGTTAACCTCAGTTCACAGTCTCGCGGCCAAGGTGTTCCTGTCACCACCACAGTGACCATCGGTTACGACACGCCCTGGCGTCAGGTGCATGCCATGCTGGAGCTGGCCGCCAGCCGCACGGCGGAAATTCAGAGAGACGAGCCCGTGATTGTCAGGCAGCTGTCGCTGATGGACTGGTACATCGCTTATGAGTTGCAGGTGATTATTCATCCGGGCGCGTCACTGGCCGGCGTGCGCAGTGAGTTGCACGGACACATACAGGACGTGTTTAATGAGTTTGGTGTCCAGATCATGTCACCCAATTTTGTGGGGCAGCCAGAAGGTGCGGTATTGGTGCAGCCGGAAGACCGTTTTAGGGCACCGGCCAATCCTCCAGAGGGCAATGTTTCACGATGACATACAAGTAGATTCGTTTTCCTGAATCTGAATTACATTAAAGAATTCTGTATGGGTATTATCTGCATTGCACGCGTTAGCCGGTGAAATAATGAATAGTCGGAATAATTAAAATCTTTTTGCTTCTAAATATCTGAGGCGTTGGCGTGTTATCACGAAAAAATGGATAAATTACGAATACAGTTTTGAAGTCATGCTCATGTGCGTGTATCACCGCTGGAACATAAAGTTGTCTCAAGAGCATGACCTTGTCAGTATCAGAAACTACCCTTAGCCTCTCAGTATTCTTCAGATCATCGTTTAATCAATATTTAGAGCTGTTTTATCCATATTATTCACGGCAGGGTAATTCTTATGGATTGCCATGCTTTTCAAAAAAAATGATTTTAATTTGATGTTTAATTCATTATTTTTGAATGATAATCCT
>OBJT01000518.1_pt1 | contig 9955 bp, 10 predicted proteins | sample 1519861 | NCBI WGS metagenome assembly OBJT01 (sample SAMN02401118, study PRJEB22541) | soil metagenome, isolate JX
AAACGAAGCCAAACAAGAATAAATTAGCGCCTCTATTAACTGGTAGCGAATAATTAATACAACATCCAATGTTTTTTTGAATTTGTGAACTACTTCCAAATTATTTCTCTTTATTCGCCACCAGCGATAATTGACACCACTGTGCCAGCTGTTTTATCGCTTCCTCCACTTCCGCATTCCAGCCAAAACCGGCATTCAAGCGGAAACAGTGATCGTAGCGGTGATCGGTGGCGAAGATGTGGCCGGGCGCGATGCCGATGCCCGCGTTGCGTGCTTTAAGAAATAGCGCGCGCACGTTTAACGACTGTATTGGCATTTCCACCCACAATACGTAACCGCCTTCGGGGTCCGATACACGCGTGCCCGCCGGGAAATAACGCAGCACCGCCTGGCGCATATGGTGGATTTGATTCTTGAGCTCACGACGCAATTTGCGTAGATGCGCATCGTAGCCACCGCTGCGCAGTAATTCGGCAATGGCTGCCTGTGACAGCACCGAGGTGCCCATGCTGGTGGTGTATTTCAGCGAGGCGATTTTGCGCATGTAATTGCTGCTGTGCACCCAGCCAATGCGGATGCCGGGCGCGACCGTTTTCGAGAAGCCGCTACACAGGATGGCATTCGGGCTGAAAGCGCGCATCGGAAACGGACGACGATCGCCAAACGCCGTATCACCAAAGATATCGTCCTCAATGATCACCACATCGTTCTCATCAGCCTGACGCGCAATGTACGCCTTCTGCTCATTGGGAATGCTTTTTCCCAGCGGATTGTTGATGTTGTTGATGGTGAGGTAAGCCTGCACGGCTTTGCGTTGGAACAGAGCGGTGAGTTTGGTGACGTTAACGTAGCCCTCAGGCCCGGCTTCCACTTCAATCACGCGCAGGTTGAGGTTATGCAGCATCTGTAGCAGCACGAAGTAGCAGGGCGATTCCACTGCCACGATATCGCCGGGTCGTGTGGTGGCGCGCAGTGCGAGTGAAATCGCTTCAATACAGCCGTTGGTGATCAGGATGTCATCGGCGCTGATATTGCAGCCATAATCCACCGCACGGCGTGCAATCTCAGCTTTGAGCGGTGCATAGCCCGTACCTTTCACGGTGTTACCCAGCAGCGCCGGTTTGCTGTAACCCATCTGGCGCATCAACAGGCCAATTTTCTTGACCGGATAGAGCGAGATATCACCGTTCGCCAGGTCCAGCCGCACACGACAATCGGAACCGAGCATCGCCAAATGCAGTTCTGTTTGCTCATCCAGCGGCGCCACTTCACGCGGCTGCTCGCTATGTATGGTGGCGGGTAGGGCCTTCTCTATCTTACGCGGCGCAACAAAAAAACCGGACTTGGGACGTGCCACGGCATAGTGCTCATCCTCCAGCGTGCGTAATGTTTTCAGCGCTGTGGTCATACTGACGCTGTACTGCGTCGCCAGCGTGCGCACCGAGGGTAAACGGCTATCAGGCGGCAGCGATCCGCTGTGAATCGCTTGTTTTATCTGCTCTGCGATCTGACGGTAACGACTACTCTGACTCTCCTGTTCACGCGTTCCATCCGTCATCTGTACCACCCCATATCGTGCTGATCTGTGCGTATCCATCAGATTACATTCAAAGTACTTTAGGCTGCATCTGTTAATTCAGCCTCAGACATTCATTCCGTTGCACCTTCGTGGCCCATTTTCCCGACAGTTGCCGCCAGCACGGCAGCTGCGATTTTATTAGCCAAAGGATGAAGTGAAAAATGAATAATCTGTCCACCATGATGAGAGAAATTGAAGGCTATCTTACCCCTGCAATTATCGATTCTGCTCAACGCTGTTCTCAACGTTTACTGGCCGCCCTACCCGATAGCGAACACCCTGCGAACAACCGTGTCTTACTCGCTTATGGCGGTGGCAAAGACAGCAGCTATATGGTGGCATATGTGCGCTACATTCAGGGGCTGATTTGGCAGCAGCACGGCAGCACCTTCCAGCTGCGCATCAGCACCAACCGCCACGCGGCGATGAACAGCAGTGTGATGGAGAATATCGACCGTGTGTACCGCGCATTACAGATCCACGATGATGACTTTACCGAATGCCTGGTGACCGACGGCCTGCAAATCCGCCACTTCGATCGCCACCTGCCGATGCCCGACAGCGTGCGCCAACAAAATCGCAACGATGTGCTGATGAATGGTCACCGCTTCCGGGCGGATGCGCGATCGACCTTTTGCAACGCCTGCAACCTCAGCATGGTCAACTCCTTTGGCCTGGCGGCCCACTTTGAGGGTGGCGTCGATGTAATCATCACGGGTGATTCACCGCAGGAACAAACCGCTTATCTGGCCTGGGCTCGCCATCTCTCCCGCCTGTTTAATGCCCCAGTGGCCGATAAATCACGCGGCTTTAGCGGTTTCCTGCAAACGCTGGATGGTGTGGCGGAACGTTACTTTGCCGACATTTATGGCGCCGATCAGGTCACACCGGCGCACCGCATCACCTGGCAGCTGGAGCGCGATCCGCTGTTCTTCAATATCTATCAAGACACCGCCTATGAAGCCGGAGCGCACTGGGCGTTACTGACCGAATTCATGCACTTCCGCTTCGATGAGCTGATGTTCAGCTTCTCTGAATCGGACTGTGGCAACCCGACGTTAATGGCACATATTCGCGGTCTGCGTGCGGAGACGCTGATGCAGCGCAGCTACGCCGAAGGCATTCGCGAATATGTGCGCTTTGCCCTCGGCCTGATGGAGCAGAAAGATTTTCCACCCCAGCTGATAGCGGAAATGGCTGCGCGTTATCAGGACGATGCCGCAATTGAGAGGGCGCGCCAGCGTGCAGCGGAGTTTGCCGAGCAGGCGTTTGGCCTGAATGAAGCACAGCTGGTGTGCATGATCTACTCGCCGTTTATCGCGCAGGGCTATCAGCTTAACGCTTGGCTACAACAGTTAAACGAGGCGCCCGATGAGCAGTCGATTCGAGCGCTGCTGCGCGGTGACAGCGATGACGTGTTACTGGCCCAGAAGTTGGAGCAGCTCTCCGGCCTAACGGTAGCGCAGTTGCGTCAATGCTGGCGCAGCGCGCAAGTCAGTTCACTGCTGGATGGATCGCGCGGCGATGCGCTCTCGCGCGTACTGCGTTTTGATCCGCATAAGGCAGTGATTCAGGTCAACAACGGTGCCTTGCAAGACATCGTCACTGAAGTGATCTCCGGGCGCTAACCCGGTAAGGCAACGCGATGAGAAAGATTTTCCTGCAGATTGGCGCCACCCGTGACGGACAAAATCCGTATTGTGCGGTGGCAAAACGCGAAGGCTATTTTACCGTGCTCGCCGAGATGGGCGACTTTGTCGACTATCAAAGCTTAAGCATCCAGCATCCGTTCGATCTGATTGTGCGCCTCGATCGCCCGGAAAATCCGTGGGATGTGCTGCAAGCTTGCCTGCGCGCCGGGCTACTTGAACATCCTCATGTGGTGCTGGCAGGCTTCGAAGCCTATAACGCCAGCGCCGGTCGCGTGCGTGAATTGCTGGCCGGGCCGGATGCGGGGCCGTGCTTTATCCCACCGGATAAGTACGCGCAGCGCATGGCATTGCGTAAAGCCTGGCCACGCTTTCCCCAGCCGGAGTTCCGCTTCTTTGCCTCGCCGCTTAGCATCCGCGATGCGCGCGTTGCGCTGCTCTATCCGTGCGTCATCAAACCGGTGGATGGCGGTGGGGGGCTGGGTATCTGGTTGGTGGAAGAGGCCAGCCAGTTGGATGCGGTGATCGCCAAACTGGTGGACACCGTAAACTATGGCGGACGCGGCTTTAGTGGCTTTATCGTCGAAAGCTGGCTGGCGGGTGATGAATACTCGCTACAGGGTGTCGTGGATAACGGCCACGCTGTGGCGCTGACCTGCTGCCAGAAGGTGATCGAGCACCATATCGACAGTGACGGTTGTATCAGCTTCTACGAATCTGGCCATGTGGCAACGTCAGCACAGCATCTGCCGGCCGCGTTTGCCAGCCTGATGAATTTCTGTTGTGAAACCTTAGGCTATCGTCAGGGCGCATTTCACATCGATTTTATTATGGTGAACGGTGAACCGCACTTCCTGGAAATGGGCTTCCGCTTATCAGGCATGGGGGTGGTGAATCTGGTAGAGGAAGTCACCGGCATCAACTGGGCCGATGTGGCGTTTCAGATTGAAGCGGGGAACGGCTTGCCTCAGCTACACTTCTCGCCGCAATCCCAAGCCATTGGGCGCTTGCGTCTGCGCCAGCGTTTGCAGCATGACGCCGCAGAGCGCTGGATCGCGCAGCACCAGCGCGGCCAACTGCTGCCGCCACTCAATCTACCGACATTTGAGGTATCACCGCGATCCTCACTCTATTCCGACCTTACTCGCCATGCCGGGATTCTCGCTACCTTCCGCCTCGCCGCTGACAGCCGTGACGAGGTGCTGGCGGTGTTCCATCACATCCTCGAGGTTCCCACTTTGGTTTCACGGAGAGATTTACTATGTGCAGAATGATTCTGGCACACGGCCAGTTTGATGCTGCGGCGGTGCTCGATGCCGCACGCGCCATGAGTTGTGGCGAAACCGCCACGCATGAGGGTCCGATTAAGCAGCATCCTAACGGCTGGGGGTGTTTGTGGCGGGAACAGGGGCATATTCGCACCCTGCACGGCACAGGCACTTTCGCCGATGCGTTGCCCGGCATTGATGTGGATCGCCTGCGCCACAGTCGTTTTTTGGCGGTACATGTACGCCACGCTACGCTGAGCAAAAATCAGGGAATCGAGTTTTCTCATCCGCTATGGCGCACCAGCGGCGCAACGCAGTGGTACATGATGCACAACGGTTTTTTGCCCACTGTGTACGCACAATTAGGGATGGCCGAATCGCGTTTCGACTCTGCCGAATATCTGGAATATATCGTTGACCAAGCCACCCCCGCTGATTTCACGCGTGATTATCTGCGTGAAAAAATGGCCCGCGTGGCACCGGGCGGCAGTGCCGCCAATGCCATTTTTGTGACACGCGATAAAGCCTGGGCATGGCAGTGGCATCCCGATGACACCCCTTACCCCAACTATTTCACGCTGCACCGTCTGCATAACAACAGCACCACTATTATCTCTTCTGAACCTATTACAGCACTGGGCACGGCGTCTGACTGGCACCGTATGAACAACCATGAACTTCATGAATTTCCATTTGGGGAGTGATCAGCATGGCCATTTTCAATCAGATACGCGTTATCAATCCTAAGATGTTTGTCGAAAGTGCCTGGCTGGATGACATTGTCACAGCGCGCGTGCCGCTGCTGGTGCTGCGCAATTTTCTGACGCCTGAAGTGCGCGAAGCCGTGGTTGATGATTTGCAACAGTGCCGCCAAGAGGTGCGCGTCTCGCACTACCCTAACGGGGCACTGACCACTCTCGGCCCCTATTTGGCCAAGCACACCCGCGCGCCAGAAAACTATTTCACCGAACTGCGTGATATTCAGCCTGCGTTGCCCCCTTCGCTGCACTGCCTACGCGATCAGGTCTACAACTGGGTGAAACACTCTCTGCGTCTGGAGAGCCTGCAAACCGCCAGCGAGCCTGAACTGGGCAACTATGCGGGTTCGATCGTGCGCTTCCACGCCAACGGCGTTGCCAACCCACTGCATAACGACAACATCGTGCGCGATGCCGCTGGCAGTGGTCTGGCCGTGACCAACATCCTGCATCAACTGAGCTGCGTGGTCTGCTTGCAAGAGTGCGACGCCGGCGGTGAGCTGCGCATTTTCAATAAGAAGTGGGAGCCGATTGATGAGCGCTTCAAAACGCCGGGTGAACTTGGATACCAAACCGGCGTGATTGAGCAAAGCGAGGCATGTGAGTTCTCTCCTCGCAGCGGCGATATCTATCTGTTTAATCCTGCTTTTTATCACGAGATTGATCGCGTGGAAGGCGACACGCGCATCACTATGGGCTTTTTCTTTGGCCTGACCGACAAAAAAATGAAGCACGCCATTGCCTGGAGTTAACGCCGGGCCTTCGACGAGGAGATGAACATGAATACCTACGAAAAAATCACCACCCTGCTGGATCAACACCACGCAGACTATCGCGTGGTGGAGCATGAGGCCATCGGTCAGACCGATGTGATCAGCGCCATCCGCGGCAACGATCTGAATCAGGCCGCCAAAGCGATGGTGCTGGAAGTGACCATGCCAGACGGTGCCGATGCGCGTTACCTGCTGGCGATTGTACCGGGCGACTGCAAGATCAACTTCAAAAGCGCCGCGCGCGCCATTGGTGGCAAGAAGTCGAGCTTTGCCGCGCCAGAGAAAGCACAGGAGCTGACGCAGTGTGTGATGGGCGCGGTGCCGCCCTTTAGTTTTGATGACCGACTGGCGCTGCGCGTCGATGCACGCCTGCGTGATGTCGGCACGTTATGGTTTAACGCCGGTGCGCTGGAGCGTTCCGTGGCGCTGAATGTGGATGATTTCTTTCGTGTTGTCGGCGATGACTGTTGTGCAGACATCGCCACTCCGATGACGGCAACTGCCTGAAGCGGCTGTAAGGAACAAGTATGTCAGTCAAAGATATGATGTTAGCGCTGTGTGTGGTGGTGGCGTGGGGTGTGAACTTTGTGGTGATCAAATTGGGTCTGCATGACATGCCACCGTTTTTACTGGCGGGACTGCGCTTTGCGCTAGTGGCGTTTCCCGCGATTTTCTTTGTGAAGCGCCCGCAGATCCCACTGCGCTGGCTGGTGGTCTACGGCATGACCATCAGTTTTGGTCAGTTCGCCTTCCTGTTCCTTGCCATCAAACTTGGAATGCCAGCCGGACTGGCCTCATTGGTATTACAGGCGCAGGCGTTCTTTACCCTGTTGCTGGGTGCCTTGTTCCTGGCGGAGAAGTTGCGCTGGAACCACATCGCAGGGATTCTGGTCGCCACACTCGGTATGTTCATGCTGGCCAGCGCGGGCATGGAAGGCCAGACCACGGCAGGTATTACCCTGACGACCATGATGTTGACGCTGGCAGCAGCGTTGTCATGGGGCTTGGGCAATATCACCAATAAGATCATTTTGCGAAATCGCAACGTGCCCGTGATGTCTTTGGTGGTCTGGAGTGCGTTGGTGCCCGTCGTGCCGTTTTTTGCCTGCTCATGGTGGTTTGATGGTGAAGCTCAGATCGTCACCAGTTTGCTCAACATCTCATTGCAGACGGTGCTGGCACTGATTTATCTCGCGTTTGTTGCCACCATCGTCGGCTATGCGATTTGGGGCAATTTGCTCAGTCGCTATGAGACCTGGCGTGTGGCTCCTCTGTCACTGCTGGTACCCGTCGTTGGTATCCTGAGTGCCGCACTCGTTCTGGACGAAACCCTGTCTGCACAAGAAATCATTGGGGCGTCGGTCATTATTCTCGGCCTGCTGGTGAATGTGTTTGGTGGCATGGTGAGCCAGCGATTTCTAGTGCGTACCTGAGCCGCAGACATAAAAAAACGCCGCATCGCTGCGGCGTTTCTCTTCTCAACACAACATCCTTAATTCAGGATTTCAATGCGACGCGGTTTCGCCTCTTCAGGAACGATACGTTCCAGATCGATGCTCAGCAGGCCCAGTTCGAGACGCGCATCACGCACCACGATATGATCGGCAAGCTGGAATTTGCGCTCAAAATTACGCTCGGCGATACCCTGATACAGGTATTTGCGCTCCGGTTGCTCTTCCGGATGCGCGCCGCGAATAACCAGCACGTTGTCGTGTGAGGTGATATCTAACTCGCTCTGGGCAAAGCCCGCAACGGCAATGGTGATGCGATAGTGGTTTTCATCCACCAGCTCGACATTGTAAGGAGGATAGCCACCATTGGCCTGGTTCTGATTGGACTCAAGCAGGCTAAACAGACGGTCGAAACCAATTGCAGAACGATAAAGCGGAGTGAGATCAAAGTTACGCATAAAAAGACTCCTGAAAATCAGCAAGTTTTGGCAACCTTCCACCATGGACAGGTTGTGAGGCCCGCTGCCGTCCCTGTCGGCAACAGCAACGCGACCCTGAGGTAAAAATGGGTGCGCTTTAATCGCTTTCAAGGGCAGTACGTATTTTTTTGCAGCAATTTTGACGAAATAGCATACACTCAGGAATTCTTCGCCTGCATAGCACGACACAGCCACAGAGCTTTGCTGCTGCAGGAGACACACTCCAGCCAGAGGTGATGGCTGTAGGGATGATGAAATGAAAATGATGAAAAGCTTTCCGCTGACAGGTCTTCTGGTTTGCGGTGTTTTGACTACTTCGGGTTGCTCCAGCGTCATGACTCACACTGGCGCCAGCCAAGGCTATTACCCCGGCACGCGTGCCAGCGCAGATATGATTGCCGACGATAATACCAGTTGGGCGATCAAGCCACTGGCGGCCATCGATTTGCCGTTTTCAGCGGTGTTAGATACGATTCTGTTGCCGTGGGATTACTTTCGTTCTGACAATAATTCGGCGCATGACCGTGTGCTGCAGAGTGAAAAAATGGCTGGCACCGATGCCAGCCTGGCAACTGCCGCTGCTATGCCTCCGACGTCGCACTGACGCAGAACAGCTGACGCCAGCCCTCAATTTCCCGCATATATGCGATCTGTTTGCCGTCCGGTGACCACACTACCGCATCACCGGAAGGCGGCTGGTCGCTGCGTTTTGTTAAGCGCGTGCAGTGCCCGGTCGCCACATCACAGCGCATCACGCTGTTATCACAAATAAAGGTGATGGCTTCGCCCGATGGCTGCCAACTAAATGCCGACTGAATACTGCTGCTGAGCTGGGTAATCTGGCGCGGGACGCCGCCGTTTGGCGAGACGCTCCACAGCTGCACGACACCCTTTTCGTCTGCCAGCAGATAAGCGATGACGCTACCGTCTGGTGCGGCGCGCAGCCAATGCCGTGGCTGTAATGCCAATCCTTTGCTGTGCGTAACCCGGCGTTGCTGCACTCCCGCCGGTGGCGCAGGCAGTTTATCCACTGTGCCTTGCAACGGTGATGCGTCTGCTTTCGCGTAATCACCGGTTGCCTCTGGCAGATCCACTACAAACACTTCGGGGACTTTGTCACCGTTCGAAGCGCGCGTATCGCCAATAAAGGCCAGCGCCCAGCGCTGCCAACTGCCATCAGGTTTCTGATAACCGCGATCGCCAATCCAGCACTCTTCATAGGCGCGGTCAATCTGATCGCTGCCCGCTTGTGGATCGCGCGTGGTCTGGCTTACCAACACGCAGTAATGGCTGCCATCATACTCGCGGGGATGCTGCTTAGGCGGGCACACCGGATGCAGCGGTACCGCTACGCCCACGTTACGCAGATCGTCACGCGCATCTTTCTCATGCATCACATGGTCGTTATAGGTAAAACTGAGGCGCGATCCGTCTGGGCTAAAGACGTGAACATGCGAACCGCCACGCAAGGCACCTGCCGTGTAGGGCGCGGTGATGTCACAGGCATCGAGATTCTCGGCATGGCCTTGCTGCACGATCACGCCACGGCGATGATGAAAATCGTAGTGCCAGTGCGCATCGGGATGCTCCGGGCCATGGATACAGACATAGCGCGGCGGCAGATCTGGGCTAACGGTGACAACACCAACGTGCGCCCCCTCGCGGGCCTGATACAGCACTTCGACCGCACCGCTCGCCACGTTGACGCGCTCGATGGTTAAGCTGGTAAAAGAAGCCCCCGACGGGCGAACGTCAAACGCCAGCCACTGGCTATCGGCGGTCCAGACATTGATATTGGTAAGTTGATGGTGACGCTGTGCAAAGGTGAGTTGTTTTTCTGACATGAGGCAACCTTACATCCAACAGTTACCGAACAAATTACGCGATTATGAGAGGGGGTGCAGCAAGTTTGCCATTCACAAGGCCGCCATAAATGGCGTAATGCTTGTCAGGTAAGGGGCTCTTCAGGTGAGGCTGTCATTTTCTTAAAATGGCGGC
>OBJT01000521.1_pt1 | contig 9922 bp, 9 predicted proteins | sample 1519861 | NCBI WGS metagenome assembly OBJT01 (sample SAMN02401118, study PRJEB22541) | soil metagenome, isolate JX
TAGTGGCTAACCGACTCACGGATTTTAAAGAGGACAAGTTATGTATAACACCCTGGGCAATCAGTACGATAACTCCCTGGTTTCTAACGCCTTCGGTTTCATGCGCTTTCCGGTGAATTTTCAGCCCTATGACAGCGATGCCGAGTGGGTTATCACCGGTGTACCTTTCGATGCCGCGACGTCAGGCCGTCCTGGCAGCCGCTTAGGACCGGGTGCAATCCGTCAAATCTCCACCAACCTCGCTTGGGAAGGTTGCCGCTGGCCATGGGATTTCGATCTGCGTCAGCGTCTGAACGTAGTGGATTGTGGTGATCTGGTTTACGCCTTCGGTGATTCACAGGATCTCTCGGACAAGCTGCAGGCTCATGCTGAGAAGCTGCTGGCAAACGGCAAACGTATGCTGACCTTCGGTGGCGACCACTATGTCACTCTGCCGCTGCTGCGCGCACATGCCAAACACTTTGGCAAGATGGCGCTGGTACACTTCGATGCCCATACCGATACCTATTCCAACGGCCCAACCTTTGACCACGGCACCATGTTCTTCACAGCGCCGAAAGAAGGTTTGATCGATCCGAATCACTCTGTCCAGATTGGTATCCGTACCGAGTTTGATAAGAGCCTTGGCTTTAACGTATTGGATGCGGCACAGGTTAACGATCGCAGCGTGGATGATATCCTGGCAGAAGTGAAGCGTACCGTGGGCGACTTGCCGGTCTATCTGACCTTTGATATTGACTGCCTGGACCCAGCACATGCGCCGGGCACCGGTACGCCTGTGGTTGGCGGTTTGACCAGCGATAAAGCCACCAAGTTGATTCGTGGTTTGCAGGGGATGAACATCGTCGGTATGGATCTGGTTGAAGTGGCACCAGGTTATGACCACGCCGATCTGACTTCATTGGCAGCGGCTACGATTGCGCTGGATATGCTGCACGTTCAGGCAGCGAACAAAGGCTAATCAGTTGTGGGCAAGGTTTGAACCTTGCCCACCTCTTAGTAATCGTTGTTGATATCGTTGATAGCGGAACGCACTACAACAAAACCGGTTATAGCCAGTAAAGCGACTGCGCTAATGAAGATTGTTGTTAGCATAAGTGGCTCCTCTCAGAGTATTTGAACCACGCTACATTTTATTTGTGACACAAATCTTGCGGTTCTCGCGAAATCAGAATCATCCGTTTAGCCCGCTCAGGCTTGGCCATCATTTGTTATTCCACGCTATCGTTACGCTTCTGCTTTTTCGTACTCCATACTTGTTCATCTATCAGTAGTTATCGGCTGTATTTGGCTGATTTGTATGGCTGTATTGCGAATTTGTGAAGCATGTTGGATTAGCGCAAAAACACAGGCGGTTATGCGCGATAACTCGCGCCATTACGCTTCAAATTGAACATTGATGCAGGGGAGTGAGGGGGGGATGATAAAGGTGGGTGCAAAACTGATGGGGCGTTCCTTTGCCCTCGACTTCCCCGGTTCCTAATAATCATCGTTGATGTCCTGTGAGGCAGACCGTATCACCAGATACGCGCCCAGCAGCACAACGGCGATAACAATGGCGATAATGATCAGAATGGTCAGCATATATGTGATGCTCCTGTGACTCTCTCTGACTGCGCCTGTAATCAAAAAGTCATTGTAGACCATGCCCAATTTCGCATGGCCGGTGCGGCATTACGCGGAGCATTATCACGCTTCTCATCTCAACGCTTCGACAATTGAATGGTGACAAACTGTTATCAGCTCGGTGTAGCTATACTTTGGGGCGTAGGTCATTAATCGCTTCGTTAATCACGGTTACACAATCTTCGGAGGTCAACATGGGCTTTCTGGATGAATTAGTCGGTTCGCTGGGGAACGGCAACGGTCAGGGCAATCAGCTAGGTCAGTTACAGGCGATCTGGAACTGGGTGCAGGAGCAGGGCGGTATCGAAGTGCTGCTGCAAAAGTTTCAGCAAGGCGGGCTAGGTGAAGTGTTGGGATCCTGGATCGGCACGGGCGGTAATCAGCAAGTTGGGGGCGGTGAGATTCAGAATGCTTTTGGGCAGGATGAGCTGCAATCGCTGGCGGATAAGTTAGGCACGGATGTGAACGGTGCATCTGGCACCCTGGCGGCGCTGTTGCCACAGCTGATCGATAAGATGTCGCCACAGGGTCAGTTGGATGAACAGAGTCTGCACAACAACCAGCTGGATCTGGGTTCGATGGTAGATGATTTGTTCAAGCGATGACGGATCGGGGCGGCCAGAAAGCCGCCCCTGCAATATCCAAACCGTTATTTCCCGTCTGCCGCTATGCGATCGCGAATATGCTGCGCGCGCGCTGCCGAATCAGGGTGCGAATCAAACATTGAACTCGTTTGGCCCTGCTGCATGTTGGCCAGTTTCTCGAAACTGGTGGCTAAGCCCAGCGGATTGATGCCGCGTTTCTTCATCAGATCGTAGGAGTAGTCATCCGCTTGGGATTCCTGCGTCTGCGAGAACTGTGCATTCACCAGCTTCTCACTCAAATCACCCAGCTGTGACTGCGAGAGTTGCCCAATCACACCACCCACAGATGCCGCAGCCGTGCGCGCCGCTGTGGTGGCATAAGCGACCTGCATCGCTTTGCGCGTATGGCCGAGCGCCACGTGGCCCATCTCATGGCCGAGCACACCTTCTACTTCGTTGTCGGTCATCATGTCCATCAAACCGCTGTAAACACGGATGCAGCCATTCGCCATCGCCCACGCGTTCACATCTTTGGTCAGATAGACTTTGTAATTGGCTGGCACGCCGTTGATGTTATCGCCCAGCGCGGCCGCGATTTTGTTCAGGCGCTGCTGGTATTCACTGTTGGCGGGTGCAACCTGGTTGTCTTTATCCATCTGGGCACAAGACTGATCGCTCAGCTGTTTGACCTGTGAATCATTTAACGTGTAAGCCTGATAAGCCTGCGCGCCGGATTGCAGCAGCGCATTATTATCCATTCCTTCGCAGCCGCTCAGCAGCGAAGCGATTCCCACAGCAAGTATCGTGGCGCGGATTTTCATTTAGTGGTCCTTTGCGTAACAAGGTAGAGAAAACAAACACCTGAAATTAAGATCGGTGTTCAAACGCTTTGTTTATAGCTCGCATCCTGTTCGCTGGCTAGCAGACAAGCCCCGAATTGCAACCGTTTCCCCGCTATTTAGCATTCGCATACATGTACTTTTGCACCGATTTTCATGTACATTGATGTGCGACTTTTTTCACGCTTCGCCTGATAACTGATTAATTACAATACGTTAAGCGCGGCGGAGCATTAATCCGACCTGGAGTAGAAGATGCCCTCTCGTAAAGAGCTTGCCAACGCCATTCGCGCGTTAAGTATGGATGCAGTACAGAAAGCTAAATCGGGACATCCGGGTGCCCCTATGGGCATGGCCGACATCGCTGAAGTTCTGTGGCGTGATTTCCTGAACCACAATCCGACTAACCCGCTGTGGGCAGATCGTGACCGCTTCGTGCTGTCGAACGGTCATGGCTCAATGCTGATTTACAGCCTGCTGCACCTCACCGGTTATGACCTGCCGATGAGCGAGCTGCAGAACTTCCGTCAGCTGCACTCTAAAACTCCAGGCCACCCAGAATACGGCTACACTGCTGGCGTTGAAACCACCACCGGTCCACTGGGCCAGGGTATCGCTAACGCCGTGGGCTTCGCGATTGCTGAGCGCACGCTGGCGGCACAGTTCAACCGTCCTGGCCATGACATCGTTGACCACAACACCTACGTGTTCATGGGCGACGGCTGCATGATGGAAGGTATCTCACACGAAGTGTGCTCCATCGCCGGTACCCTGAAACTGGGTAAACTGGTTGCCTTCTATGATGACAACGGCATCTCTATCGACGGTCACGTTGATGGCTGGTTCACCGACGACACCGCAGCACGCTTCGAAGCTTACGGCTGGCACGTGGTGCGTGGTGTAGACGGTCACGATGCAGACTCGATCAAAAAAGCGGTTGAAGAAGCTAAAGCCGTATCTGACAAACCTTCACTGCTGATGTGCAAAACCATCATCGGTTTCGGTTCTCCAAACAAAGCCGGTACGCACGATTCACACGGCGCACCGCTGGGCGACGACGAAATCGCACTGACCCGCAAACAGCTGGGCTGGAACCACGCGCCGTTTGAAATTCCTTCAGACATCTACGCGCAGTGGGATGCGAAAGAAGCCGGTCAGGCGAAAGAGTCCGCATGGGATCAGAAGTTTGCCGCTTATGCTGCAGCACACCCAGAACTGGCTGCTGAGTTCAAGCGTCGCACCAACAATGAACTGCCAGCGAACTGGGAAACCGAATCGCAGAAGTTCATCGAGCAGCTTCAGGCTAACCCGGCGAAAATCGCCAGCCGTAAAGCGTCTCAGAATGCGATTGAAGCCTTTGGTAAAATCCTGCCGGAATACCTGGGCGGCTCCGCTGACCTGGCACCAAGCAACCTGACTATGTGGTCTGGTTCTAAGCCAATCAACGAAGATGCAGCGGGTAACTACATCCATTACGGCGTGCGCGAATTCGGTATGACCGCGATCGCTAACGGCCTGGCACTGCACGGTGGTTTCCTGCCGTACACCGCGACCTTCCTGATGTTTGTAGAATACGCACGTAACGCGGCGCGTATGGCTGCACTGATGAAGATTCGTCAGATCATGGTCTACACCCACGATTCAATCGGTCTGGGTGAAGATGGTCCAACGCACCAGCCGGTAGAGCAGATGGCAAGCCTGCGCGTGACGCCAAACATGAGCCTGTGGCGTCCATGTGACCAGGTTGAATCTGCTGTGGCATGGAAATACGCGATTGAGCGTGTTGACGGCCCATCAGTGCTGGTGTTCTCTCGTCAGAACCTGGCGCAGCAGGATCGTACCGCTGAGCAGCTGGCGAACGTGGCACGCGGTGGTTATGTGCTGAAAGACAGCGAAGGTACGCCAGAGCTGATCCTGATCGCCACCGGTTCAGAAGTTGAACTGGCGGTTGCCGCTTACGACAAGCTGACTAGCGAAGGCCGTAAAGTGCGCGTGGTGTCTATGCCTTCTACCGATGCCTTCGACAAGCAGGACGCGGCTTACCGTGAATCTGTACTGCCGAAAGCGGTTGCTGCACGTGTGGCTATCGAAGCGGGTATCGCAGACTACTGGTTCAAATACACCGGTCTGAATGGCGCTATCGTTGGCATGACCACCTTCGGTGAGTCTGCTCCAGCAGAGCTGCTGTTCAAAGAGTTCGGCTTCACCGTTGAGAACGTGGTGAACACCGCGAAATCTATTCTGTAATCAGCGGCCGCTATAAAGGGCGGCCCTACAGGTGATTTTCGCTAATGAAGGTGCGCATTGTTGTGCACCTTTTTTCATTTCAGCTCCCGCCCTCAAACCTGAAACGGTTCAATTATTCCTGCAGTAATAATTTTTACATGCGAATTATGTGACGTAGATCCAATAATCAGCAGCGCAATTGATCGCAATCATTCCTGTTATTCCTTGCATGCTTTATTCTAGCTGAACCGTTTCAGTTGCGATTCAGTGGCATCATTTTGCAACGTTAAGCGGGCAATAATTCCCTGTACAAAACGCAGCGAAACGCTCAAGGTATTTGGCACGTTTTTTTGGGCTGTTGTTGCAGGAAGTGAGATGACCGTTCGCATAGCAATTAATGGTTTTGGCCGTATCGGACGCAATGTGTTGCGTGCGTTGTACGAAACCGGCCGCCGCGCTGAGATCACCGTGGTGGCGATAAACGAGCTGGCTGAAGCCACTGGCATGGCGCATTTGCTGAAGTATGACACCAGCCATGGCCGCTTTGCCTGGGATGTGCGCCAGGAGCGCGATCAGCTGTTCGTGGGCGACGACACCATCCGCATTCTGCATCTGGCCGATATCGATGCACTGCCGTGGCAGGAACTGAATGTCGATATCGTGCTGGATTGTACCGGGGTATACGGCAGCCGCGCCGATGGCGAAGCGCATCTGCAGGCGGGCGCGAAGAAAGTGTTGTTCTCGCATCCGGGTGGTAATGATTTGGATGCCACCGTGGTGTTCGGCGTTAACGAACAAGCTCTTAAACAAACTGACCGCATTGTCTCCAACGCATCCTGCACCACCAACTGCATTATTCCGGTGATCAAGTTGCTGGATGACGCCTTCGGAATTGAGTCAGGCACCGTGACCACGATTCACTCGGCGATGCACGACCAACAGGTGATTGACGCCTATCACAGCGATCTGCGTCGTACCCGTGCCGCCAGCCAATCGATCATTCCGGTGGATACGCGTCTTGCTGCGGGCATTACCCGTATTTTTCCGAAATTTAACGACCGCTTCGAAGCCATCGCTGTCCGTGTTCCCACGATCAACGTGACAGCCATTGATTTGAGCGTTTCAGTACGCGAAGCCGTGAAGGCTTGTGAGGTCAATGCCTTGCTGCAAAACGCGTCAGAAGGGGCGTTTCGTGGTATAGTTGACTATACGGAATTACCGTTAGTCTCAGTAGATTTCAACCATGATCCGCACAGTGCCATAGTGGACGGCACACAAACGCGGGTCAGTGGTCACCACCTGATCAAAACCTTGGTTTGGTGTGACAACGAATGGGGCTTTGCTAACCGCATGATCGACACCACGTTAGCAATGGCCGCAAGCGGTTTCAGGTAAGACGCGGACTGCGTCTGGCAAAACTTATGAGAATCAACGAGAGGGTTCACCATGTCTGTAATTAAAATGACCGATCTGGATCTTGCTGGTAAGCGTGTTCTGATCCGTGCCGATCTCAACGTGCCAGTGAAAGAAGGGAAAGTGACGTCAGATGCACGTATCCGTGCTTCTCTGCCTACCATCGAAGCGGCGTTGAAACAGGGCGCGAAAGTGATGGTTACCTCTCACCTGGGTCGCCCGACCGAAGGTGAATACAACGAAGAATTCTCCCTCCTGCCTGTTGTTAACTACCTGAAAGACAAACTGAACGGCACCACCGTTACCCTGGCGAAAGATTACCTCGACGGCGTTGAAGTTGGCGCAGGTGAGCTGGTGGTTCTGGAAAACGTTCGCTTCAACAAAGGCGAGAAGAAAGACGAAGAGACCCTGTCGAAGAAATATGCCGCACTGTGCGACGTCTTCGTGATGGATGCTTTCGGTACTGCGCACCGCGCGCAGGCTTCGACCCACGGTGTAGGCAAATTCGCACCGATCGCTTGTGCTGGCCCGCTGCTGTCTGCGGAGCTGGAAGCGCTGGGTAAAGTGATGAGCAACCCAGAGCGTCCGCTGGTCGCCGTTGTGGGTGGTTCTAAAGTCTCTACTAAATTCGACGTGCTGCAGTCTCTGGTGAAAATCGCGGATACCGTGATTGTCGGCGGCGGCATCGCTAACACCTTCGTGGCTATCGACAACAACGTCGGTAAATCACTGTACGAACCAGACTTCGTTGAAGCGGCGAAAAAGCTGCGTGACGAGCACGGCATCCCAGTTCCAACCGACTCTCGCGTAGGAACGGAATTCTCTGAAACTGCCCCTTCAACCGTGAAAAAGGTTTCCGAAGTGGCGGATAACGAAGAGATTATGGACTTCGGTGACGAAACCGCACAGGCAATGGCGAAACTGCTGAAAGAAGCAAAAACCATTCTGTGGAACGGTCCAGTTGGCGTGTTCGAATTCCCGAACTTCCGCAAAGGCACCGAAATCGTGGCGAACGCGATTGCAGACAGCGACGCGTTCTCTGTTGCGGGCGGCGGCGATACCTTGGCAGCGATTGACCTGTTCGGTCTCGAAGACAAGATCTCCTACATCTCTACCGGCGGTGGCGCATTCCTCGAGTTCGTGGAAGGCAAAAAACTGCCAGCGGTAGCGATGCTGGAAGAGCGCGCTAAGCAGTAATTTTTGGGGGCGGCGCTTCGGCGCCGTCTGAAGGCTTGCCCATCCTGGGCAAAAAATCGACGTCCCCTCGTGGGATGAACGGTAACGAAACAGGACACAACCATGTCTAAAATTTTTGATTTCGTAAAACCCGGCGTTGTCACTGGTGATGACGTTCAGAAAGTTTTCCAAGTAGCGAAAGAAAACAAATTCGCTCTGCCTGCAGTTAACTGCGTCGGCACGGACTCCATCAACGCGGTACTGGAAGCTGCGGCCAAAGTTAAAGCGCCGGTCATCGTTCAGTTCTCCAATGGTGGTGCTGCCTTCATCGCCGGTAAAGGTTTCAAAACCGACAAGCCACAGGGCGCAGCAATCTTCGGCGCTATCGCGGGTGCGCACCATGTGCATCTGATGGCTGAACAGTATGGCGTGCCAGTAATTCTGCACACCGACCACTGCGCCAAGAAACTGCTGCCGTGGATCGACGGTCTGCTGGATGCCGGTGAAGAGCACTTCAAGAAAACCGGTAAGCCGCTGTTCTCTTCTCACATGATCGACCTGTCAGAAGAGTCACTGGAAGAGAACATCGAGATCTCTTCTAAATACCTGGCGCGCATGGCGAAAATCGACATGACGCTGGAAATCGAACTGGGTTGCACCGGTGGCGAAGAAGATGGCGTGGACAACAGCCATATGGACGCATCTGCGCTGTACACCCAGCCAGAAGACGTTGATTACGCGTACACTGAGCTGAGCAAAATCAGCCCACGTTTCACTATCGCGGCTTCCTTCGGTAACGTGCACGGCGTGTACAAGCCAGGCAACGTGAAACTGACCCCGACTATCCTGCGTGATTCTCAGGAATACGTCACCAAGAAACACAACCTGCCGCACAACGCGTTGGACTTCGTGTTCCACGGTGGTTCAGGTTCTTCTGCTGCAGAAATCGAAGAGTCAATTGGTTACGGCGTAATCAAGATGAACATCGATACCGATACCCAATGGGCGACCTGGGACGGCATCCTGCAGTACTACAAAAAGAACGAAGACTATCTGCAAGGCCAGTTGGGTAACCCAAATGGCGTGGACAGCCCGAACAAGAAATACTACGACCCACGCGTATGGCTGCGCTCTGCACAGGCTTCAATGGTTGTGCGTTTAGAGCAGGCTTTCAAAGAGCTTAACGCTGTCGACGTGCTGTAATTTTTCCTTACAGTACAAAAAAGGCCCGAAAGGGCCTTTTTTTATGCATTCGATTCGGCGTATACCTTGTCGGGGTTGATCCTCGGCAGGGTATACGGTGCTGGCGGATAACATTTTCACTCAATGTCAGATATGACAATACCCTTGGTGACCTCTCACTTTTCGTCTGAAACCCTCTGTTTATTCTTTTACTTTCAATATAATAACTTGTCAGCAACATGATGATGCTGAACCGTGTCGCAACTGAGTAAAAGCACGGAAATCCGCTGCTAGTAAATTATCTGACGCAGCTAACATGGAAGGAGATCAAGGATGAGCAAACGCATTGATATTATGGACGGTAAACTTGCTCCAGGATTGCGCAATGGATTGATTTATACTGAAGTTCTGGGCTGGATCGACCTCGGACATGCTCGGGGTGGAGATATCACCCAGCTATTGCAAAAAATAAATGCGGGTGAATCATCAGGCGGCCCTACTTATGACGTCACATACTCACAGTCTATGGCTGACGGTAAGACAGGTTTACGCTTGGGCAAATTCATCAAGTGGCGTATCCGTAAGGGGCGGTCATACTTCGAGAGGCAATCAATAGCTCTTGCAATGATGATGACGCTAGCAAAGCGATTTGAAGATTTTCAAAGCTCATTTCCCAATAACCTGATAACAGATAGTGGATTCAGTGGAGAGGATCTTGTGTCTGATCTGTTGGGGTTCTATCGCGTTATGGCATGTATGAATCCGTTTCCGTTGTTGCAACCGGTAAGCAAAGAAGAAGCCTTAAAACGCTGGGATCACTATGGTGAAATTGGTTCGTGGAAGAACCAAACCTTTAATCCTCTCTTATTTCCAGAC
>OBJT01000522.1_pt1 | contig 9921 bp, 11 predicted proteins | sample 1519861 | NCBI WGS metagenome assembly OBJT01 (sample SAMN02401118, study PRJEB22541) | soil metagenome, isolate JX
GATCTTTTATAAAATTAGCTGAAAAACATTCTATCGTTATGATTGTTCTGAGTGAAAAGAAAAAATCCAAAACACTTTCGTATTTTGGATTTTTCTATTAAAGCGCTGTCTTAATTAAAGGACATGCTGCAAGATCTGCATACAGTGCATGAACTTGCTCCAGCTCTTCAAAACGCAATTGTGCGGTTAAAGAATGGTATTTACCTGTGCGTGAAGGCTGAATTTTAATTGATTCACCATCAAAGTTAGGGAAGTGCTTCTGCAAAATATCAACAACAGCTACTCGAAGTTCATCCCCTGCATTACCAATCAATTTGATTGGATAGTCCATCGGGAAAACCCAAAGATGTTCTTGCAATTCACGAGAAGGAGTGCGGTCTAACATGAGCAACCTCTTAATTTGAAACGCCTGCATCAGTGCAGGCGCTTATGATCTAATACATAAATGGGGATAAAGTATTAAACTTCAAGCCCTGCGTAAGGGCAAAGTATTGTTTTGCTTTTACACAGGATTTTCCCAATATTAGTCGTTTTCCAAGAATGAACGTAAGTGTTCTGAACGAGACGGATGACGCAGCTTACGTAAAGCTTTCGCTTCAATCTGACGAATACGTTCACGTGTTACGTCAAACTGTTTACCTACTTCTTCTAGAGTATGATCAGTTGGCATATCAATACCAAAACGCATTTTCAATACTTTCGCTTCACGTTCAGTTAAGTTTTCAAGGACTTCACGCGTCGCTTCTTTTAAGCCTTCTGAGGTTGCAGCATCTACTGGGGAAGTGATGTTTGAGTCCTCAATGAAGTCACCAAGATGCGAATCTTCATCATCACCAATCGGTGTTTCCATCGAAATCGGTTCTTTTGCGATTTTAAGTACTTTACGAACTTTAACTTCGTCCATTTCCAGACGTTCACCTAATTCTTCAGGAGTCGGTTCGCGACCCATTTCTTGAAGTAGTTGGCGAGACACACGGTTGATCTTGTTAATCGTTTCAATCATGTGAACAGGAATACGAATAGTACGTGCCTGATCCGCAATCGAACGGGTAATTGCCTGACGGATCCACCAAGTTGCATAAGTCGAGAATTTATAACCACGACGATATTCAAACTTGTCTACGGCTTTCATCAGACCGATGTTACCTTCTTGAATCAAGTCAAGGAACTGTAAACCACGATTGGTATATTTCTTCGCAATCGAAATTACTAAACGTAAGTTTGCTTCAACCATTTCTTTCTTGGCGCGGCGTGCTTTTGCTTCACCTACAGCCATACGTTTAGAAATATCTTTGATATCTTTCACGTTTAAGCCAAGTTCTTTTTCGATATCAGCAATCTTTTGTTGGAATGCCAATACATCAGGACGAACTTTTTCTAAATGTGTTTTGATTTCCGCAGGAGCTTTTGCAATTTGCTCATCTAACCAAGCTGGATTTGATTCTTGCTCAGGGAAGGTTGTGCGGAAAGTAGTACGATCCATACGACCACGACGAACCGCATAGCGCATGATTTCACGCTCATTGGCACGAATTTGATCATGTGTACCACGAATCATTTCAGAAATGATATCAAATAAACGTGGTGTAAATTTGAACATCATAAATACAGCAGCTAATGCTTCAAGAGCAGCTTCTGCTTCTTTGCTATTACGACCATGCTTTTCGATAATGGCTTTAGTATCGTTCCAAGCTGTTTCTAATTCGGTGAAACGTATTTTTGCAACTTCAGGATCTGGACCTGAATCACCTTCAGAGTCATCATCACTTTCAGATTCTTCTTCATCGTCATCATCGAGTTTAACTTCTTTGGTTGTTGAAGTTGGGCTTTTTTCTTCCTCGATTTCAGCTTCATCTTCAAGAACTTCAGGAATCTCTTCGTCTGTTTCTGGGTCTAAATAACCAGAGAGAATATCGGCAAGACGACGCTCACCAGTTAGAAAGTCATTATATTCTTGTAAAACCACTTCGACGGCATTTGGCCAGTAAGCAATCGAATGTAAAACATCACGAATACCTTCTTCGATACGTTTCGCAATGCTAATCTCGCCTTCACGGGTTAGAAGTTCAACCGTACCCATTTCACGCATGTACATACGTACTGGATCTGTAGTACGACCTGGCTCACTTTCAACCGATGCTAATACGGCAGCAGCTTCTTCTTCAGCAACTTCATCCGCTGCTTCAGTCGATTCACCAAACATAGTGTCATCAGTTTCTGGTGCGCGTTCGTGCACTGGAATACCGACGTCTTGGAGCATTTGAATAATATCTTCAATCTGCTCACTTTCTGTAATCGAGTCTGGTAGATGATCGTTAACCTCAGCGTAAGTTAAGTAACCTTGTTCTTTGCCTCGGCTAATCAGAGCCGCTACTTGCGAAGTAGGGGAATGCATATCGCTCATCTTTGCTTACTCTTTTGTTGAATCTGTGGCGGTGAAAAACCGTGCATGATAGCACAATTCACGAGGAATGTTTTGGATTTGATCCGTTTGCACTAAATAAAAAATAGGTTTCATTTTCCAATGATTTTTTGAATATGGGGGTGTGTTGTATTTTTTCAAGCCTAAAATTCCTAAACGTGTTTTTATACCTAAAGTTCTTAGATTATAAATACACAAAAAAACTGCTGAAAAAAAGTACAAAACCGCGATTTATAGTAAAAAAAGCAAATAAAACTTGACAAGAAAATCTAAGACAGATAAATAGCGGCTAGGCCCATTAACATTTTTTCATTTGAGGTACTTAGTGTCTTCTACAGATTTTGAACTAGATGATGACAACTACGGTGAAGACGACGCTGGTTTTGATGAGTCATCAAGCAAGCTCAGTGCTAAAGAATCATTAGAAAAGCGCCGTTTAATCGATGATTTGTTAGCGCAACGCCGTTTAGAGCGAGAATTAAAAGATTTTGATTATGATTTCGACGACGACGATTTTGATGACGAAGATTAAGCAAAATTGCTTAAGATTTTAGGTTCTAAAATGTTATGCTGTTGACGATGTATTTTTAGAGTTGGATAGAGAATGAGCACGTTAGATTTAGACTTATTGAGTAATTATCTTGACGGTGATCAAAACGAATACGGTCTAGATTTCGCTGCAACTCATGGCTTTTTATGCGCAATTGCTGTCGGTCCTACTTTTGATCGCTGGTTAGATGAGCTTTTTGATAATAATCAAAAGAAAGTTCCAAGTGATGTGATTGAACAAATCAAACTTTGGTTGGAATCAATTCGTCAGGATTTGGCGAATGAGGATGGAATTGAGTTTCCATTTGAAATCGAAGAAGCTGATGTTGATTCAAGTTTAGGTGATTGGAGTGTCGGCTTTGTTGATGCAATGTTCTTAAATGAAGATGCTTGGTTTGCACCTGAATATGAAGAACAATTAGTTGATTTGACGCTACCGATTATGGTGTTTAGCGGTATTGATGAAGAAGACCCACAAATGGAGTCTTTCCGTCGCAACGGTCAACTCATGGATGAATTGGCAGAAGAGATTCCAGATAATTTAAACGAAATTTATCTCATGTACCATACGCCTAGCTAAAGCTGTAGCTCTTGTGCTGCGCAAGGGTGAAGCTTGCGTATCACAAAAAAAGATTAATTAAAAACGTCCGTAATGGACGTTTTTTTTATGATTTTTGCTGTGTTGTTTTTATAGTTAACTTTTTTGATTTACAGGTTTGCGAATAACAAACTCAGACCTAATCCACTGAGTATCATGCCAATTAATCGGTTGAGTAGGAGCTGTTTAGCTAAAATTTTGTGCCGAATCGCTGGTGTTGAGCAGAAAATCGTAATTAAGCAAAACCAGATCAGATGGCTACTAGAAATAAAGATACCATAAGCGAGAAGCGTAAATAGTTGGTTCTCTATCGTCATGATCTGAGAATAAATGCTCATCACAAATAAGGTTGTTTTTGGATTTAAGCTATTGGTTAAAAATCCATGTTTGAATGCTTGCCAACTGGTGATGTTTGTCTGCTTGTTATTTAACTTAACGGAAGTTTGGGTGTACGTCTTATAGCCAATATATATGAGATATGCTGCACCAATATATTGGATAAGTTGAATAAAATCAGGAAGAAGGCTCTTCAAAAAGTTTAATCCGATTAAACTATAGCTAATATGAATCCAAACACCACATGCAATTCCATAGGCGGTACAAATTCCTAAATTTCGCCCATATAGGTAACTATTTCGAGTAACAAGTGCGAAGTCTGCACCAGGGCTGATCACAGCGAGTAGGGTAATCAAACCTACTGTTAATATTTCATTCACTCATCTATTCCTAATAAGACTTTTTACATAATTTTCATATTTTTCATAATCTTGTTATATTTAAAATCGAAAATAATTCGCATAAATATATGAGTTTTTGGAATGATTGAGCGTCTATCACTGAATTCATTAAAGTTTTTTTATTTTGCAGCACACTATGAAAGTGTGACGGTTGCGGCTGATCGTTTATTTGTGACGCAAGGTGCAGTGAGTAAACAAATTAGAAATTTAGAAGATGCTTTAGGTTTTACTTTATTTATTCGAGCATCTAGAAAGCTCAGTTTAACTGCTGAAGGAGAAGCTTTGTTTGATTGCTGCCAGCAAGCTTTTCAGCAAATTGACCAATGTTTAACACAATTAAATAAACAATCAGTAGTACAAAAAAATTTGGTTCTTTCATGTGAGCCTACTTTAGCGATGAAGTGGCTGATACCACGTCTAATTCATTTTAAGCAGCTCTATCCTGACTTCGAGGTTACTCTTTTAACAGGAGGAGGGAGTGTTGATTTTAAACAGCAAAATATTGATTTAGCTTTGAGACGAAATGATTTTGATTGGGGTGAATCAATCTATAGTGAGAAAATTGCGGATGAGCAAATGCTATGTGTTACAGCGAGTAAGATAACTCGGCAAACCAATCAGATATTTATTTCAACATCACGGAGTAAATTGTGGCAGCAATTTCAGTATAAACATTCAGAGCAATTCAAAGGTTATTCTAAAACAGAACTAGAGCACTTTTATTTGTGTATCGAGGCTTGTTTGGTTGGTTTAGGCGCGACTTTAGTTTCGACCTACATGGTCGAACGCGAGATCAAACATCAGTTATTACAACCAATCAGTTCCATATATCAGGATGAATCTGCCTACTTTCTATTGTCTGCGGAGCCTTTTGAGGAAGATGTACGTAAAGTATTATTTTGTGATTGGCTAAGAGAACAGATGCAAGCCAGTCAGTTAGAGTTTGGTTTGAGCTAAACAATAGACTTGTTCTGAATCAACCAAACATATTGATCCATTCCGCAACAGGCATATGTCTTATTTTTAAATTAAGGGTTGTTGACTGTTGAAAGTTTGCTTAAATGCCAAGCATGTTCATAGGCAATCAGTTTGCCTTTCAAATTTTCTGTATTGGAAGCGAGTAATTTAATCTCGTAATGATTTGCATAATGGGCTGTTAATTCATATTCGGGAACTGAAAAGGGTGGTCCTGCTAATAGGGATTGATCGTATTCTAAGCTAATCAGAAGTTGAGGTGCTTGGTTGCTAATTTGAAGTAAATGCTGTGCATATGCTGATCGCATTTGCTCTGGTAGTGCGATGAGTGCTGCTCGATCATAGATTGCATCTATTTTGCCAAGATGGTCGGCTGTTAATTCAAAAAAGTTACCCGTAAATAGTTCGATCTGCGCATGTTGATAATAAGTCAATCCACCTATTTGAGTTCCTTTAAAATTGAGTTCTAAGTTGCTCATTAAATCTTGAATTGCAACAGGGCTCAAATCAATACCAATCACATGATAACCTTGATCAAGTAACCAAGCTAAATCCAAGCTTTTACCGCAAAGAGGAACAAAGATTCGAGCATTTTTAGCCAGATTGAGTGAGCTTAGATATTGTGTCAATAAGCTGTGAGGCTGATCGAGATGAAAACCGATATTGTTGGTTTGCCACTTGTTATGCCAAAAATCGTGTTGCATTCTTAGAACTCTCTTTTAATTAAATTTATCTTTTGATGCATTAAACTTCTTCACACCTCGCCACAAGAGATAGAGGATAGCTGCACTTAAAACAATATAACCGATGCGTTGTGTAACAGCAGTCATCAAAGCCTGATTTTCACTAAAGTAATAACCCGTATAGGCAAGAAAACTGGTCCAGATTACTGTTCCTGCAGCACTATAACTCATGAATTTGTGAAAGGGCATCCTGCTCATTCCTGCTGGAATGCTAATCAGTGAACGTACAGCTGGAATCATTCGACCAAAAAAAACCACACGATGTCCGTGCTTTTCAAACCAACTTAAAGACTTTTCTAGGTCAGTTGTACTTATTCTTAAATATTTTCCATAGCGCTCTACAAAGCGAAATAAATAATGTTGTGGAATTTTTCGACCAATCCAATATAGCAGCATGGCTGCGGATAGAGAGCCTGCACTCCCTGCAATGATCACACCGATTAAAGTTAAATCTCCCTTGGAAGCAGTGTAACCTGCTGAGGGCATAATTACTTCTGATGGAATCGGTGGGAAAATATTATCGAGAAACATTAAAAATGCGATACCAAGATAACCAAGTTTCTCCATGATGGATAAGACCCAATCTTCTAATCCCATAGCTCTTTAAATCTATCTATTGTGTGGTAATCAAGAATAGTTGCTATTTAATGAGTGCTCAATAAATGATTAGTTAATAATTTTAACCAAATAAAAAAAAGCCTTAGTATCAACTAAGGCTTTTGAAATGTCAGAAATTATAAACGTTTACGTTTTGCCGCAGCAATTTGCGACTGGCGCATACGGAATCCTTCTTTTTGCTTCTCTGTTGTTTTATCAATACAGAAAACACAAGAGACACCATGTTCATAACTTGGTAATGCTGCCTCTTCTTGGGTTAAAGGCCAACCGCACGCGTGACATTTGATATTCTCGCCTTCTTCAACACCGTGAGTCACTGCTGTTCGACCATCAAAGACGAAACATTCGCCTTCCCACATACTTTCTTCAGCAGGCGTTTCTTCGAGATATTTAAGAATACCGCCTTTAAGGTGATAAACCTCATTGAACCCTTCTTGTAAGAGGAGGGAGGTTGATTTCTCACAACGAATACCACCTGTACAGAACATTGCAATTTTTTTATCTTTATGTTGTTCAAGGTTTTGTTTTACGTATTCAGGAAACTCTCGGAAAGACTCAGTTTTAGGATCAATTGCGCCCTTAAATGTGCCTGCTTTATATTCATAATCATTACGTGTATCAATCAGGATGACATCATCGCGGCTGATCAGCTCATTCCATTCTTTGGGATCAAGATAATGTCCAACCAGATCGCGTGGCTTTACTTCAACGCCTAAGGTTACGATCTCTTTTTTTAGTTTAATCTTCATTTTACGGAATGGTTTATCAGAGCTGAATGACTCCTTATATTCCATTTCGGTAAAACCTTCGTTGAGTAAAAATTGGTGGACTGCATCGATCGCGGCGCGATCTCCTGCAACCGTACCGTTAATTCCTTCAGGGGCAACAATCAGAGTTCCACATAAATTGATGCTATTCACTAAGTCTAAAAGACGTTTTTGCAGATCGGCTGCATCCGAAACTTCTTTAAATTGATATAGTGCCGCAACAACCCAATTATTGGTCGCTTGCTGTTCTACAGGTGCAAGCTGTTCTACAGTAGCGTTCATGGATAACTCCAAATGTATTAAGATAGGAAAATAAAGGCGCATATTTTAGCGCGAAATTTTAAAATAAGCGAGAAAACCATAAAATAAATATGGTTTTATAGGAGTTGATTTTGAGTAATGATCGTCGAATTCCATCATTGACGCCATGTGCAGGGCGTTGCTCAACGGTATTTGGTGATCTGGTCTGTCGAGGATGTCGACGTTTTAACCACGAGGTCATTCAGTGGAATACATATACACCAGAGCAGCGTTTAGCGGTATGGAGTCGTTTGGATACGCAGTTGGATCAAATTTTAGTTCCGTTATTGCCAAACGCTAATCTTCAACATGTTGAAGGGTTTATTCAGCATAAAAGAGTTCGAGTTTTAGAATCGGCGAGTCGAGGACGAAAGCTTTATCACGCTTTGAAAATTTGTGAGAAGAATAAGCATTTGGCTCAAGAAAGTGGGTTGGGTATTGTAGATACACAAGTCAAACCGATTTGGGATGAATTTGAGCGTCGTGTATTGGCATTGGCAAAGGCAAGTTATGAGTTGGCGTGGTTGCGTGCTGATGGCATTAGTCACAATTTAATGCGTATGCTCGAAGATGATGAATGATTTAAAATGAAACCAAAACAGAAAAGCTGCCAGTAGGCAGCTTTTCTAACATTAATTTTGGAAAATTAACGTTTGATGTCGCGTTGAGTTTCGCCAGTATAAAGCTGACGAGGGCGACCGATTTTGTAAGGTGCGCTGTGCATTTCTAACCAGTGGCTGATCCAACCAACAGTACGTGCAAGCGCGAAGATTACTGTAAACATTTCTGTTGGGATACCGATCGCTTTTAAGATGATACCTGAGTAGAAGTCTACGTTTGGATAAAGCTTGCGTTCAACGAAGTATGGGTCGCTAAGTGCAATACGCTCAAGTTCCATTGCAAGTGCAAGTTGTGGATCGTTGATACCTAACGCTTCAAGTACTTCGTCACATGTTTGTTTCATAACTTTCGCACGTGGGTCGAAGTTTTTATACACACGGTGACCGAAGCCCATGAGTTTAACTTCTTTGCGTTTTACTTTTTCCATGAATTCAGCAACATTTTCTACGCTACCGATTTCATCTAACATACGAAGTACAGCTTCGTTTGCGCCGCCGTGAGCAGGTCCCCAAAGTGCAGAAATCCCTGAAGAGATACATGCGTAAGGGTTAGCACCGGTAGAGCCAGCTAGACGTACTGTCGATGTAGATGCATTTTGCTCATGGTCTGCATGAAGCGTGAAGATGCGATCCATTGCTTTAGCAAGAACAGGATTTACTTTGTAATCACGGTCAGCAGGTGTTGCAAACATCATGTGTAAGAAGTTTTCTGCATAACCTAAATCATTACGTGGGTAAATGAATGGTTGACCTACAGTATATTTGTAGCTCCACGCAGCAAGTGTTGGGATTTTAGCGATTAAACGAATCGCAGTAATTTCACGATGGTTAACATCTTCAATGTCAAGTGCATTGTGATAGAACGCAGATAAAGCACCAACAACACCAACCATGATCGCCATAGGATGAGCATCACGACGGAAACCATTGAAGAAACGGCTGACTTGATCGTGAACCATGGTGTGGTTACGTACTTTTGCGTCAAATTCTGCTTTTTGTTCAGCAGTCGGAAGCTCGCCATTTAAAAGTAAATAACAAGTTTCTAAGTAGTCCGCTTGAGTTGCTAATTGATCAATTGGATAGCCACGGTGTAATAAAACACCTTTGTCACCATCAATGAATGTGATCTTAGATTCGCAAGCAGCTGTCGCCATAAAACCAGGATCGAAAGTAAAGTGACCTGATGCTAATACATCTTTAACGTCAATTACATCTGGGCCCAATGTGCCGCTGTAAATTGGTAATTCAATTTCTTTGCCATCAAGCTTTAATACGGCTTTTTTGCCAGTTGCTGCAGACATTCAATAGATCTCCTGTCCTGGTGAATGATTATCTGACTCGAAATCCTAATCTTGTCATGTGCGAATCAGACGGTGTCAAAATTTGCTATAAGAGTAGTGGCTACTAAAATTTTGTCAATTATACTTAGGGATAAAAATGACGTTGCTACAGCCAATGAGTCATTCTTTATCGAAGAAAAAACTGAGTAAAATCACAGCACCGGTCGAGTATAATATGTCAAATCAAGTTTTAGGTGCATAAAAAAAATGAAGCATCAGTACAATTGTAAGTAAATTTTTATTTAGGCAATG
>OBJT01000525.1_pt1 | contig 9865 bp, 10 predicted proteins | sample 1519861 | NCBI WGS metagenome assembly OBJT01 (sample SAMN02401118, study PRJEB22541) | soil metagenome, isolate JX
ATTATTGCTTTGTTAATAATTTTTATTATCATTTGTTAATTTGTCTTATATAATGTGAACAAATTTTATCGAGGATGTTCACTTGAAGAAAAATATATTATTTCTATCTCTCATTGCTTTACCCATGTTCGCGGTTGCTGAAGACAACACTACAGTCTTACCAACCATTACGGTGAAAGCAGATTCACAAGAAACAGATGCAACAGGCAAACTTAAAAAAGATGCCAACTTGGGTATTCTGGGTGAGAAAGCTGTATTGGATACGCCATTTAGTATCCAGTCTTATACTGAGCAGGCGATCAAGGATAAACAAGCTGACTCGATCGCAGGCATTCTTAAAAATGATCCAGGGATTCGTACCACAACGAATAGCGGGCATTTAAACGAAAACTTCATGATTCGTGGTTTTGCTGTGACTTGGGAAGATGCCAATATCAATGGTTCGTATGGTATGTCTCCAAGTGGACGTACGCCGACTGATATTTTAGGTTCTGCCAGTGTATTAAAAGGTCCGAATGCATTGATTGCAGGTATGGCACCAGGTGGTAGCGTTGGTGGTGTGGTGATGGCAACCACCAAGCGTGCCGATAAAGATCTGACTCAAGTATCTGCCATGTATGAAGATGGAGGCTACTACAAATCAGGGTTTGATATTGCGCGTCGCTTTGGTGAAAACAATGAATTTGGTGCGCGTGTTAGCGCAACGTATGGGCAGGGCGAACATATTGTTGATGGCTTAGAAGATAAAAACACCGCAGCAGTCTTGGCAATTGATTACACTACTGATCAAGCCAAAATCAATTTATATGCCTATACAACACGTGATAGCCGTGATGGTGGTTCACCTGCGATGATCGCTTTTTCGACCTTAGAACGTGTTCTGCCAGCACCAGATGGTAAACTTAATTATTTCCCGCATTTGGAGGGTATGCAAAGTGCAAACTATGTGGGTCTATCAGGTGAATATAAGCTTTTATCCAATTTAAAAGCATTCGCTGGTGTCGGTTTTAATGAACGTGAATACCGTGGACATTTGTTCGGTACCCGTATGATTGTACGTGACTTACCTGCAAACTATTGTACGACGGGTTCTCAGTGTCTAGGTGGTGCGAATGGCGATGCATTAGCGCAGTACTATCGCGTCGGTTCAAAGGAAAATAATACGACTGCCAATGCTGGTTTTGAAGGTCAAATTTTTACGGGTGATATTTCACATACCTTAGCATTTCGTGCCGACTATTTAAAACGTAAATACAGCCAACATAAAGGACGCGGCGCGGCAGAGGTTTATTTCCCAACCAATATTTATAATCCAAGCAGTGAAGGGCATATGCCAAATACTTGGCCTGAGGTTGTTCCTACCGCTGATGATGTTTATGTGAGCTATAGCTTGAGTGACCAAATTTCCATGTTGGATGACAAGCTACAGTTTATTTTAGGTCTGCGTTATCAAGACATGAATTTAAAATCACTCACGACAAATATTAAATTGAAGGATGATAAGGTATCTCCAAGTGCAGCCATTGTTATTAAACCTTTTGGTGAAGAAACCTCGTTCTATGCCAGTTATGTTGAAGGACTCGTTAGAGGTTCAACTGTAAGTGTTGCGACTGATGCCAATTACAATAAAACATTTGCTCCATTTGAAAGTCAGCAATATGAAATTGGTGCGAAATATCAAGGTGATCGTTGGTTACACACTTTAGCGCTGTATCAAATTAAAAAACCAAGCACGTTGACGGATACAACCTATCGCGATCCAAATGATTCAACCATTACACAAATCACAACTGATGGTGCGAAGACTGAATCAAAAGGTGTCGAGTACGGTTTCTCAGGTAAAGTGACGGAAGACTTAATCGTTTACGGTAATCTGGCTTATATTGATACTGAATATAAGAAAGCTATATCAAGTGGAGTTGATCTCTCTGGTAAAACCATTGAAGGTACGCCTGAGTTTACCGCTGGCGTAGGTGTGGATTATACCTTGCCATTCGTTGAAGGGTTGAGCGTGAATGTATTTGTCACTTATGTTGATGAACAATATTTGACTGCTGATAATAAGCTACAGTTACCTGATTATACCTTGGTGGATTTGGGCGCGAAGTATGCCACCAAACTCGGTGGTGTGAATACAACGTTCCGTGCCAATGTCGATAACGTTACGGATAAAAAATATTGGGATGGTGTATTCGCCAGTGGTTTTACCACGGTTGGTGCAGGTCGTACTTATAAACTCGGTGTCAGCTTTGACTTCTAAACTTAAATGAATAAAAAACGCTTCCTATTTTGGAAGCGTTTTTTATTTGGATTCATTAAACCTGATCTTCACAGAATTGTAAAAAAGCTTTTAGTCCAGGTCCTTGATATTTTTGACGATGTACTAACATATACAGTGGGCGAGTTAATTCCCAGAAAGGGGTATCTAAAATTACCAGTTGCCCTTTTTCCTGCAAAGGTTCAATGGCCAATCGAGAAACACAGGTCATACCTAAACCACCTGCAACAATTTTTAAAATTGCTTCATTGTGGCCCAATGTTAAGCGAATATTTGCATCAGGTAGGTCTTGTAAAATTGCATTGTCGAATACTTCACGGGTACCAGAACCCTCTTCACGTAAGATCCATTCAACATCTAGAAAATCGGTTGCTGTGATAGGACGATTTAACTGTGCAAGAGGGTGATCGGGCGCACAACAAACAGCAAGTTCATCATTGCGCCAATGGATACATTGGAGCTGTGGGAGGTGACAAGAACCTTCAATTAAGGCTAAATCAAGTTGAAATTGATTGACGGCTTCGATCATCTGGCGTGTGTTACCAACTTGTAGTTGTAGATGAGCTTGAGGATGAAGCTGTAAAAAATCAGCCATCAGATCAGGCATCAAATAGTCACTAATCGTTAAGGTTGCACCTAAACGTAAATCAATACTTTGCAATTCACCTTTCGCCGCTTGTTCAAAAGATTCACAACGACCTAAAATTTCTAGTGCTTGGGGAAGTAAGAATCTACCCAAATCATTGAGTTGTAGACGTTTACCCAAGCGATCAAATAATGGTGCTCCAAGACCATCTTCTAAATCAGCTAAAGCCATACTTGCCGCACTTTGCGTGAGTCTGACAGCATCGCTCGCTTTGGTAACAGTTCCTTCTTGAGCGACCGCCACGAAAACAGCCAATTGGCGTAATGTCATGCGCATGTTAAAAGCCTTAACGTATTGAGAGTCTATATTTAGCAGACTCTAGAGTATTTATAAATAATCAGATCATGCTACCATGAGCACACTGTTTCGTGCCACGTTCAAATCATGTCAATTGAAAAATTTAGCGTAGAAAAAGTTTTATCGGTTCATCGTTGGACCAATACTCTATTTAGTTTTACTATGACTCGTCCAGCCCATTTTAAATTTACCGCAGGTCAGTTTGCGCGTATTGGTTTAATGGTGGATGGTGAATTGGTGGTTCGTGCTTATTCAGTTGTGTCATCGCCATTTGATGAAACCTTGGAGTTTTTTTCAATTGTTGTCCCTGAAGGCGCATTTACCTCAAACTTACAGCATCTAAAAGTAGGTGATGAGCTCTATCTTGAAAAGATATCTTATGGTTATTTAACACTTGCACGTTATCAGCAGCCATTACCAAAAGATTTGTGGTTATTGGCTACGGGTACGGGGTTAGCACCATTTTTATCGATGTTGCAAGATTTTGAAACGTGGAATAAATATCAGCATATCAATCTCGTTTATAGTGTTCGTACCGCTTCAGAATTGGCGTATGTTGAACGTATTCAGGAGATTGCAGCAACCTTTGGTGAAGGTCATTCTGGATTTCAGTTTGTACCTATTATTACCCGTGATCCAAACGCCAAATTACATGACCGTTTACCGATTTTAATTGCCAATGGTGAGCTAGAAAAAGTTGTCGGATTGACATTCGATCCAGCGACTAGCCATGTCATGTTGTGTGGCAATCCGCAAATGGTGGATGATACCAAAGAAGCATTAAAACAGCGTGGGCTAACCATGAATCGTCGTGGAGAGGGGAATATTGCGGTTGAGAATTATTGGTAACCAACCGAGAAAAATAAGTTGAATAGGATATGTGTTAATGAACAAGCATATCCATAAATTCACGAATTTCTTGAATTGCGGTATCGATGTCAGTGCTTAACCATGTCGGTTCAAACACACCTGTATAATGGGCTAAACGGTCCTGCGGTACCACAAGCCTGATTGGGCAGTCTTCTTCAAGTAAGCGCCAAGGTACAATTGGAACTTCATTATCTAAAAAAGGTTGCACATTTCGAATATCAATAATCATGGCATTGATACAGTCAGGTACAGGCATGACTGAAAACTCATCGGTACGACGACGGAAATATTCAAGATCACCCCATTTTAAAATGTAGCTCGGCTTATTAAATTCAATAATACCAATCAAATGTTCATCACGAGTGTGATGCAAAAAACATTGATGGCTAACATCAGTGTCCAATTCAAGAGAAACGCTTTGTTGACTGTAGGACATAAAGCAGAACAGTGTGGAAATGAGGGCAAGTATTATAGCTTATTTTATAGTATTGCTAAAGCGCCTATATTTTATACAAAGTATATTGAAATATAAAGTAGAGTTATGCAACTAGGGCAACGATAGTCCGAATCTTCTTCACACAATGCAACATTGCGTATTGTTAATATAAAGCTGAACAGTTAAAAGGATGAGGGCTGCTATCATGCATGATTTTAGTAAGCCACAGCCTCATGTGGCGAGTAAAGAAGAAATTACCAAGAAGAGAAGATTACCCGTTTATATTTTGATTATTGTGGGAATCTTCTTAATCGCACTGCTTGTATTTATGGTTGCTGATCATTCGGCAAAACCCACTGCCCAAGTGATTATGTCACATTTGCAGTCGGTAATTTTAAATGCATAAGCAGTTTCTTATAGACCAAGTTTGATAATGGGAAAAGCCTGTTGATATGAATCAATAGGCTTTTTTGCAATATTTTGCGGATTTTTTGTTGTATTAGTGATGCGATTCATTGATTGGAAAATAGACAAAAACTAAGGTGAAAGCATCCATAAATTATTTGCTTGCTCACTGAGTGATCATGAGTGGATCGTACAACATGTAAAAACATGACATAAGGATAACAACATGAATGATTTTTTTAGAGACCCCTCCCAACGAGGAGGATTCGATGCTATGTACTACTGGGATCAGTTTCAGCCTATTTTAGCTGCAATCGTCATTTTACTAGTCGGTTGGATCGTGGCGTTGGTCATTGCTGCTGGCGTAAAGAAGTTACTACAAAAGCTGGATACCAATAATCGACTCTCTTCCGCGACAGGACAGAACTCAAATATTGAAAGTCTAATATCCAAGCTTGTTTTCTGGTTTGTGATGATCCTTGCGGTTGTCGGGGCCTTGAATATCCTCAACATTAGTGGTGTGAGTGATCCATTTAGTAATATGGTGGGGCGTGTACTCGCTTATTTACCAAATCTATTGGCTGCGGTTGCTGTAGGTTTCATCGGCTGGATCGTTGCTCGTTTAGTGCAAGCAGGTTTAACCAAAGTACTTGCGAAAACAGAATGGGATGAAAAGCTGAGCAGTGAGGTGGGTGTGAGCTCACTGAGTAGTAATATAGGTGAGATCTTTTACTGGCTTGTATTATTACTATTCTTACCGATTGTGCTTTCGATTCTGGGCTTAACTGGCTTGTTGATCCCTGTACAGAATATGGTAAATGATGCGATTTCATATTTACCAAATCTATTTATTGCGGGTGTAATCATCTTTGTTGGTTATATTCTGGCAAAAATTGTACGCGGTATCGTGGAAGGTTTGAGCAATAGTCTTGGCTTACAAGCACAAGCACAAAAAGTTGGATTGTTTAAAAATTCAAATGTTTCTAGATTCTTAGGTTCATTTGTTTTTGCCATCATTATCATTACTAGTTTGATTGTTGCTTTTGAAGCGTTGGGCATAGAAGCTATTTCACAACCTGCAACTGCAATGTTGAATGACATTATGCTTGCTATACCACAAATCATTGCTGCAGCATTGATTTTAATCGTAGCTTATGTCGTTTCTCGCTTTGTTGGACGATTAGTCGCTGAACTGATTTCTGGGGCTGGTGTTGATGAAGTTCCAATGAAGCTGGATTTACAGCGCTTCCTTGGTCAAACACGTGTGTCTGATATTATTGGATATTTGATCGTATTCTTCACAATGCTATTTGCAGTTTCTGAAGCTGCAAATCGACTTGGTCTGGAGCAAGTGAGCGTTCTGATTGCGATGTTCATCCAATTCGGTGCAAGTATTTTGTTAGGTGCTGTGATCCTTGTGATCGGTTTCTGGCTTGCAAATGTGGTTGCGAACGTTGTACAACGTGGTGAATACAATAGCTCTCGTTGGTTAGGTAATTTAGTTCGTATCCTCATTATGGGCTTAGTGATCGCAATGGGGTTAAAAGCAATGGGTATTGCTGACTCGATTGTAAACTTGGCGTTTGGTTTAACTTTAGGTTCAGTTGCAGTTGCATTTGCTTTGGCGTTTGGTCTAGGTGGTCGTCAACCTGCTGAGCGTTTGCTGACTGATTTGCTTGATAAAGCAAAAAATGAAGCAAAACAACCAAATCCTTTACATCAAGAGCAACAAAAGCCCGTAAATCCAGCGAGTCCAACTCCGCCAACTTCACCAAATTCTGATGAATAGAAAAAATAATCTTTGATTTTTTCAGTCAATTCGACCACTCTAACAGGGTGGTCGTTTTGTTTATATCTGTGCTATTGATCTTTATCATAGAGGAGAAACAGAACATTTCTACACTATGATGAATGCTTTCAATCAAAAAAATGACCTAAAAAGCAATTCATTTATATATAAGGTCTGTTTATATTTCACCTTACGAGCGATAGTTCTCATTGAAAGATAGGATGAAAATAGCAACAAACCCCTAATATCAATCGTCTCTAAATAAAAAATCGATAGGAGAATGAAGTGAAGAGGCCAAATCGTGTATTCGCACCTATTATCATTGCTGGGATTACTGTTGGGTTCTTAGCGAGTGCTTATAAATTTGTATTTGCAAAAGCAAATAATGAAAAGCAACAGTCACAGTCAAATGCTCATAAAAAATCAAATTTAGATGATGACAAACGGGATGAACGCTGATAAAGCCGTTGCTTTGAGCTAAAGTATTGGTATTTGGCTCATCCATGCTTTGCACAAATGAGGATTATACAAATTGCGCTGCGGCTTGTGCTGACGACCATGCCCATTGAAAGTTATATCCTCCTAGATGTCCTGTAACATCCAAGACTTCACCAATAAAATATAAGCCTTTTTGTTTTTTACTCTCCATGGTTTTAGAGGAGATTTCGGTTGTGTCTACACCACCGAGCGTGACTTCTGCGGTGCGATAACCTTCAGTGCCTGAGGGTTTGACTGTAAATGTATGTAGTTGGGTGGCGATGTGTTCGAGTTGAGCGTCGCTGATATTTCCAATTGCAATTTCACTTTGTTCGGCCCAAATGAGTTGCTGTAATTCGAGAATAATGCTTTTGGCTGTGAACTCGCTGAGCAACGTTCTGAGTAGAACTTTCGGTTGTGCTTTTTTCTTGGCTTTGAAAAATTGACTAAAATCTTGGCTTGGAAAGAAATCAATTTTAAAACTTTCACCGACATGCCAATAGTTAGATAGTTGTAATGAACTTGGTCCGCTTAAGCCACGATGGGTAAATAACAAAGCCTCAGTAAATTGATGACGATCATTTATGAGTGTGGCATCTAAAGCATTGCCACTCAGACGGGTCGTGACTTCTTTGAAATGATCAGAAAAGGTAAATGGAACGAGGCCTGCACGGGTCGGGAACACATGATGTCCAAATTGTTTGGCAAGTTCATAACCAAAACCTGAACCGCCTAAGGTTGGAATCGATAAGCCGCCTGTGGCAACCACCAAAGATTCACAGTGATATGTGCCTTGATTGGTTTCAATAATAAAACCTGTATCTGCTTTTGATTGAACATGCTCAACTTCACAATGGGTTTGGATCTGAACATGCTTTGCTTTATCACATTCTGAAAGTAACAACTCAAGAATTTCTTTAGAGCCTTTCAGCGTGAAGAGCTGACCATGTTTACGTTCTTCGTATTCAATTCCGTATTCACAGACTAAACCAATAAAGTCCCAGTTGGTGTAGCGGGTGAGTGCTGAAATCACGAAATGCGGATTTTCTGAAAGATAATTGGATGGCTCTACATCAAGATTGGTAAAGTTACATTTACCGCCACCAGACATTAAAATCTTTTTGCCTACCTTATTGGCTTTTTCGAGAACCACAACTGAACGTCCACGTTTACCTGCTTCAGCAGCCAACATCAAGCCAGATGCGCCAGCACCTAAAACAACAACATCAACTTGATGAACCATGGACATTACTCGATCGACGAAAAGCGGGCAATTATAAAAGATTTATGCAGTATTTAATATGTTTTCAGTTTTCCTTGTAGTCCGCCAGTATGAATCGCCAAAATACGAGTATCAGTCGGAAAATGATAGTGCTGTATTAAATCAAACAATCCCATCATCATTTTAGCAGTATAGACCTGCTCTAAAGGGATTGCATATTTCTGCTCAAAGTCCTGCATAAATTGCAGCAATTCAGGTGTGGTTTTGGCATAGCCACCGCAACAATAAGCGTCGGTTAAAGACCAATTTTGCTTATACGTCCATTGTTGAATTTCTGATTTTAGAAAATCACCTTTGAGTGCAGAAAATCCTAAAACCTGTTGCTGATCTGAACTACTTTCGATTATCCCTGCAATAGTTCCACCTGTACCCACAGCACAACAAATGACATCATAATTTTCTCGATCTTCCGCAGACAATATTTCTTTTGTCCCTTGTATTGCAAGTTCATTTGTTCCGCCTTCTGGAATAATCAACGTATTTGGATAAAGCTGTTTTAATTGTTGTAAATACTCAGCTTCATGGCGTAGGCGATATTCAGCTCGACTAACAAAATGCAGTTGCATACCAAAATCTTGTGCTGTTTGTAGCGTTGAATTTAATATTTGAGACGCGAGTTCTTCACCTCGAATGATGCCTATACTTTGAAAGCCAAAACATTGGACCGCATACGCCGTTGCTGCGATATGATTGGAGTAAGCTCCACCAAAAGTGAGCACTTGCTTATAGCCTTGTTGATGGGCTGCACGTAAGTTGTATTTCAGTTTAAAAAATTTATTGCCTGAAATTTGAGGATGAATCAGGTCAAGTCGTTTTACCGTCAGTTGAACTGGATAAGGCAGATCCAATGTTTGATAGGGTGTAGGAAAAGCAATGTGATCAAACATTTTGGTAAGTTAAAAATGGATTTGATCACATTGTAAATGGATTTGATTGAGAATGTCAGTATGGCTTAAGAATCGGTATCCACTGATGTCACCACGGACATACCTGGACGTAAATTTTCGATACCTTCTTGATCAGGATCAATCGCAATACGAACGGCAATTCGTTGAACCACTTTGGTGAAATTACCTGTTGCATTATCAGGTTTCAATACACTGAATTCTGATCCAGCTGCAGGAGAGATTTGTTCAACACGGCCTGTAAACTTTTGATGTTTCATGGCATCAACAGTGAAAGAAGCTTTCTGACCTATTTTCATGTTGGCAATCTGCGTCTCTTTAAAGTTGGCAATCACCCATGTTTGTTTTGGAATCGGCTTTGTTGCACAAACCTTTTAAAGGCTGATTTCACCAAGTCTTACCAAATTCAAGGCACAACTTGGGTGTGAGGTCGGCCTAATTCTGTAAATTTATTTAAAATGGCTATACGGGCATGTACCT